>OHXE01000411.1_pt1 | contig 9515 bp, 8 predicted proteins | sample 1579981 | NCBI WGS metagenome assembly OHXE01 (sample SAMEA3882505, study PRJEB24775) | human gut metagenome | biome: human-associated habitat; feature: intestine environment; material: feces | place: Netherlands | collected 2009/2010 | reverse complement strand
CGCCTCTGAACACCAGCTCCTCAACGAGCCCTACAAGGCAGACCGCAATAAAGAAAAAGATGATGTTGTAAAATGCCTTCACATCACCATGCTCGCTCAAAAAGCACAAATATATGCCTGAAACAACAGCATACAAACAGTACACTATGAAAAAACCGCCTGTGTATAAGCTTCTGGTCCATCCTGCTGCATTTTCCTTAAAGATATCCCACAGCCCAAATAAATATGTGATGCCAAGAAAAATAACTAAAACAACTGTCTCCACAATAGCCTGCAGCAGATAGTCATCCACCTTTTCCATGCCCGGAATCAGTCCCAACACTTTTCCGCTCCACTGCAAGGGTGCAATGAAAATAAAAACTGCAAGAATGGCAAATATTATATTTGCCGGTGCCGAAAGGTTTCTCAATTTCTGTTTCATAACTTTAAATCTCCTCATTTGCGTGTTATTAAGTATGAAAATATTCTATAGCATTTACTTTGACATTGCAAGCGAAGTATTTCATACTGCAATGGGCAGCAAAAAAGCCCTGTCCTTACGAACAGAGCCCTATGCATTATGTTGCACTTACAAGCCTTACTATCACATCAATTCCAGCCGCCCAAAAGAGTATCGCCCCCACGATATATACCTTTGTCTTCTGCTCAAAACCGAAGTGATATCCTGTGTAAATGCCTGCCACTATACAGATGATAGTTAGCAGCGCCACCATTATCATAATGGTGAAAAGTCCGGTACCGAGGAAGCCGAATGCTATTCCTGCAAGAACCGTATAAAATGCGGTGATTCCTGCTATCCTTAACACTCTTTTCATGTCAAGCTGTGCCTGACAGTGCTCCTCAATCCTTTCATTTCTTATAGCCTTTCCTATAAGCCTGATCCCCAGTCCTATCAGTATTCCGATAGAAATTATCTCTCCTAAAAGTGCTTCATCCTTCACCGAGTATTTTCCATTAAGGAAGCTTGACAGGAAATACCCGATATACATTGCTAACAACTGGCAAACTGCAACTATGAAGCAAATGGCTGTAAGCTGTTTCTTATTTACTTTCTGGATCAGGGATCCCTGACATTCCATCGCAACGAAAATCTCCAGTGAGCTTCCCGCCACGATTAACAGATATTCTATCCAGCCCATTTTTGCCTCCCCTAATCTTTAAACATCCTTAACTGTTCAGTACCTTCACAGTTGCGGACCGCAAGCGCATTAGAATCTGCTGCGCTGATGGGCGCTTGCTCCTACATAATCTATGTTTTCTTACGAAATATGCGGTACCGCATATTTCTGTACTGAATAGTTACAAACATCTTTTAATAATTAATTATTTGTCGCTATCTGCCTTAGCATCTATTGAAGCTAATTTATATATGAACTTAACGCAGCCCATCTGTCCATCAGCTATTGCTGAGTATGTCTGATATTCCTCACCTGCGTCAATTACTGCCTGAAGCTTGTCGGTGAATGGCTTTAAGTCACCGTTGTATGCGTCGAGAATCTTGTTGATTCCCTCCTCATTGAACTGTACCATACCGTCTGCAAGTGTGTGTGCACCCTCTGAAAGTGTCTTAGAACCTGTTGTGAGCTGGTCAACACCTGAAACTATCTGATTTGTTCCATCTGCAAGCTGTGAGGCTCCGCTGTTGAGCTGTGCGTTATTTGCTACAAGTGTGTTTGAGCCGTCTACAAGCTGCTTGATACCACTTGTGAGAGTTGGTACTGAGTTCATGAGTGACTGTGTTCCGGCTGAAAGCTGGCTTGCTCCGGCATTGAGTGCTGTTGCTCCGACATTAAGTGTATCATTGTTTTTAACTAACTCGTTTGAACCATTTACAAGGCTGGTGATTCCTTTTGTCAGCTCTGGTAATTTATCTGCAAGACTTTGTGTGCCTGTCTGAAGCTCTGTAGCTCCTGTTGCAAGCTGTGTAGTTCCTTTTGCTAAATCAGAAGCTCCGCTTGACAACTCAGATGCTCCATCTGACAACTGTCCTAAACCAGCATCTAATGATGACGCACCATCTGATACCTTTGCTGAGCCATCCTTTAAAGCTTGCACTGTGGAAGCACTGTCTGTTACACTTTGGTTCACGGCAGAATATACTGATACAGCACCTTTTCCCTGAGATAGACCAACAAGTATCTGATTATAAGTTGCAGATGGATTCTGATTCTGCATATTAGTCAAAGCATCTATTATATCTCCTGCATTGTTTACTGCTGCATCCGCTGCTGCTGATACATTGTCTGCTGTAATCTTATCTGTATCAATATATCCAAGAGTTTTAAATAATGTTCCGACATTTAATTCATTCAGTGGTTCCAGAGATTTATTTATATTGGTTTTGATTGTTTCAGGCATATCTGATAAAGATTGTGTCAACTGACCAACTCCTTCATCAACCTGCTTTGCTCCTGCTGCAAGAGAATCAGCTCCTGTTTTTGCCGTATCAATACTTGTCTTTAGCTGTGCTGCACCTGCAGATACTCCTGCTGCGCCCTTGTTTGCAGCATTAATACCATCCGAAAGCGTTTTTGCCCCATCATTAAGACTGGTCACACCTGTTGCAAGACTTCCTGTGTTGTCATTAAGCTGGTTCAAGCCTGTATTTAACTGACTTGCTCCATCCGTATATGATTTCAAACCATCCTTAAGTGTTGCACTTCCACTTGCAAGCTGACCTGCTCCACTATTAAGCTTATCTGCTCCTGACACAAGGGCACCTGTACTGTTTCCAAGTGTATTCAATCCACCACTTAATGTACTTACACCATCAGTATATGTCTTAAGTCCACTCTGCAGTGTGCCAACTCCTGATGCGAATGTGCCGAGCTTGCTCTGCAATGTTGAAAGTCCGTCAGCAAGTGTGTCAGTACCCTCTGCCAGTGTTTTTGAACCATCCTGAAGCTGTGTTGAGGCATCCTTTAAGTCATTTATCATGTCATCGAGGTCTGATGTGTCAATTCCGTCTGTGCTTACATAATCAGATGCGTTTACCACGAAGGTCATGGCTGCAGGCATTGAGAAATTCTCCACATCTGCTGTCATTTCCATGTATTCAGGGATATTTACATCGCCATCGAGATCTCCGTCCTTGATTCCGAGGCTGTCCTTTAAGCCCGGAAGAGCATAGCCGAGCACTACGCTTGATGAGTTGCTTACCTCAGCCTTGCCGTTTGTCACTTCGATATTCTCGAAGCCATCACCGAGTACAAGTCCTGTTATTGCTGCAAATGGTACGGAAACTGTCTGCTTCTCGCCGTTTACTGTCTCTGTATATGATGTGGTATTTGTGTAGTCAAAACGGATTTTGACCTTTCCTGATTTTCCTGCAAGATCCTCAGGTGAGATTTCTTTTCCATCGAGGTAATATGTAACCTTCTGTGTTACAGGCGGTTCCTCTGTTGCTGTACCCTGGTAGTAAATGTCCTTGCCACCGGCCTGCCAGGTGAGCTTGTCACCGCTTTGTGTGAATTTTTCCTTGCCCTTTACGTTCTCGATATCTGAAAGGTTTGAAGCATCCTCCAAGGTATCCTTTTTGTCTTTATTTTTTAGGTGATCTACTACGATTGTTTTGTTTACGTTGCCGTTTGCATCTGAGATGAGGTATACGCTCTCGTCCTTGTCTGCGTCGTTATCCTTTAATGATACGCTGTCCATGAGCTTATCTGCTATGTCATCAGCATCCTTGCTGCTGTCTGTTGTGCTGTCTGCCTCGGCTGTGACTGCGGTGCTGTTCTTCTCTGCAAAAACTGCTGTTGCTCCGATTCCTGTACCTACAAGTGCTATTGTGAGGACTCCGGCTACAACACGGACAATATATTTACTTTTTAACTTTTCTTTCAATTCTGGTAATTTCATGTCTTATTCCTCCTGATTTTGTTTTTGAGGTCATATTTTTATGTTATGAGGGTCAAAAAGTATTTTATCCCTCATTTATGATTAATCAGATTACTAAGCTGTCAGGTTCTTGTTTTTAAAGCCTGCGCTTGTGGCACATATTACTTTGTCAAAAATCATAAACATTGACGGAAGTATAAATACTACTACAAACATACTGATAATTGCGCCTCGTGCAAGCAGTATACAGATAGAACTGATCATATCAATGTTTGAATAAAGTCCTACACCAAAGGTTGCGGCGAAGAAACAGAGTGCACTGACGATAACTGAGTTTGTCGAATCTGCAAGTGCCTTTGTGATTGCCGGCTTTTTGTCCATTCCGGTGTATCTGTTCTTTCTGTACTTTGTGGTCATAAGTATCGCATAGTCAACCGTTGCACCAAGCTGTATGGTTCCGATTACGATGCTCGCGATAAACGGAAGCTTTGTTCCTGTAAATCCCGGAATTCCCATGTTTACAAAGATTGCAAACTCGATGACCGCTACAAGTATGATTGGAAGCGATACTGATTTGAATACAATCAGGATGATAAGGAATATCAATACGATTGATACTGCACTTACACGCTTAAAGTCTGTATCTGTGATAGTGATAAGATCCTTTGTACAAGGTGCCTCACCGATAAGCATTGCGTCCTCGCTGTAATTCTTTACTATCTTTTTAATCTCTGTAATCTGGTTGTTTACCTCATCAGATGCTGTCGCATATTTTGATGAAACAAGCATCATCTGGTAATCACCGTTTTTGAATATCTCCTTTGCCTCATCCGGCACCATATCATCCGGTATTGTAGGTCCAAGTATTGAGTCAAGTGATACTGCAAGCTTTACTCCATCGACCTTCTTGATATCATCTATCATGCTTATGCTGTCTGCCTTTGACATATCGCTCGGCGCGATGATGATATGTGTGGCACCCATAGCATACTCCTTGTCGAGTCTTTCATTGGCCTGCTTACTGTATGCACTGTCAGGCATGGTTCCTGCAAGGTCATAGTAGACCTGATCATGAGTGTATCCGTATATTGCCGGGATGAGCACTACGATGAAAATCACTGCAAGTATCTTATAATGATTTGTTACCCAGCTTGCAATCCTGGAAACATCAGGCATGAGAATCTTGTGCTTTGTCTTCTCGATTGCCTTATCACATGCAAGAATCAGTGCAGGGAGAATTGTTACACATCCGATAACTCCGAATACAACGCCCTTTGCCATTACGATTCCCAGGTCAAGTCCAAGTGTAAAGCTCATGAAGCAGAGGGCTACGAAGCCTGCGATTGTTGTGATTGAGCTTCCTGTTACTGAGACAATTGTGTGGGAAATGGCATGTGCCATGGCTCGCTTCTTGTCTCCGTCATATCTGTCTATCTGCTCCTGATAGCTGTGCCACAGGAAAATCGAATAATCCATTGTTACGGCGAGCTGCAATACTGCTGTCAGTGCCAGTGTCAGGTATGAAATCTGTCCCTGTATAAAGTTTGTTCCCAGGTTATAGATAATAGCCATTCCTATGCTTAGGAGGAATAACATCGGAACAATTATTGAATCCATTGTAATTCCCATGACAAGCATTGAAAGCAATGCTGCTATGATGACATATATAGGAGCCTGCTGCATAACAAGTGTCTTTGTATCTGCGTTGACCGCTGCCATTCCTGCTACGAAGCAGTGGTTTTTCACCATCTTATCCATCTTGTTGACGGCTTCCATTGTCTCATCCGAACCCATTGTGTCACTGTAGGTGACGAGCATGAGCTGGCTGTTTGCATCCTTGTTGTTAAATGCGTCGTACACCTCATCCGGAATTGCCTCTCTTGGCAATGTGGAATCAGCGATTGTTCCGTACCAGATGACATCCTTAACACCCTCAAGGTCCTCAATGTCATCAGCCAGAGTCTCTATGTCCTGATCCTTCATATCCTCCAAGATCACAAAAGACAACGCTCCGGTTCCAAACTCATCTACCATGATATCCTGACCCTTCATAGTCTCTATCTGGCTTGGCAGATAAGAAAGGATATCAAAGTTGATTCTCGTGTTGATAAAGCTGATGCCCGACGGTATAAGCAATGCAAATGCAACTATCAGTATCAGCACACGATATTTTACGACTCCTTTTCCAAATTTAATCATTAGATTCACCACTCTTTCTTTTATTCGTATTGAAGTATAAAAAAAAAGACCGAATAAATAAATATTCAATCTCTTCGATTTGTCATGTAAGATATACAAATCCATCAATTTGTATATCCGATATGACACATATATGATATTGTATTTGATTTCTGACACTTTTTCACAGCATTTTTATATTTATATGAACACATGCCTCTTTATGATTCTGCTTTATTAGCTTGCTTAAGCCGTCATTTTCCATGGCAATTGTCCTCTACAGCTCACTTAGTATATCATCCATCGAGCGCGTAATCAGATACATGTATGCCTCAGCCATCTCCTTCGGCTCAATGTCATCCATGCCCTGGGCTATCCAGCCCTCCGTGATAAAGCACAACGACTGCGCATAATATGTAGAAATCACCTCAGGTGTGAGCCAGCGGTATTTTGATTTCTTTCCTGTGCTCTTTTCGCTTATGATATTCATAAACATCTCATAGACGCACTTCATAGCAATCTGATTAAACGTCACTGCACCCTCCAGCTTTAGTGCTTTCTTGTAAAAAACACTGTTTGCCGAGATATTATTGAGCATCAGCACAATCGCTTCAAAAATCATTCCGGCATTGAGCAGCGGCTTGATGGGCTCAAGCAGCTCGGTTTTGATAATCCACTCTATCAGCTCGTACTTGTCCTGAAAATGATTGTAAAACGTGGGGCGGATAACTCCGGCCTTGTCCGTTATCTCTTTAATTGTAATCTTATCGATTGGCTTTTTCGCCGAAAGCTCTATAAGGCTCTCAGCGAGCACCAGATCTATTGCATTCTTACCTTGCTGTGTCATTACTCATCAAACTCCATCGTGACAAAGTAGCCCTTCTCAGTCTCCCTCACATCCACGACATCGCCCTCGCGGCTTTTGAGCCTCTCGCTGACCACGTAGTTTCCCGACATGGCAATCGCATGCTCTATCGTATAATAATATGAAGTCGGAAGCTTGCTCTCTGTTACCTTCAGATGGTCACCGACCTTGGTAAGTCCGGGTCTCTCCATCTTAAACTCCATCCGACGCATTCTGTCGCCTTTCTGTTACTGCTTAATTGTCCTCTTTTCTATCCTCAACAAACGTTGCCTCAAACTCCTTTTGCTTGTTGTAGGCGCTCTCAGCCTTTGTAGCACGGCTTGTAATCCAGATATTTGATACTCCGTTGAAAATCAGTATGATACCGACAACAACAGTGGCTGTCTTCATTACATCAAATGCATTTGTCACGCAGATTATTCCAAAAATCAGACTGATTATTGAAAAAATCAGGCCGACACTCCAACCTCCGTAACCGTATTTTCTGGCATCCACTGCCTCAATAATGCTCCTGATGCTATGAAAAATGAGCACCAGACCAATGACTATAGGTATCAGGCTCACAACAACCTTTGGCTGCACCAGAAACCATATGCCCACTGCCAAAACCACAAGCCCCAGCATCGCTGAAAAACCATTCGTGACTATATTCAAAAAATAGCTGCACATATAGACCACTCCGATGATGATAAGCACTACCGCAAGCACATTGGCCACAATCGTGAGCACCGAAGCCCTCCATATGATAAACACCAGTCCCAGCGCTATACAAAGCACTGATGACAGTAGAAAATCAGCCTTTATTCTGCCTAAAAACTCCTTCATACGCGACCTCCTTTATATATCCCTGCCCTGCATTACTTTTCTAATTCTGTTCCTCTGCACTGTTCTTGACCAGGTCAAGAACAGTCTGAAGCTCAGCCCCCTCAACCGGTGCAGCTCCATATCCAAGACGCTTGTGATCCTCTGTAATCTCAACCAGCTCAGTAGTTTTATCGCCCTTCGCATCAATTACAAAATATCTGCCCTGTGATGCAGCATCATCCCACACGAGATAAGCACGGATTGCGCAGTTTGGAGCCATATCTCTTGTCGGGAAATCAACTCTGGTGACATTAAGCGTATCAGAAATCTGCATAGACATAACAGAGAAATCCTCCTCCATATATGGATACATACGCTTCTGCTGATATGCCTCCTCGTACAGCTCATCTATTAGCTTTTCCTTCTCATCGGCTAGTCGGTCCATGAACTCTTTTCCACCCTCAAACATCTTCGCCGGCAGGAAAATATGCTCATACTGCATACGCTCAAAGATGACATACTGCTCTGCTGTCATCTGTACAGTCTTGCCCTTTGTCGGTGATGTAGGATGTCCCTCTCTTCTGGCCTTTTCCACTGCCTCAATCTTTTCTACAAGAGGCTTTTTGAAAATCAGATTGTGAGTGAACGGGTTGAATGCGATACCATTAATCTTTGACTCTTTATTTGCCACCATGTTGTTGACTGCAAGAAACGGCATATTTACAATGCATGGTGACGGATGATCCTTAGAAAGCTGTGCCTTTGAGGTATAAAGCGGCATGAAAGCCTCTCCCTCACCGTTTTTAATAAATAGCGGAATCGGCTTGTTGTTCTCTCCGACATTTGCAGGTACCAGGAATCTGCTCTTAGTGCATTTTTCAATGAGCTTATTGAGCGTCTCCGCCTTTTTGTCGCTTGAATACTGTGTCATCAGCGCCTCAACCTCCGGGTTTTGCACCTCAAGAGTGAAGGCCGGATCATTCTTTAATTTATTTTTGATTTTATTTTTATCCATTTATACTGCTTCTCCTTATATTAAATGCCCGGATTTACATCCAGGCATTATTTTAACACATTTCTTTTATCAACTCAACAATCTTAGTGTCTCTTGCTATCCATTCTTTATCAAGAAAGGCGCTGTTGGCCTTTATTATCTCATCCGGCGTAGCCCATGACAGATGATACTCAAGCCTTATCTCACTGTCTGTCATCTGTGCGGCTACATGCTCGTCCTTCACATCACAGAAATACACGTAGGTGTGACAGTAATATATCTTGTCAGCCTCAAATATATCGCGTCTCTTTTCTATGACCTTGCCGCACTCCCTGATGCTTTCCGGCACGACAAGAAGCCCTGCCTCCTCGCGCACCTCCCGTGCCAGCGCAACCTCGTTGGTCTCGCCTGCATCGATGCCACCGCCCAGTATCTTGTAGTAGCCCTCACCGGCCTGCTGCATGGCAAGCTTTCCGTCTCTGATAATAACCGCGCGCACCGCGAAGCGCTCAAATACCTCCATATCATCGGAATAATTGTGTTTGTCAAATGTATATAGCGTTCTCATGTTTGTCCTCCGTATATGGGCTGTAATCATTCATTAGTATACATGGAAAGTAGTTTTTATTCTACACCATTTGATAGCGAATTGGAATACTATTATTGACCTTTTATCTGCCTTTTATCTGCAAAGTAAGACCACTGTCTCTATGTGCTCTGTAAACGGAAAACAGTCATATGGTGTTGCGCGTTTCACTGCATACCCGTGCTTTGTGAGATACTTTAAATCTCTCGCCAGTGTTTCCGGGCCACATGACACATACACCACTCTCTCCG
>OHXE01000404.1_pt1 | contig 9615 bp, 8 predicted proteins | sample 1579981 | NCBI WGS metagenome assembly OHXE01 (sample SAMEA3882505, study PRJEB24775) | human gut metagenome | biome: human-associated habitat; feature: intestine environment; material: feces | place: Netherlands | collected 2009/2010 | reverse complement strand
TATGGTATAGAGGCAAAGTCTAATTCTGAGATTATATCAGAATTGGGAGGACGATGCTATACATATAAACATAAAATTTTAAAGCTATGAATATGAGGAGATTTATATTTTTTCTGATTGTCTGCGAGTTCTTTTCTTTGGCATGTATTGCTGCAAATAAGACTATAAAAGGACATGTCGTGGATGAATTTGGTAAGAACGTTGAATTCGCTAGCGTATATGTAGATAGTATTTATGCGGTATCTGACAAGGAAGGAAATTTCTCTCTGGTGGTGCCCGATGGTATGAAACAGGAACTTGTGATTAGTCATATCAGTTATCTGACCAGTAAAATTCCTTATGATGTATATAGCAAAAAGACTTCGCTGCAACTTACGTTGAAGGAAAAGACCTGTGATTTGTCTGATGTAACTGTTGTTTCCGGTAAAAAGCAGGAAGGCATTCTTGGAAAGGGAGTTCGGGCACCAGGTGATGTTGCATTTCATAACGTTAGAAGCACGAAATATGAAACGGGCCCCTTATTTGTTGTAAATAAAGACTATTATGTGAAAACAGCTAAGTTGCGAGTACAAAAATGTACTTTTGCTTCATGCACAATTCGTTTAATCATTTATGAAGTAAAGGGAACAAAGTTTGTGCCTGTACAGCATCGACCTTTGTACGTCCGATTATCTGAAATTTCAGATAAGAAGGATTTATCTGTTTGGATAGAAGAACCGTTGAAGCTGGAGCGCAATCATAAATATTATATAGGTATAGCTGTTATGGCAGGTAGCGGTAATGGCGAAATTCATTTTCCTGCTTATTTCAAGAAGGGCTGCGTAAGAAATCTGTGTACAGATAGGAAAAAGAATTTGCCAGTAACCTTGGGCGTTTTTCTTTATGGTATATCTGCAAAGCATCTTCAGTAACATTTTCTATTGCAATAACTAAAGATATTTAAATATTTAACCATATATTTGGCGATAAATAAAGAAATAACTATATTTGCAGCATGATTACGGAATATGGTATAGAGGCAAAGTCTAATTCTGAGATTATATCAGAATTGGGAGGACGATTCAAGCAATATCGTCTGTTCAGCAATCTCACTCAGAAAGAGGTGGCTGTAAAGGCTGGTGTGAGCATTTTCACCATTAGCCAGTTTGAAAAAGGCGAAGCTAAGAACATAGGCTTTGGCACTATTCTTTCTCTGTTGAGGAGCATTGGATTCCTGCAGGAAGCTGAAAAACTCTTGCCGCCGCTGCCAATTCTGCCTAGCCAAGTGAAGAAAATGAATGAAAAGAAGGAAAGGGTAAGGCATGAAAGATAATGTTGTGCAGGTGAATTTGTGGGATAAGAATGTAGGCTTGTTGTCTTGGGATGACAAGCGGGGCTGCTCTGTCTTTCAATTCGACCAGGATTTTATGCAGTATGGATGGAATATTGCACCATTGGTTGCGCCGTTGGATTCTGTTTATGTACAAAGAACTTTCCCTATGTCAGGAAACAGAGAAAAACTATATGCTGGTTTGCCTGAGTTCGTAGCAGATTCTCTGCCTGACCATTGGGGAAATGTGGTCTTCCAGAAATGGATGGAAGCCAATCATCTGCAATCCAAAATGGTAAATGCAGTGGATAGACTGTCTTTTATCGGTAAGAGAGCAATGGGTGCCTTGGAATTTCAACCTGCTCATATCCAGGAGGATGCATCTGTAAATATCGAGTTGGCTTCACTTTATGAACTTGCCAATAAGATATTTCTGGACAGGCAGGATGTGAACATTGATATGAGCAACAGTCTTATTATGGAAGATTTGTACAAGGTGGGAACTTCCGCTGGCGGTCAGCGTCCTAAGGCTATTATCGGTATGGATGAGGCTACAGGTATTATTCGTTCTGGCCAAGCCGACTTGCCAGCTAACTTTAAGCACTATATATTGAAGTTTGATACAGGCAGGAAAAATGAACTTCCTTTTACCAAGGTAGAAATGGCTTATTATCTGATGGCCAAGGATGCCGGTATCAACATGATGCCTTCTCGTTTGGTTGAGATTGAAGGAACCCAGAATTTCCTTACCCAGCGCTTTGATAGGGTGGAGGGCAGAAAAATATATACTCAGACTTTAGCTGCCATGAGTTCCTTGGCTGATACTTACGAAGATTTGTTTGTGGTGGGTAGAAAACTGAAATTGTCTGCAGAAGAGCAAACCCAGCAGTATAGAAGAATGGTGTTTAATGTTCTTGCAGAGAATGTTGATGACCATACCAAGAACTTCTCATTTGTGATGTTTCCCAATGGAGAATGGCATATATCGCCAGCTTACGACATCGTGTTTTCCGCCGATCCTGATTCGCATTTCTATCGTAACCATAAACTTACGGTTTTTGGCAAGCGAAAGAATATAACGAAGCAGGATTTGATGCTTTTTGCACAAAGACAGGATATCAGAAATGCTTCTAATATCATAGAAGAAGTGGAAGACGTGGTGATGAACTTCAAGTCTTATGCCGAAAAAGTGGAAATCGATGAGCACTGGATACGCAAAATAGAACGGGTTTTGGAAGAAATCCATAAGTAAGCGATTTCATCAGGCAATATTTTTAGCCCCCTTACTCCTTTATTTCTTTCATGTTTGCAGGATTATAGGGAGTCAACTGCTGCATCTCCTGCTCTGTTGCTTCAGGCAAGGAAGGTATCTTGTTTCTGATGCAGAAATCGGTAATGGCGGCAGCTGATTCTTTGGGAGTAGAAGAATCCGGTTTGATGGATTGCTTCTTTTCTACATACTCCTTTTCCGTGATATATAGCTCGGTAATCACATGGATGAGTTGCTGCTGCTTGTCTTTCTTATGAGAGAAAAGATAGCTGTTGTCTGATTTCTGGAAGAGCAGGTCCTTGAAGGAATAGTAATCTTCAGGACTTATCTGATAGGTTTCCACCACATGGTCGTAGATATCTGTCTGGGTATAACCGAAAAGCTGGTGCGTCAGATTCTTGTAGGTAGGAAGCTGGTTGATTTCTATCTGACAGATATTCCGACTGCTGTCTGTTTGAATACTGCCTATTGTCTGCTGATTGAGCAGGACGAGTTGAGAGCCCAGTGAATCTTTCAGCTGATATTTCTTTCGATATTGCTCAATAAGTGTCTTCTCTTCCGGCCAAGGTCGGAAGGTTCCTTTGTCGCTGACCATGAATGCTCGCTTCTTGTCTTCGGAAACGAGTCGGCTGTTGTGAAGATTTCTTTTGGAATAGGCATTGAGATCCGTCTTTCCATTCTTCAGGTTGATGTAATACTCCACGATGCCGTCGTTGAAGTATTTCATTACAGAGTCGTTGGTCTGGTAACTGCGATAATATCCCTTAAGTCTGATGAAGTGAGGACGATTCCCTGTTACGTTCACATCCTCCAGTTTCTGTATTTTTGTGATATGTCCAGGCATCTTCTCTTCCTTGTTCTGTGCCATGAGACTGGTAGGAAGGAAGAGGAAAAGCACAAACAGATATTTCATATAATGATGTTGTTTCATATTGACGATGCTTTAAAAAGAATACTTAATGATGTGTTTATATGAGCTGTTGCTTCTACAGGGAGGCTGCGCAGTTCTTCCTCAACCACATCCCGAAGAAGCGGTCGTAGATGATATAGCTGCCATTGTACTTGTAGATGAATTCTCTATTGATCAGCGTCTTGAGAGCAAGACTCACGCTGCTGGCAGCAGGCAAGTTGTGGCGGCTGATGAAATCCTGCGAAAGAATGGAGGTGACAGCCTTGTCCTGGGCAATGGCAGATAGAAGGGCAGCCTGATTGTCTGTAAGGGAATCGTAGTAATTCACGAATGCCACTTCCTGCTCGTTTACCAATTCCAGGGTTACATCATCAATTTCCGTTGTCGTAATTTCCTTTCCGTTCTGATAGAGTCGGTTCAGAATATCCTGAATATACCAGGTTTGGCCATCCACCTTATTATATAGATAGGCAAAGGTGTCAGGATCCATGGTCAGATTCCGGGTCCCCATCCATCTGTTGGCAAAATGATGATACTCATCCTGGTTGATGAGAGGAAGGTTGAGAATTTGCGAACTCTGATAGAATGGGCGCTTTGCCGACAGGAACATGTCGGTCATCATGTGCTGCTTACTGCCTGCAAAGATGAAATATACATTCGGCAAAAACTGGATATAGGAGCGTAGCAGGGCCTCTGTGCCATCTTCGGGATATTCGGCTATCTGCTGGAACTCGTCTATGGCAATATAGATTCGTTTCTCCGATTGTTTCAGATACTCGAAGATATGTTTAAGGGAATCTTCGCGCTGGCTTGGTGAAACCGTAATCGAGAACGTAGGGATTCCCGTCATCTCATCAAACGACATCGTAGGCTTATAGCCAGCAAAGAAGGTGGTAATCTTGCGTATGGCAGTTTGCGAGAAAGTATCAACCTTCCCGATAACCGTCTTTGCCAATAATTGGATGAATTGGCTCAGATTTCTTGTGGCATTGATGTCGAGATAGAAACAATGCGTTTCAGGCTCCTGCTTGCTGATGTTCTCAAAGACATGGTGTATGAGTCCCGTCTTTCCGATGCGTCGAGGAGAGATGAGGACGATGTTACGCTCATTCTGCAAAGCCTTCATGATGACTTCCGTCTCTTTTTTACGGTTGCAGAAGTATTTTGCTCCCTTATATCCGTAGATAACAAATGGGTTATTCAGCTGTTCCATAACGTTTTATATCTATTCCATGTTTTATGTTACATGTTTTATGTAATGCAAAGGTAGTAATAATCTTTTAGGTAAGAGATATATTAGTAAGAACTTTATTACTAATTAACTTTTTACTAGTTATACTGATGTCATTTTCGGGTTCCCAAAATTCAACAAGCATGTGCTAAACAACGAAATGCCTCAACCATACTGGTCGAAATCGGTTATTATCAGGTTAAAACCGTAAGTAAGTAAACGATTTCATATAAATATAATATAGAAAAGGGTGGTTATTGCTTTTCTTTTTGTATCTTTGCAACCGTTTGGCAATTGTGAGTACCAAATCATATATAAAGGAAAAAAAGAATATCTAATAATAAATAAGAAGTAATGACTACACTTACAATTTCTATTATTGTCGTTTTCGTGCTTGGCTATGCACTCATAGCTACCGAAAGCTTGACTAAGGTAAACAAGGCTGCGATAGCCCTGTTGATGTTGGTAGGTTGTTGGACCCTCTACATGATGGATCCAATTCAGTATCTCCAGTTGATGCACCCTGACTATACAGGCGGTGCTGCTGGAATGGTGGAGAAGGTGACCGGAATCATCCAGGAACATCTGGGCGATACTGCCACAACACTCTTCTTCCTGATGGGTGCAATGACCATCGTGGAAATCGTTGACCAGAACGGCGGATTCAACTGGGTTCGCAAGGTGATGAAGACCAAGTCGAAGCGTGCGCTCCTCTGGCGTATCGCTATCCTTACCTTCTTCCTCTCTGCCATCCTCGACAATCTGACCACCAGTATCGTGATGATCATGATTCTCCGAAAGCTCGTCACCGACCACAAGGATCGCATGGTTTATGCATCCCTCGTCATCATCGCAGCCAATTCGGGTGGTGCCTTCTCACCAATCGGCGACGTTACCACCATCATGCTCTGGAACAAGGGACTGATTACCGCAGCCGGCGTTATAGCAGAAATCTTCATCCCGTCTGTGGTTTCCATGGTGATTCCTGCCCTCATCCTTCAGACCATGTTGAAGGGCGAACTCGTGATGCCTGAGGTTTCTGACCAGCAGAATGCATCGGTCAGCGATTTCACCGAAGGTCAGCGCAAGGCTGTGTTCTGGTTGGGAGTAGGCGGTTTGATCTTCGTTCCTATCTTCAAGAGTATCACCCATTTGCCTCCATTCGTAGGAATCCTCCTGGTATTGGGCGTTCTCTGGACTGCTACCGAAGTTTTCTATCGCGGTTTGCATCGTGGAGCTGATGCCGAGGGCACTCAGAAGCGAGTAACCAAGTTGCTTTCTCGTGTGGATATGAGTACCATCCTCTTCTTCCTCGGTATCCTGATGGCAGTATCCTGCCTGGCTGAGATTGGCGTATTGACCGCTTTGGGTCAGGGCTTGAACGTCGTATTTGATGGCAACCACTACCTCGTAACTGGTATCATCGGTGTGCTTTCAAGTATTGTTGACAATGTGCCTTTGGTAGCTGGATGTATGGGAATGTATCCTGTGGCAGCCGCTGGTGATATGGCTGTGGATGGTGTCTTCTGGCAGTTGCTTGCCTACTGTGCCGGAGTAGGTGGTTCAATGCTGATTATCGGTAGTGCCGCTGGTGTGGTAGTAATGGGCTTGGAGAAGATTACCTTCGGCTGGTATATGAAGCATATCTCCTGGATTGCTTTCGTAGGTTACATCGCAGGTATCATCTGCTACTGGTTCATCCGCACCTTCCTTTATGCTATCTAAAGGATAAATGTTTTCGCTTACGTGAAAAAGTTTTTTTTGAAGAAAAAGTCTCAAAGTCTCATTTTGGGTTAAAAATATCGGCTTAAAGACTTGATAGATAATAAGATAAAAAGAATGAGACTTCTCGGTTCTGATGCCGGGAAGTCTCATTCATGTATCATAGAAGTATCATTATCTTACTTTTTCTTTACGAGATACTTCATTCCATCTGCAAATCTCTTGTGTTTCAACTCACTCATATTCGCCAGTTTTCTGCCGAATCCCATCAAACTGTTCACCTTGAGCGATGAACCAATCTGCTTCTTCAGATAGTCGAAAATTTCGGCGGCAGTAAGATATTCACCCTCTTTCTCATCCTCAACCAATTCAAAATAGAGCAGGAAATACTGATCTATTGGCTGGATTATCTCAAACTGGCTGTTGCTCTTCATAATCAGCTTCACCTGCTGCGCATCGAAATAACTCTTTTCGCCATTGTTCAAGGCAGAAAGTGCCTGGGCAAAAAGCTGCTGGTAGTTCGGGCGAACGCTCACGTCGATAGGCCCCGTCAGTTCCACACCGATGAATCTTCGATTGCCGGATGGATCGGAGAGAATATCCTTCATGTTGCTCGTGGCGATGAATGAGGCGAGACGAGGAAATTCCATGACATGACTGCCATATGGAGGCTTGTATTTCAGCGTAGGCAACTGGATGAGATTCTTCAGAAATCCCTGCTGCACCTGTGGCGAAATCTGGTTGAACTCATCGAGATTGATGACCATAAACTGCGCCATCGCCTGATAAACCTGACGCTTTTCCGACAGAATAAGATTGTCACTATACCCCCACTGCAGTTCCGGCGGCAGCAGTCGCCGACAGAAAGTACTCTTGTTGTAACCCTGTTTGGAAATGAGAAGCGGAGCCACTGAGTTGCCGTATTGGCGATGTGAATAGCCGCGCCACTGGTCAACCATGCCCAGGAACCAGGTGTAAAACCAGTCTGCCCAGTGAGGATTGGCGGTAGGCACCGTGCGGGCCAAGGCACGGATATGATCCTTTCCATCCCATTTGTCGTAGCACTGGAAGAGATATTCATCTATCGGATTATAATTTTTGATATAATCTGACTCCAGGAAATTACGTACATCCTTGATGCTCACCCGGATATCAGCCAGCTGCACCTCCAGCGTCATACGCTTCTGCACTCTCGGATCCACAGGTTGGAAACCATACCAACCTTTCTCCTTCGGCATGTATTCCACGAATTTCATCACCGTGTTGTATCTGAAATCATATCTGCTTTTCAGCAGCTGCATCATGTTCACGATATTCTCGCGAATACTGTTCTTATCAACTTTCTTTCCTTCTTCTGGAGCCCTGAAATCAGGAATTGTCTGCTGATGATTATCCGTGCTGGGAGCTGGGCTTTGAGATCGTGCATGGCTATCAATCTTCATCGCCACCGCCTTGCTGTTGAAATAAGGCTTCGCATCGAGCGTCATCATGAAACTGTTGTGAATCGAAGGCTCTTGGGATAGGGTAGAGCCAGCCTTGATAGAAGGTTTCGGACCATCTACAAGAATCGAAGCCTTGACAATAGCCTGATATACAGGGAAAATCTGCTGGTAAGCGATGCGATAGAGATGCTCGGCATCCGCTTCAGATATAGGCAGGGAATCATTTTCGCCCTGGAATTTTATCAGAACGATAACAGTCTTTCCGTCGGCACCTGTGATGGCAGCAAGGGTAGAAGGCAGAATGGCTACCGAGCGTTTAACGCCCTCCGCACCATCCACATCGGTAATGTTGCCAAATTTCAGCAGCAGGATTCCGTTGAAAGCCTTCATCTTCAGGTTGTTGTTTTCGTCTTTGACGAATTCAGCAGCGGGATAGATGTGAATCCATTTCGGCAAATCCTTGTAACCTTCATAGTTGTTGCTAAGATACGGAACGCTTTCGCGGAAGTGGGTGATAGTCAGTTTGCTATCATCCCTTGCGAATCGTTCCATCAGCTTCTCCATCGTCTTGGTACTTACGAGAAGTTGTTTTTTATTATTTGTATGTACGATAGTTACCTTCATTGTATTTCTGGTTAATGGTTAAGTGTTAACTGTAAACTATAAATTGTAAACTATAAATTCTTTTCAGTGTTGCCCAAAACTGGTCCAGGTTTTTGGGCACTCATTGCCCGCCTTATGGGCACTTATTGCCCAGCCCTTGTTCTGTGGATGCCCACTTGGTGGGCTATGGATGCCCGTGTAACGGGCATGGTAGGATCAGCTAATGGGCATAGAGGGAACAACTGATGAACTGAAAAAGTAGACATATAGTTGCTCTCCTAAACTGGAATACTAGACATATTCAGTATAGTGAAACGGGAATGAATACATCTTTAGTTTTATCAAACCGTAACAATAAATTCTTGGAAAGATTAGATGTTTGTGAAGTCAATCTCTTCAGAGAAGTGTTCGAACTCAACGTCTTTATATCCGTATCTGGCGAAGAGCTGTTTGATATATTTCTGCTGTTCCGGGAGGAGTTTCAGTTGTCCCAGTTTGTATCGGTAGTATTGTCCTTTGCTACCGAGGTAGCTTCTCATTTCGGCGCGCAATGCTGGTCCATCTTTCACTTTCATTTCGGCAAAGAGTTTGTCGAATCCCCATGCCATTTTCACGACACGCAGCGGAGCAAAGTACTTGCAATTCCCGTTTTTCAGGGCATTTGGGAAGATGGCATCTCCTCTATCAGTCTTCTCGTTTTTGTAGAGGCCGGATAGATAGTGGATACACTTGTCTTTCATCGGACATGGTTCGGTGAAACAGTAGGTGATGTTGCTAGGTACGTTTCCGTACTCAAAAGCCTTTTTCAGTAATTCCTTTTCATCCATGTTTCTTAAGTATTAAGAATAAAACATTCTGTTTTACTAAACGCAAAAACATCCTGTTTATTGCCTTAAAAATGCTATTATTATCAGTTCATAAAGCATTTTTTTTCGATACCAAGCAAGAAATCATGATACTTCTCCCTAATTTATGATACTTCGATGATACTTTTTTGTAAAGATATCTGGAAGTCTCATTTTCGCATATCGTTATATACCAACGTCTTACAAAGATATTTCCACCAAATAATGAGACTTTGAGACTTTTTTATCAAAAAAACTTATTGCGCCGAAAAAAAATCTGCGC
>OHXE01000402.1_pt1 | contig 9636 bp, 9 predicted proteins | sample 1579981 | NCBI WGS metagenome assembly OHXE01 (sample SAMEA3882505, study PRJEB24775) | human gut metagenome | biome: human-associated habitat; feature: intestine environment; material: feces | place: Netherlands | collected 2009/2010 | reverse complement strand
TTATCAGTCCAGACTCCAATCAACAAAGAACTAACAACCAATAAAATTGTAGCCACCATCAACCCTATCGGAGAAAGGACATAATAAAGACCTATCCAAATGAGCAAAGCCAGGAAAGCACCTGCTGTACCAGGTGCTTTAGGTACAAAACCTGTGCCTAATCCTGTGGAAATAATTACATGAAGCCAAGGCGCTTCACCTAACTGTTTATTATTGTTATTACTCATATTATTTTCCAAACAATGCCTTCAGAACCATCTTACCAATTTTTCTTTCCAATCCAGCCTTTGAGGTTGGAATACCAGTCTCACGAGCAAACTTCTGTTTAGCCTGCGTGATACCGAGTGCCCGATTTAAGGAGAATGAGACTCCTGGAATTTTAAACTTTGACATAAACTAACAACATATTAAAATTAATCATTTACCAATTTCGAGAATTGCATCATGCCACCCTCCATTTTTATAAATTGTCAGAAGATGACGAAAACCATCCCCATAAATTGGGTCAGTACACTTCTTCATATTCTCAACCGCTGCATCTGCCTCTTTAACATGAATAGCCTTCAATACGACATAACTTCCTAAATTACAAAAGCCTTCACACAGAGATTTCTCGGGATGAATATTTCTATTATACTGGTAGATATGAAGCATTTCATGAGCCAGGACTTGAGCAAAAGCCACGCGTGACAACTCCCGATAAATAAATATCGTATAGTTGCTACCCACAGCTTGTGCTAAGCCACGAGTATTCTTGTCATGCGTGAGTTGATACATTTTTTCTGCAGACACCATTATCAGATGCCAATTGGTTATTAATCCTATTTCCGTCTGAGCATAAATATGTTTTATGAAGTTTATGATTTTGTCACAATCCGTTTGCTCTATCCTATATTTTTGGCAATGGGAACAAACTTTCATTCCCATGCCAATATCCCTTGCATGACTATCACAATATTGTCCACAGCTCGCACAAATCACAATATTAGCAAAATGTTTTTCGCAAACTGCATGACCAGCCCAATCATAATAGTATCTTCCGATTATCGATCTGCCACAATAAAAACAATTCATATCAACATTGTTTAATGGTTTCCCCAATCTATAGTATCGAAAGAATCTGCTGTTTCATCAGCCTTCGACAATGCTGTTTGTTCGGAATCAACAGACGGAGAGAGATGATTTTTTTCCTCATCAAGCTCCAAAGTTGAAAGATTCGAATCCTGTAAATCCACAAGATTTTCCAATACTTCATCATCCATTGGCAAAAACTGCATCATACAGATTTTTGACTCTATATGAGAAGAACGATACACACTTATTGCCGTTCCATTATTCAAGAGCCCTTTCATTTTCTTGAAGTCCTCATCTATTGTTGGCATATCTGTATAAAGAGCCAGAACAACCTTGTTTTCCTTTTCTGCCGTAGTTAAATTATAGTTTACAAATGGAGCTGCTAACGCCTGCAACTTGTTACAAATCTTAGGCAAGTCGTCCATTACCGACAGTGTCTTTACAAAAGGGAATGGTTGACTCCAATCTATAAAAGAATATCTGTCGGCATATGTCAATGATTTCTCTTTCATTATTGACTTCAATAATTCCAAAGTCTTCTCTTCGGTTTCATTCCATTCTTTTTGACACTCTTCAAACCGCTCCTTATATGTTTCCTGCTGCAGCTTTTGCAATTTTTCCAAATCTATTAAAGGACTATCACTATTAGAGTGAGCTGTCAGTTTAAACTCATCACACACTCTCTTTTTATCCGAATATGAAGCATTTACTCTTGCTACATCATCTGCAAATTTTGCAAAACAACGTTTCAAGTCTAGCATTTCCTTGATTTCGACTATCAAGTCAGAAGCGTTAATACGACTTGGGCTATTCTCTTGATTGGCTTTCTCATTCTCTACAGGGATTTCACTAAAGTTTTCTTTATCTTTTACCCAAAAGAACAACCAGCCAAGACAACCTTTTCTATTATGACTTGTTATACTACCCGCAGACTCAGATGTATCCCCTTTATGCTCGTTCTGTTCATCTACAGAATCCACTTCATACTTATTAACATAATCCAAAAACTCTTTGGAACAAACGTAATCCAATGTTTTTTTATAATCAGCGGAATCTTTTTGGGCACCTTCATTATTAGAGCCATTATTAACAATACACAAATTCTGATACATTAGCTTACGGTCGATACAAAAACAGCGCTGCTGTCGAAAAGCCATACGCTTCTCTTTTAGACTACGCTTAATTTGTTTTATGTTCTCAGAGATTTCATTACTTTTTTTTCTAAACTCTTCTTCCGTTAATGCCTTATCATTTATAAGCGCATCTCGCTGTTCTTCATACAGAGCAAGTTCTTTCTCCTTTTCAACAATTTCATCAGAGTGTTCAAACTCTTCAAGTTCTTCTTGGCTTTTTGCTTCAAGATAATCTTTCAACAAAATCAATTTATCATCGATAGCCTTATCAACACTCAAAGGATAATTCCTGATGTCTTCAGAAAAAGGCACATCTCCATAAATTTCCTCCAAACGCTTTTTACGCTTTAGTAAACCAAATGGAAATCTATCAACATCCATCACTTTCTTTCCTCCTTCGTCAAAGACCTCATCATCACCAAAAAGGCACTCAAATAAAAGAGCTTTTTGATCAGCATTAACCAAATAGCGTTCTACATCTGGATAGTAGTACATACACTCCGCATAGCCAACGGAAAAGCAACGAGTTGAGCAAGAAGCATTCGTTATAGAATTTATCACGCCATATGAATCATTCGGATTAGATATCAGCATCATAATATCAACGAAATAACGTGGTAACATAAGATTATGATCTTCCTTACTCAAACACAAAGCAGCAGCATCACTATTCTGATTGTCTATATAGAAGATGAATTGATTGAACATCTTTTTTACACCTTGATTCACATCATTTACAGAAGACCGATGGGTGTCCAAGATTACTTTCAATAAGCTTGCCCTCATTTGAGTACAAACATTTGTTGGATTAGCCACATCATAAGTGAACAAGATGCGAAACAAACGAAAACCAGTATCCTTACCCTGTCCTTCTTCATAGATAGATTCGAACTCGGAAAGCCAATGCAATTCCTGTTTAAGTTCTCCTTCATTCAAAGGATTTCCCAACAAAAACACATTGACAGGTTCTGCTTTGGAAATACAACAAACCTTACGAAATCTTGCAAGTTGATTGGATAATAAATCAGCTAAACTTACTTTTACCTTATTTTTCTCCACTTCTCCAGCTATGGTATATCTATATGTATATTCCCCAGATTCCGTGCGTATAATCTTACCTGTGGAAATATAAGTTTCCACATGAGGATTCCGTGGACGACATTTTTCTATGTCGTCCACTAAATCATGTAATTTATTGTCTGTACTTATTACGATAAATGCAGCCATAAGCCATTTTTTATTCTGTCATCAATCCGATTTCCTGTGAAATAAGGTCTTTTACCGCCTTGAATTTAGACTCATTAATATTACTTGCCTCCAAAGGACTCAACTGTGCATACTCTTCCATATAAGACTCTTCAGCCTTTATAGTATTTATCTTATCCTCAATTGGCTGTCTTCCAGAACGAGCAATCTCTCGATTCAATGCAGCCTCCACCTCTTTATAAAGTCTTTCACTCTTAAACAAGTCATAAGCGACATCACGCTGATGGCTCAAGTTATAACGATACTTATCTATGGCATCACCATGACTCTTTGAACGAATCCAATAACGGTTCTGTTCAACATCAAAATGAATATATCCAAAGACAAAGCCCCAAACCCAATATTGCAAAACATTGTCAGTTTCAATCGTAGGCATCACATTGAAGTTTTCCGCATTCATACGATTGTTCAACTTCTCATCCAAGTAATTTGCCATCATATTACCACGTGCAACCTTGATTTCTGTATCATGCTTATAAGTTGAGAAATTATTGACTGCGTAGATTGGCAACAAGTCTTCTACCACCAACACATAAACACGATCATCTTGATTGGTCGAAGCAAACGATGTTTTGTTACCATTGGTATCAAAGAAATGCTTATACTCCTCATCCTTACTGAGCAAACTAGTATCTCTATTACCAACACCAACAATAACAAATCTATCAAGTTGGAGATTAGCCTCATTATAGCCTTGAGTGTTGTATGTCCACAAAGGAGAAGCCAAAACTCTCAGACGTTCGAGATAAGACTCCACCTGCACTTTTGGCATAGATGCCAATACCGAGTCTATAGAAGTGTTAACAGCTTCTTTCACGTTTGGCGTTTCCTTGGCAAAGTTCCACATTTTTCTCTCAACATAATCCTTAGACTGTCCCAGCCAAGTAGAAACACCCTCATTAAGATACGCTCCAAAGTTAGCTTTTAAACTATCATCAATCTTCAATTCAGACGCTTTCATTACCTCGGCTTGGTGCAAGAAAATCTGAAATTTAGACTTTGACTGAGAATTATGCTGTTCGTTAAGCAACTTTCGAGACTGCTCCTTAGCTACATCACGCAGAACCGATTTTAACTCATCAATTGTTTTCAATTTGTTTTTTAAAATGGATTCAAATTCAGAATAAAACTTCAAAGCCCACTCTCGGCGAATCTCCTCACGCTGATTACGAACAACCTCTGTCAGTTTATTTTGCAAAATTTCTACACCATCCTCGTTAACTTTCTTTCCGAATATAGAAGCTATTCCCTTGTTTTTGACACCATTCAACAAAACATTCCACTGCTGAGGCTCAGAGTTAATTTCGTGATACTCTGATCCTTCCAAAGTCATCTCTGACTTACAAATATTTACAATATCCAACAAGGAAGAAATAAACTTAGAGGCAGAATCAACTTTACCTTGACTACGAGACATAATCTCTGCTATATATAGCTCAAAATAGCGTTTTGTATTGGCAAGTTTATTATTCAACGCTGTCTTCAAGTCTTTTTCCAATAGCTTTTGACCACAATTATTCTCGATATATGTATTGACATCAAACTCCGTGGTATTCTCATCTATCTGTAAAGAATAAACTGGTGCTGGAGAAAGTAAAGTATTGATAATATCATCACGACCATTATTCTCACGAATCATAACATTCTGATCATCAAAAAACTTGTTTGCATCACCAGAACCATCTGAAGGAGATTGTAGCATTGATTCACACAACTGCGAAATTGTAGTATAAGCAATCGCTCTTCCCACAGCCTGACTATCATATATCAATTCTGCACTACTTGCCGAAGCTGCCCAAGCTTTTTTATTCAAGATATCATATGCGCCTCCCATCTTCTGTGCCTTGATATTATCAAATGGAGAAGCTAAGTCATCTCCCATCTTATTAGCTGGCAAAAAAGCACTCTTTGCTACAACATCTATCAAATCATCTAAGCTATCAAAAGATACTCCAGCCTGATTCATATTATTGACGACATAAGCATAATCAAATAATGGTTCACTAATCTTGGCATAACCAAAATTGATTGCAGGATCTTTAGGATTATGGTGCATAATATAATCCAATGTTGACAATGCACCATAAGAATTATACAATACATTAGCCATAGAGGGACCAGAATTCATCGCTCTAAAGACCTCAGGAAGAACAATCCATGGATAAAGGTTATACGCTTGAGCATTCTCCTTCAAAGCATCTCTAACGATATTCAGTACATCTATCAACATACCACTACCAGTTCCTCCGGCAATTGACGCAAAGACATTGATACTTGTAGGATACTCCATACCATTCATGTTTGTATCTACTACATAAGGTGAATCTTGCGGAACCAATTTATGCACCCTTGTCACTGCTGCCTGTATATTATTTTTAATTCTCTGATTATTATAATAAGCTATAAAACGACCATTTGATCGCACTTGTCCAGCACCTCCACCTTGAATAGAAGAGAGTTTATCCACATTCTTCTGTGGAACCCAATCATACGATTTGGGATTTGCATGATAGACACTCAGTGCCTCTTTTACTGTACACACTAACAACTCGGAAGAATCAAGTTTGATAAGTTGACCTTGATTTCCCGTCACAGACTTACTCATAGCTGCACCATCAGTATCAATAGCTATGAAGCCTATCATTGGAGGAATTTCTCCATAACTATCAACAAAGCATTTCTTTATCTTAAGAAGTGCAGAAACACCAGTTCCACCCAAACCCACATAAAGGGTTTTCTTTAATTTTATAGCCATAATTCAAAAGTATTAAGTTCAACGAATTGTTATTTTTATTTTTTGTTGTCTATTGTCTATATTTGCAATTCCACTTCTTGGTATCGGATTAGGATTTATATTATATCCCTCTCCAAAGCACATTGCATTTTTCTTCTTCGGAATGAATGTCAATTTACCAACAAACAAAGGATTAACATAAATCCTTACTTCACCTGTGAACAAACGATTCCAAAAGGATTGTTTTATCTTTCTATCAGAAAACACCACACGTCTTGCACCTTTGAATACAACATTCATTTGTCCAACTAACTTCCCATCTTTTTCCAAGAGCATAGACTTGGTAAATTTTCCAAAACGAGGATATTTCAAAGGCTTTAATACAACAAACCATATAAGAAGCACAGCACAAAAGACTATCAAAATCCACATGAGTACTTTTGCCAATGGATTCATTTGCTTGTCATAATCAAGTGTCCACTGAAAAACATTCAGTCTTTGTCCAGGTTTCAATGTCTCTGAATCCAATCTATCCAACTTGTAATTAATCAACCTTAGATACCCTTGATGTTTTCCTCCTTTTGCTTCTGGATTAAAGACAAAAGATACCTTTTGAGAGCAAACAGAAGAATTCACTCTCAACTTATTTTTAGATAGAGGCTTACCATCTGCATAAACCTGCATCTCATTAGTATCAATAGGCTTGTCATCATTATCCACAAACAAGAATTCTGCAAAGCATCCCTTGTCATTCTTTGCATCTTGGCTGAAATCAAACTCAAACACTTTCTCTGCAGGCACAGTTTTTGCATCTACCCATAAGAACTTAGGATAGTACGTTACCGTACCAAACTTTGTACTATGTTCAGAACAGGAACAAAACAGAACAAGAACAAAGAAGAATATAAATTGATAGATATGCCTCATTTCACACTTACTTTTAATGAACGTTCAGGTTTACTCTCACACTTAACTGGTATAGACTCTGTCACCAAGAAATCAAAAGTTCTTCCTCCCCTTAGTTTGACAGCTAAAGGAAAATACTTTGAATATGGCAGCGAATGCACATTTCCTCTAAAAGCTATATATACCCTTAACTTTCCATTTACAAACTTTGATTCTTTCACATAATAAGGTGAGTTAGCAGGGAAACTCACAATAAAATACTTTCCCTTAACATCTCCCCAAATCGGCAATTCTAAATACTTATCATTACGAGCATTGAAAACCGCATAAGACTGCAATCGAATCTGCAGTCTTAACCTTCCAAAGATGAGATTGAGAATCGATAATTTGATCTATTTCCTGATTATAAGCAGCCTTATTTAACATCACATAGAAACCATATACATTTTTGTTCGCATATCTGGCTCCCCATTGCCCCAACAATATTTGAAATTGACGAGTTTTCTCTTCATTCTGCCCATCCGTCATTAAAAACATATAAGTTACTCTTGAAGAATTTACTCTATTCTTATAGAAATCCATCAATGGGTCACTATGATAAGTCATAGAGCTTTTATTGACAGAAAGAGAATTGATTTTATTCTTTAAAAATCTTTTCCTTTTGATGTTGCAAGACTAGAAAAAGCTGGTAAACTAGCATGACGATTCTTGTCAAAGGCAAATGGAACAACCACTAATTCTGTGGTTTCATCCGTTACCTTTTCTATCGCATTCTTCAAATTGTCCTTCACTTCATCCCATATTCCATTAGGTTCTTTCATTGAATATGAGCAATCAAGATAATACACCCGTCTCTCTTTCAATATTTGAGAATGAATCGCCAAAGAAGACAACATCATTATTATCATAAGAATCCGTCTCATTCTTTTCTGTTTGTGTCAACTTGTTCCCAGAAGTTATATTAGCTATTTAGTTTTTAATGAAAAGGCGTGGGACTATTGTTCGGTCGCCGAAATAGAGGTTGTGGAAAGACCTTTCAACTAGCAACTAACAATAGCCCACGCCAAAAGGTATATCGGCACCTTCCCTCTATAGAGAAAAGGATACAATAATCCCATAGCGTGAGCCGTATTGCAGTTCGTCATAGTTGAATTTTGAAATTTCCATATTTCTATTTCAAGACTAACGTTCAATACGCTCATTCATTTGAGTCTTCATCGCAGCCGTTCTTTTCCGTCTGCTCCAACTCAGACCGCAAAAGTAAGCAATATTCTTGATACCGCCAAACTTTTTGCGATGTTTTTTTATCCCGAAGGACAAAAAAGGCATTGAACGCTGCCATTGCCGAGAGAAAAATACTTCCACATTTCTATTCCATGACAACAATTCAATGCCCTATACCTATATACCATCCCTTACGAAAAGGTAAACAAACAGTTACGATTATTTTTTAGTTATCGTTCCTTTTCTCGTATTTACAGAGAAATTACCGAGTGATGACTTCACCTGATACACGCCACTCTTGGCACTCACCAGCTTTGCTGACATTCCCATAAAGCTGACACCACCATCCTTCTTCTCTATGGTGTACTTTCCAAACGGAGTATTCACAACAATATGGTGCTTGGTGTTCTCTACTACACCATACACCGTACCGGATGGTGCCTGCTTTACCTGCTCGGCTACGCTCTTTACAGCATTTGCCACATCGGTGTTGTTACTCTTTGCAAAACTGGTTGTGGTGACAGCTACTATCATCATCAACGAAATCATTACCTTCTTCATACCTTATTATATATTAAAAGGGTTATACTTCATGTTCCTCGTTCCACGAATCATTCTCTTCTATCGCTTCCGGATTACGAGTGCAAAAGTAAGAAGATTATTTCTATCAGCCAAATATCTAAACCTACCTTGTATGAAATGCCATTCTGTATGTACCAAATGACAAAGAGGAGGCGTCATAAGTCTAAATTACAGTTGGCGCATAACAGTTGACCTACGCATACACATCATCTGTTGTGCAAGCGCATATCAGCTGATATGCAAGCGCACAACAGCTGTTGTGCGACCGGAGATACTAACTAACTCAAAAACATATACTATCTTTTCTAACAACTTATATTATGTTTCCCAACAACATATCAGTAACATTCCAACAAACAAAAAAGGGTGAATCATTTACTTATGACACACTCTCTTTGCTAAATCAGACACACAATTGATCTTATCTTATAATATTATACTCAAACTCATAATCCCCATTCTTCAGCCATTCGGGAACATCTTCCCCATTTTCCATAAGGCCTTATTCCTCTTTTTTTTAGTTCAAATTACAATTGCAAAAATACCTCCCGTCAATATTTATTACCAAAATTCATATACCTATATTTTTTGAATCTAGCGGTAAAAACAAGGGGAATGAGAGGTCGGAAATCCCCGTTTTCTGCTCTATATTAAGAACAAGCCCTATAGTTGTACGACTATAAAGTTACAGTTGTACGACTATACATGCTATGGTTG
>OHXE01000393.1_pt1 | contig 9839 bp, 6 predicted proteins | sample 1579981 | NCBI WGS metagenome assembly OHXE01 (sample SAMEA3882505, study PRJEB24775) | human gut metagenome | biome: human-associated habitat; feature: intestine environment; material: feces | place: Netherlands | collected 2009/2010 | reverse complement strand
ATCTCTGCAAGCTTCTTCAAATCCTCAAGACATTTAATTTGCTCTGCGATTTCCTCTCTTAAACGGATAACATCATCTGTCATCTGTCCACAGCCACAGTTTGCCTTATCCTTCTTTTTCTCCTCGATGAGGTAATCAAGTCCGTATAATGCTACACGACGGTAATCGCCGACGATACGTCCACGGCCGTATGTGTCAGGAAGACCTGTAAGGATCTTTGCATGACGGACCTTCATCATCTCAGGTGTGTATGCATCGAATACTGCTGTGTTGTGTGTCTTATGATATTTTGTAAAAATCTCCTTGAGCTTGTCGCTTACATCGTAACCATATGTCTCAGCAGCCTGCACCGCCATCTTGATTCCACCGTAAGGCATGAATGCTCTCTTTAACGGCTTATCTGTCTGAAGACCTACAATCTGCTCGAGATCCTTTAATGACTCATCTATATATCCAGGGCCGTAAGCTGTGATTCCTGTTACAACCTCTGTCTCCATGTCAAGAACTCCGCCCTTGGCACGCTCTTCTTTCTGTAATTTCTGAAGCGCATCCCACAGCTTGTTTGTAGCATCTGTCGGATCAGCTAAAAAGCTCTCATCTCCGTCGTATGGAGTGTAGTTGTCCTGAATAAACTGACGGACGTTGATTTCCTCTTTCCAAAGACGTCCTTCAAATCCATCCCACTCTTTCATTTCTATCATTGTAATATCCTCCTTAAAATGTGTGAATGTTACTTCGTTTGATTAGTTTTGTTTAACTGTGGTTAGTATATACTTACTACAGTATTTTTGTCAATATCCATGTTGTTTCTTTTGAGATACATTCCCTGGTTATTTATACGACTATGGCTGATTTTATAATCAAAAAGAGCCAACTGTCCGGGTTTATCGCCCAGACGGTCGGCTCTTATTTGTTATATTTCATGTGGTTATTCCACTTATCCGTCAGTCATATAACACGTTCATAGTAGACTATTTTTCTCAATAACGCAATAGTGTTTTAGAACTATTTTTATTCTTTTCTATTCCGCACGAACCGCCCAGCGCATCTTCGTAGACCTGGCACGTCCGTTCTGAGCACATTCCTGTGCTGATGGACGAATCACATCCTTGGAATAGTCGCTGTATATTCCTGCTTTATATCCTGCCTTGAGTGCCTTTTTGACCAGCTTGTCCTCTCCTGAATGGAAGGTAAGGATGGCAGCTCTTCCGCCGGGCTTTAATGCTCCCGGAAGCTTTTCCATAAACTCATATAGCACCTCAAACTCATGGTTTACGTCTATGCGAAGCGCCTGGAATGTGCGCTGACAGGTCTTTTTGATTATGTCCTTCTTATCCTTTTCAGGCAGAAAATCGAGTGTCTGTTCTATAATGTGACGAAGCTTTGTGGTCGTATCTATGCGGTTGCCCTTCCTGATTTCGTCTGTGATTGCCTTTGCAAGCTCCTCGCAATACGGCTCATCTGAGTTCTCATAGAGCATACCCGAAAGCTCCTCACGGGATATATTATCAAGCCGCTCTGCCGCACTGATACCGGCATTTGGATTAAGACGCAGATCCAGCGGTCCATCCACCTTAAACGAAAATCCACGCTCAGGATTATCTATCTGCATTGATGAAACTCCCAGATCTGCAAGTATGAAATCAAAGCCCCCTACTTCCTTTGCAATCTCATCTATTGTGCAGAAGTTCTGAAGCTTTATGGTTAGAATATCCTCTCCAAAACCTGCTTCCGCGAGACGCTTTTTTGTCTTTTCAGACTCGATTGGGTCAACATCTGTAGCAAACATATGTCCCTGTCCTTCAAGCTTTTCAAGCATTGCCCTTGTGTGGCCACCGTATCCGAGTGTGGCATCAAAGCCTGTCTGCCCCGGCTTTATGTCCAGAAAATCTATGATTTCTTTTACCATTATGGATATGTGCATGCCCGCAGGAGTATTTCCCTTGCTGATGACATGCTCAATTGTATCCTTGTATTTCTCCGGGTTTAATTCCTTGTATTTTTCCTCAAATTTTTTGGGATATTTTCCGCTATAATGCACGCGGCGCTTGTGCTGTTTTTCTTCGCTCATTTTATGCTCCGTTTCATTCTGGATTAAAACTGTTATGCTGACTTTTGCTACAGTATAACTTTTATTTTACTTTTCCGCAAGATAATGACTTACATTCCTATACCATCTGCACGAGCCACACGTCGCTTTTCACCATGAAGTATCCGATGACTACCTTTATCAGCTCTGTGGCCTGCACGAGGAAGTACACCGCTACTATGCCAAGTGCTGTGTATTTGGCGAGCACAAATGCCACCGGCACCACTATCACCCACGTAAATACGGAGTCAAACAGAAATGTGACCAGTGTCTTGCCGCCTGAGCGGAGTGTGAAATACGACGAATGTGTAAATGCACAAAACGGCATAATTATCGCTGATACCGCTATGAAGCTTGTTGCAAGTGACTTGATTTCATCTGTTGTGTTATATATCTGAGGGAAAAATCCGCCTACCAGAAGCATGACCGCCGCCATTATAGAACAGCAGAACACACTGAACACTATCATCTTGTTATCCGCATCCTTTGCCTTTTCAAGCTCACCGGCTCCAAGATACTGCCCCACAACTATGCTGATGCATGCGCCAAGCTGTATAAACACGATATTGAAAAGGTTTGTTATCGTTGTCGCAATGTTTAAACCTGCGATTACCGAGAGTCCTCGTACTGAATAGCACTGTGTAACCGTTGTCATGCCTGCTGCCCAGAGCAGCTCATTGAGCATGAGTGGCAGTCCCTTGATGAATATAGTCTTAAACTCACCAAACGGCATTCCTATTCCTCTGTAAGCGCCCTCGAGATATCTGTTCTTATCCCTGTTTTTATGTGCCCACAGCACAACTATTATTGTCTCAATATATCGCGACATCACAGTGGCAATAGCGGCTCCCGCCACACCCAGCTTTGGTATCGGTCCTATTCCGAAGATGAGCAGAAAATCAAGCACCGCATTGCTTCCAACTGCTGCAAAGCTTGCAACCATCGGTACAAAAGTCTGTCCTGTTTCCTTTATGTTTGTCGCATAGGCCTGTGTCACCGCAAACGGTATGAGACCTATCATAACAATTTCCAGATATTCCTTTCCATATGCCAGTGCTACCTCCGTGGCACCGTTTCCTGCCGTATCTGTCAGATAAAGTGATATGAAACCTGTTCCGTTCGTGATAAACAGTGTCATCGCTATTGCTGTAACAAGCAGCGCTGCATACAGCTTGAATCTGAAGGAATACATATGCCCCTTATGATTTCCCTTGCCAAAATACTGTGCTCCGAATATACTTGCCGCTGACACCGCCCCAAATACAGCCAGATTGTACACAAATATGAGCTGGTTTACGATTGCTACTCCTGACATCTGCTCTGTACCAAGCTGTCCTACCATAATGTTGTCCAGAAAGCTTACCAGATTTGTGATTGCATTCTGGATTATCATTGGTATGGCCAGCATGAGATAGCGCTTATAAAATGCCTTGTCTCCTATATATTTTTGTCTGAATTTATGCATGTTTGTCCCCCTTTCGATTTCTCCATGGTTCTTTCGTGTAATGCTACTATTCTACTACGTCAGACTTTATTTTTCAAATATTTTATGTGTTTTTCCTTAACTTATTTTAAATAAAAAATACATTAAAGCTCCCGGCTGACAACACTATTTGTGCTGTCACTCGGGAGCTCTTAATTTAATTCTTTATTATAGTTTTACTTTTTATGTCAATATCCTGTTTATTTGTTTACTGCCGGTTCATATCCTGTGTTTCCTGATATTTCCTGATTACGAAAAACATTGTAGTTCCATCACCCTCTTTGCTGGTAGCCCATATCTTGCCGCCGTGATCCTCTATAATCTTCTTTACGATGGAAAGTCCTATGCCGCTGCCTCCGGTAGCCGAATTTCTCGACGCATCCGCTCTGTAAAATCTGTCAAAAATATATGGCATATCTCTCTGGTCGATTCCTCGTCCATTGTCCTCGATTTCAACCTGTATGAAGTCACCAACATCATTTATCCTGATATTTATATAGCTTTGTGTCTTGTTCATATACTTCACCGAATTGCCGACTATATTATTAATCACACGGCGAAGCTGCTCCGGATCAGCAATGATAAGCACGTTGCTATCCACATGATTCTCATATGAAAGCCTGATATTTTTTGCCTCAAGATCGAGTCCTATTTCCTCAACACAGTCGTTAAAATAATCTGTGACATTTATCTTCGCAAAATTGTATGGAATCCTGTTCGTATCAATCTTCGAGTAAAGTGTCAGCTCATTAATGAGCTTATCCATATCGTTTGCCTTATTGTAAATGGTTCTGACGTATTTATCTACCTTTTCAGGGGTGTTTGCCACACCGTCAAGTATGCCCTCGGCGTAGCCCTTTACCGCAGTAATAGGAGTCTTTAAATCATGTGCGATATTGCTGATTAACACTCTGTTTTCGGACTCATTCGTCACCTTTTCCTCGGCATTTTTCTTGAGGCGGGCACGCATCTGCTCAAACGCAGTACACAGCTCGCCAATCTCTCCGTCGCTCGGACTCGTCTCAAGCTCAAAGTCCAGATTGCCATCCTTGATATTCTCAGCGGCAATACGCAGCCTCTCTATCGGTGTGATGATACTCCTGTATATCCACACTATAAGCATGGCAGCCGTAGTAAGAAGTATCAATACAAGCGCAAATGCTCCCTCTATCAAAACAGTCCTGACCTCAGGGATCACGCACGCGGTTGATGTCACTATGTAAAGACTCGCCTCGTCACCATCACTGTCACGAAAATTAAGCTGCTTTATGAGCACCTTGTCATCACTGTCCATATAGCTGCTCACATCAGAGCTGCTCTGCTTATTGGATATTCGCGGAAGCTTTCTCAAAATATCATCATTGTCAATTCCACCATTGAAAATGAGCTCTCCTTCACTTTTCACTATGAGATATGAATACTTCTTCTCCAGCTTCTTATTTATCTTAGTCAGATAATCACTATCAAGAAGCTTGGATGGTTCTATGAGCGATGTCTTCTCGAGCTCATCATATGTGCGCCCTGTCACCTTGTTCAGAAACTGCACCGTGTCAGTGAGCGCGAGCATGCCCGCATCCTCCATGCCATATGTCTTGTTTATGGCCTTTAGCTGAATCTTATTGAAACCCACAAGCACTATACTGGTGAGCACAACAGGCACAAAAATAATTATGCAGAATGATATAGCAAGTTTTGTTTTTATCTTCATAGTATTCTCCATTTGAATAAATTAATAAGCCAATTTATATATACAACAAGGACATATCCTTTTGAATTTGATATGTCCTATTAATACTACAATATCTACTATATTTTTTAAAAATCACTACAGCTTAAAACGGTATCCAACACCCCAAATAGTCTCAATATACTGTGGCTTTGCAGTGTTCATCTCGATTTTCTCACGAATCTTCTTGATATGTACAGTGACTGTCGCGATATCTCCGACCGAATCCATATTCCAGATTTCCTTGAAGAGCTCCTCCTTGGTAAATACATGGTTTGGATTCTCAGCAAGGAATGTGAGCAGGTCAAATTCCTTTGTGGTAAACTGCTTTTCCTCTCCGTTTACCCAAACACGGCGGGCTGTTTTGTCAATCTTGATGCCACGAATCTCAACGATGTCATTTTCAGGTGTAGCGCTTCCAATGAGACGCTCATATCTGGCCAGATGAGCCTTTACCCTGGCAACAAGCTCTGATGGTGAAAACGGCTTTGTGACATAATCATCTGCACCGAGTCCGAGTCCTCTTATCTTGTCGATATCATCCTTCTTGGCTGAAACCATGAGTATCGGTGTGTTCTTTTTCTCACGAATCCGCTTACAAATCTCAAAGCCATCAATGCCTGGCAGCATAAGATCCAAAATAAACAGATCAAAATCCTCCGCCAATGCCCTTGCGAGACCGCTTGTGCCATCATTCTCCACCTCTACCTCAAAGCCGCTCAGCTCCAGGTAATCCTTCTCAAGATCAGCAATTGCAACCTCGTCCTCTACTATCAAAATTCTGCTCATATCCGTTCCTCCTGAAAATTTATTCGTTATCGTCTGCCTATAGATATGTTTATAGTTACATTTAAAATTTTATTATTCGCGTATCACTTATACCTTCGATATGTTACCTAATAATCTCAGGTTATTATAAATCATTATAATCATCATTTGATTAATCTCTTACGACTAAACCATATATAAAAAAGCCATGGAAACCGACTCAATGTCAGTCCCATGACTTGATTATATCATATATCCGATAACTTCTGTCTAAATTTTCTCTAAATTCTTTCTAACTTTTTCTAAGAAATATAATGTATACTATCCGGCACTCACAACCTAAAAGGCGCGAAGCCCCACATATTGTTTAGAGATATTTCTTAAGGTCCTCAACCTTATCAAGTGCCTCCCAAGGCAGCTTGATATCTGTACGTCCAAAGTGTCCGTATGCTGCTGTCTGGCGGTAGATAGGTCTTCTGAGGTCAAGCATCTTGATGATTCCGGCCGGACGAAGGTCGAAATTCTCCCTTACGATTTCAACGATTCTGTCATCTGCAAGCTTTCCTGTGCCGAATGTATCAACCATGATAGATGTTGGCTGTGCAACACCGATAGCATATGAAAGCTGAATCTCACACCTGTCAGCAAATCCTGCTGCTACAAGGTTCTTTGCTACGTAACGTGCTGCATAGGCTGCTGAACGGTCTACCTTTGTGCAGTCCTTTCCTGAGAAAGCTCCGCCGCCGTGACGTGCATATCCGCCGTAGGTATCTACGATAATCTTACGACCGGTGAGACCTGCATCTCCGTGTGGTCCACCTATTACGAAACGTCCTGTAGGATTGATGAAGAACTTTGTCTCAGCATCAATCATATCCTTTGGAAGGATTGGGTCAAATACATATTTCTTGATGTCCTCATGGATCTGCTCCTGGGTAACATCCTCGTCGTGCTGTGTTGAAAGTACAACTGCCTCAAGTCTTACCGGCTTTCCTGCCTCATCATACTCTACTGAAACCTGTGTCTTTCCGTCCGGACGAAGATATGTAAGTGTGCCGTCCTTTCTTACCTTTGTGAGCTGGAATGCAAGCTTATGAGCAAGCGCGATTGGGTATGGCATATACTCCTCAGTCTCGTTTGTAGCATATCCAAACATCATTCCCTGATCTCCGGCTCCGGTGTCAAGGTCGTCTGTAAGGTCGCCCTCTTTTGCCTCGAGTGCCTTGTCAACTCCCATGGCGATATCAGCAGACTGCTTGTCGATTGAAACCATTACTGCACATGAGTTTCCGTCGAGTCCCTTCTTTCCGTCATCATATCCAATCTCAAGTGCTGTTTTTCTGACAATTGCAGGGATATCAAGCTGTGCCTTTGTGGTAATCTCTCCTGTTACAAGGATGAAGCCTGTGCAGCTTGCTGTCTCACATGCGACACGGCTCATCGGGTCCTGCTGTATGCATGCATCAAGTATGGCATCTGATACTGCATCACAGAGCTTATCAGGATGTCCCTCAGTTACTGATTCTGATGTAAATAATAATTTCTCCATTAATTATCTGTTGCTCCTTTCGTACTGTGTAACCAATATTTTTCCAATAAAAAACCACTTACTGCAAATAAGTGGATTAAAATTAAGATAATAAAAATCCTCTTATTGTTCGATTACTCGCTCAGGTTGGCACCTTCCTGTTTTCTAACGGGGTTGCCGTGATTTCATAGATCCTTTGTATCTCCATCACTCTGAATAAGAGAAGTTACAATATAGAATTTTTCAAATCTCTGTCAGCTATGTTACTACCACATGATATATATGTCAAGTATCATTTTCGATACAGATTTATCAATAATCCATTTTCGATACCCTATTCATTTTTATAATCAAAAGGATTACGGAGTAGTTACTCAAAAAAATTATAAAATAACCAAAAATAAGAACCGTGCATCTACAGTAAGATGCTGCCGGTTCTTATTTTATATATACCTATCTATTACGATACCTTGAGTATGAACTTCTGAAGCTCCTTCTCATCCTCTACCCTGGCAATCTTTGCACCAATCTTTGTAAGCTTCTCCTCGAGTGCCTCATAGCCTCTCTGGATATAATAGATATCATCAACCACTGTAATGCCATCTGCTGCAAGACCTGCTATAACCAGTGCAGCTCCTGCTCTTAGGTCAGGTGCATTCACTCTGGCACCTGTGTATCTTTTCACGCCGTTTATGATTGCTATATTGCTCTCTACCTTTATATCAGCTCCCATTCTGGTGAGCTCGTCAACATACTTGAAACGATTCTCAAATATGCTCTCTGTCACTGTACTGGTGCCCTCAGCGATACCCAAAAGCACTGCCATCTGTGGCTGCATATCTGTCGGGAAGCCCGGATATGGAAGTGTTGTGACCTGTGTATGCTTTAAATGTCCGTCTGATATTACTCTGACTGAGTCATCAAACTCCTCTACCTGGCAGCCTACCTCCAACAGCTTTGCTGTGGTGGCCTCAAGATGCTTTGGAATGACATCCTTTACCAGCACGTTGCCTCCTGTTGCCGCAACTGCAAACATGAATGTACCGGCCTCAATCTGATCCGGAATGACAGAATACTCTGTCGCATGTAATTTCTCCACACCTACAATTCTGATGACATCGGTTCCTGCGCCCCTGATATTTGCTCCCATGCTGTTTAAGAAGTTTGCCACGTCAACGACATGAGGCTCCTTAGCCGCATTCTCGATAACAGTCTTGCCATCTGCCATGGCTGCAGCCATCATAATATTGATTGTGGCACCTACAGAAACCTTATCCATATATATGTGTGTGCCCTTAAGCTCCTTTGCCCTGGCGATGACAAGGCCATGAGCTATGTCTATGTCTGCTCCCATGGAGCGGAAGCCCTTCATATGAAGGTCAATCGGCCTGCTTCCGATATCACAGCCTCCCGGAAGCGCAACCTCTGCATGCTTGTATTTTCCAAGTAATGCACCAATCAAATAATATGATGCCCTGATTCGTCTGATGAATTCATTATCGACATTTACGCCCCTGATAAATGAACCGTTTATCTTTACCTTGTGTATATCCACGCGCTCCACATGTGCGCCGATTTCTTCGATTGCCTGAAGTAAGACATTGATATCCCTTACATTTGGCAAATTATCTATTGTTACAGTCTCGTCTGTCATTATGGCAGCGGCCAAAATAGCAAGTGCAGCATTTTTAGCTCCACCAATTTCAACTTCACCGTATAAAGGATTTCCACCTTTGATTACGTACTGTTCCATATTCCACCTCTATGAATTCAGGAGTATACTTCCTCCTAATATACTATTCTCAATTTACACTATTGTTATACATCCAACTACAAATTTCATTTATGACGACGTATTTAAGCCGCCATTTGTGCCGGTGCTGCTTTTAATAAATGACGCAGCAGCTACTATTATCTAATCATATCACGATAAATAAGCACTATAATTCAAGTGCCTCCACCAGCTTCTCTACTGTCTGCTCCACATCAAGCCCCTCCTCGGAAACCTCGATGTCTGCATACTGCTCATACAATTTTGAGCGCTCTTCAAAAAGGGTCTCTAAAGTCTGCCCTTTCTTTAATACTACACCTCTACCCTTTATGTCTGCAAGCCGTTTTTCCAAAATGGCATAAGAAACCTTGAGATACACAACTCTGCCTATCTCCTTAAGATGCTCCATGGCCTCTTTTCCGTATACCACCGAACCGCCTGTAGCTATAATGGCCCTATCAGCCCTGATAGAGG
>OHXE01000390.1_pt1 | contig 9893 bp, 7 predicted proteins | sample 1579981 | NCBI WGS metagenome assembly OHXE01 (sample SAMEA3882505, study PRJEB24775) | human gut metagenome | biome: human-associated habitat; feature: intestine environment; material: feces | place: Netherlands | collected 2009/2010 | reverse complement strand
CCTACACCAACCCTTTTCTGAAATTATGCGCCCGACGGCAAGCCGGCGGGCGATGCGTTTTAATCAATAATTTTCCGCTTTGATTTCAAAATATGACTGCGGATGAGCGCAAACGGGGCAAACCTCAGGCGCGGCCTTGCCTATAACAATATGGCCGCAATTTGAGCATTTCCAAATCTTATCTTCATCACGGCTGAAAACGATGCCGCCCTGCACATTTTGCAGCAATTTCAAATATCTTTCCTCATGCTCCTTTTCGATTTTACCCACCTCTTCAAAAAGATAAGCAATATCGTCAAATTCCTCTTCCCTTGCTTCTTTTGCGAAAGCTGCATACATATCCGTCCACTCATAATTTTCGCCGTTTGCGGCATCCTGCAAATTAACCGCCGTGCCGGGAATTGCGCCGCCGTGCAAAAGCTTAAACCAAATTTTTGCATGCTCTTTTTCATTCATTGCAGTTTCCGTGAAAATGGCTGCAATTTGATTATAGCCGTCCTTTTTAGCCTTTGATGCATAATATTGATATTTGGTATGCGCCTGGCTTTCGCCTGCAAATGCCGCCATAAGATTGGCCTGAGTTTTTGTTCCCTCTAATTTTTTCATATAAAGCACTCCTTAAAATATTGCGGCGAAGCAAATTAAACGCCGTTTTTTCTAATTTTTGTAACCAAAAGCACAAATATACTCCACACGGCTTGGAAAATAATAACATTAACAGCCGTAAGCTGACTCATTCCGCCCATAAAGCCGAGAAGCGCCGCAACGCCGAACCCTATGGCAGAGCCGAATGCACTGAGTGCTGAAATTGTTTTTTCCGTGCCCACAAGATTATCCGCACCGAGCACAGACGCGATAAACGCCTGCGCAGAGCCGTTGTGCACTGCATATGCGGGGCTTTTTTCGGCAACCGCGCCGCTGTATTTTTCAAAGCTGCGGCCGTTTGAAGCCGTCATAATCCTAATGAAGCCCTCCGGCACATCAAATATATTTTTTAAGCTTTCTTCGTTTATATAAGGATCACAGCTGCGCAAAATAACGGTTATTCCGCTGCGTTCCAGCTTTTTAAGCAGCTTTTTGAGCGTTGGATCCGCCTCGTAGCTGACTATAAACATAGCCATAACCTTGCCTGCCACGGCAAGATAAAGCGCTTTTCTGCCCTTTCTGGTGTATTTTTTTTCATAATCCTCTTTGGGTACGGTAACGCCGTGGTGAATTAGCAAATCGCGATTGCCGACAAGGATTTTCTTTTGATATATCCAAGCCGATGTGCCCATTTTATCCTCATAAATAACGCCGTCAACCTGCGGCAAAATGGACTGCTTGCCCACAATAACATCATCAAAAACATTGGCAAGCGGGCTTTTTATTTGCATAACCACCGCCGCGGTTTGCAAAATCGCATCGTCTATTTTTGCACCGTTAAAGGTTTTTATGCCATGCAGATTGCATGAGCGCGAACCGAAAAGATCCGCCGCCTCCATCACAAGCGCGTTTGAATTGTGCACATAATGTGCGCCCTCAAAGCCGCAAACCATAGCGCCGCTTTTCGCAAGTGATTTTGAAACCTGCGAAAGTGCGCAGTTTGAAGCTAAAAGCGTTATTGCCGGGCAGGAGATTATAAGCCCCGCCGTGAGCATGTTAAACGCCTCGTTCCAATTTTTTTTGATGAGGCCGATAATCACAAACATTGCCAAATTAAAGCAAATAAATACGGGCGAAAGCACCTTTGCCGTTTTATCCGCCGGCTCATATGCAAAAGAAATTTCCAAAAAGCTTGTGGGAAAATCCGTTTTAACGCTGTATTTCAAATAAGGCTCGCCCTCAAGCATGTTTTTGGAGATTATTCGTGCGTCTACCTCGTTTACAATATCCTCAACGGTTGATTTATCCCCTCTGCCGGTTAAAAATTCAAAGTTACTTATAACCCTCTCAACCGTTTGTCTCCTGCCGAGCTCCGCTATAAACACGGCAAAAACCGCCGCCGACGGAAACAGCGTGCCCCCATCGTAAATCAAATCCGGATTTGCCAAAAGCACACCTGTGTTTACAGCCGCAATCACAGCCGCCACGGTTACGGGAAAATAAAAGTTTATTCCTTTTTTGAGATTAAGCCCGCGCAAAAGCGTGCCGATATTTGTTATCATCACAGCGGCATAAATTATGATTGCCGTTAAATAGCAATTGAAATCATCGTTTAAAAAGGAGGGCAAATACGCCGTGTTTTTAAGCACTGTAATCAGAAGCAAAAGCGCACCGAAAACAACGGTGAACGAAACGCGCAAATTGCTTTTTGTTTTAAGCTTAAAAAGGCTTTCAAGCGTTTGAGTGCGCTCGCTGCTTTTTCTGTAATCGTCAAATTTAATTTTTTTTGCGCGGCTTTTATCGTCGCCCTCAAATTCCTCCGGCGTAAAAAGGCGAAATTTATTCACCTTTTCCTCACGCCTGCGGCGAAGCTGCTCTTCGGCAAGTTCCTCGTCTATCACGGGAACCTCGTCCACCTCATCGTCAAAGCCCGTCATCCTGATTTGATCGGAATTGTCATATTCGTCCTTTTCGGGCACAAAATCGGATTTACTTTCACGATTTGCCGAAAATACCGTTCGCGTTTTATCAAGCTCATCAACAGCAAGAATTGTGGGTATTTCCTGCAAATCAAGAGTTTTGTCAAACCTGGAGCGGCTTTTTATCGTGGCCGCCTTTTCTATAATTCGCGGCGGAGCTGAGCCGTATTCCGCGTCTGCCGAATGGCTTTTGAAAAACCTTTTCGCCTCGCCTTTAGCAATCGGCACCACCGCCGTTTTATCCGGGTTCGGCACCTTTGCCGTTTTTTGGCGTGAAAGCTTAGGCACCACGGCGGTTTTATCGTTTGCCGGCTGCGGCGCGGGTTTGGTTTTTCCCGGCACATATGCCCCAACCTTTTCCGTTTCTTCGGCATTTGAAGCGGTGCTTTTTTGAGATTTCGGCACAAAGGTTTTAACCGGCTCCGGTTCGAGCGGCTCATCAACGCTTTTGATTTTTTCTTTTGCTTCGGCGGATTTTCTGTCTATGCTTTTAAGCACCGCCTCTGCTTCCTTTAAAATCTCTTCAACCGAAAGATCTTTATTTTCACTCATTCAAATCACTCATCACAAGCCAAGCCTTTGCCTGGCGATTTCATACATAATTACGGACGCCGCAACGGAGGCGTTAAGGCTGTTTACATTGCCGCGCATCGGCAATGAAACGGTTACATCGCACTTTTCCTTAACGAGCCTGCCCACGCCTTTGCCCTCGCTGCCCACAACAAGCGCCGCGCCGCCCGAAAAATCGGTTTTGCACCAAGGCTGCCCGTCCATATCCGCGGCATAAACCCAAATGTTTTTCTTTTTTAAATCCTCAATGGTTGAGGCAAGATTTGAAACTCTTGCCACCTTAACATATTCAAGTGCGCCGCATGCGGTTTTAGCAACTATAAAATTAAGCCCCGCGTTTCTGCGCTTCGGAATTATAACGCCGTGCACACCGCATGCCTCCGCCGTTCTGATAATGGCGCCAAGGTTACGGCTGTCCTCAATTTCATCGCAGATAATTATAAACGGTGCCTCTCCGCGTTTCTCTGCAGCAGCAAGAATATCCGCCACGCTGCTGTATTCATGCGCGGGCACATTCGCCACCACACCCTGATGATTTGCACCGCCGCACATAAAATCAAGCTTGCGCGAATCGGCCTCTTTAATAACAATACCCCTTTCGCGCGCAGCGGCAACGATTTTGTTTATTGAGCCTTCTCTGCTGCCCTTTGCGATTATGATGTTTTCGATTTCTCTGCCGCTTTTAAGCAGCTCGGCCACGGCGTTTCTGCCTATAACCATATTATCGTTTTCAATAAATTTTGTGTTTTTATTATCCTTTGCCATTTAAAATTCCGAAACCTTTCAACTTTTTGCAAGCGATTTTCGCATATCGGATTTAATTTTGCACGCGCGGGCATTTCGGCATATTGCGAAAGCCTTTTCTTAAAGCGAGGGGCGTAAAATCCGTTATTTTTAATATATAATTTATTATAACATTTAGCATGCCGACTTTCAATCAAAAAAAGCCGACCGAACAATAAATTCGGTCGGCAAAATTTAAAGCCTTACGGGAATATTCTTTTCTTTAAGATACTTTTTCAGTTCCGGCACGGGCAATTCGTTGAAATGGAAAAGGCTTGCCGCAAGCACCGCGTCCGCCTTGCCGTAAGTAAAAGCGTCGTAAAAATGCTCTTTTGCGCCCGCACCGCCCGATGCGATAACGGGAATGCCCACGCTTTCGGAAACCGCGCGGTTCAATTCATTGTCGTAGCCTTTCTTTTGCCCGTCGCAATCCATGGAGGTAAGCAAAATCTCACCCGCGCCGCGTTCGTAAGCCTCCTTTGCCCATTTAACAGCATCTATCCCCGTTGGAATCCTGCCGCCGTTTAAATAGACCTCCCAGCCGTTGCCGTTTCTTTTTGCATCTATCGCGCACACAACGCACTGGCTGCCGAATTTATACGCCGCCTCGTTTATAAGCTGCGGATTGCGCACCGCTGCGGAATTAACTGAAATTTTATCCGCACCTGCTCTTAAAAGCTCCTTAAAATCATCAACGCTTTTTATTCCGCCGCCCACGGTAAACGGAATGAAAACACTGTTTGCAACGCGCTCCACAATATCAATCATAGTGCTTCTGCCCTCGTGTGTGGCGGTTATATCGAGCAGCACAAGCTCGTCTGCGCCGGCTTCGTCATAGGCGGCCGCGCATTCAACCGGATCACCCGCATCACGCAAATTAACAAATGAAACACCCTTTACAACCCTGCCGTTTTTCACATCAAGGCAGGGAATAATTCTTTTTGCATACATAATTTAAACCTCCGCCTTTGCAAAATTTTTAAGCAGCTTCAAGCCGATTTCGCCGCTTTTTTCGGGGTGAAACTGGGTGGCAAAAAGATTTCCTCTTTCAACGGCGCACTCAATATCAACACCGTAATTCGTTTTCCCCGCAACAACACCGGGCTCTGCGCCGTTAAGATAATAAGAATGAACGAAATAAAAATAGCTTCCGCTCGGAATATCGCCGAAAAGCCTGCTTTCGGGCTTGGTTTCAACCGAATTCCAGCCCACATGCGGCACTTTGAGCCCGTCACTTCCTGGAATAAGCGAAATATTGCCGGAAAGAATTCCCAGCCCGTCTGCCTCCGGGCTTTCCGCGCTGCTTTCAAACAGCAGCTGCAAGCCTAGACAAATGCCTAAAAAAGGCTTTCCGGAAAGCGCCGCATGCTTTACCGTTTCATCAAGGCCCTTTTGCCTCATCGAATCCATCGCGTCGCCGAACGAGCCGACACCGGGCAAAATCACCCTCTCTGCCGTTTCTATCGCTTTGCAATCCGATGTGATAACGGATTTCTCACCGATAAAATCAAGCGCCTTTTTAACGCTCATCAAATTGCCGGCGCCGTAATCCACAATTGCAATCATTTTTTTGCCTCCGAAATTTTATAGTTTGCCGTATTTTTTATACCGTAAAATAAATTTTAGCATATCACGCAAAGCATTTCAACATAAAATCATTGACAAATGCCACCGTTTGATATACAATCTTAGTACTGCACGGAGACGTATCGAAGTGGTCATAACGGCCCTGACTCGAAATGCGCGTTGGCTTTGGCCGTTTTCTCCGCTGGAAATCCTTGATTTATAAGGGTTTTCGCCGGATCGAATTTCAAAATTTCATATCGTTCTTGCCTGTTTTTCTTGCATTTTCTCAGCGCACGGAAAACAGTTGAGATACACGGAGAGTTGTCCGAGTGGTCGAAGGTGCGGCACTCGAAATGCCGTAGACCGAAAGGTCTCTAGGGTTCGAATCCCTAACTCTCCGCCAAAAAACCCAGTCATATCAAGGCTTTGCGCCCATTCAACAAGCGCTGCCTCGGTCGGTTCGCCCGTTACCTTGCCGTTTTCAAAAGCCGCATCCGAGCAAAGAGCCATCGCCTGAGCGGTAAGATTTTCGGAATCGCCTTTTGTTTCCGTTACCGTCATTTTATTTTGAGTGAGCGTGCCGGTTTTATCCGAGCATATAACCTGCGTGCAGCCGAGAGTTTCAACCGCGGTAAGCTTGCGAACAACGGCATTGCGTTTGCTCATTTTCGTTACGCCGATTGAAAGCACGATTGTAACAACCGTGGCGAGCCCCTCGGGAATTGCGGCAACGGCAAGCGAAACGGCAACCATAAAGGTGTCAAGCATGCCGTTAAACGTTACGGCATTGCCGGTAATTACGGTTCTTAAAACATCAACGCAAAAGATAACAACGCATATTCCGAGCACAAGATAGGAAAGTACCCTTGAAAGCTGATTAAGCTTTTTTTGAAGCGGTGTTTCGCCGTCTGTTGCATCATTTATCGCGGTGGCGATTTTGCCCATTTCGGTTTTCATGCCCGTTGCCGTAACAACGGCTTCGCCGTGGCCGTAAACGATATTTGAGCCCATATAGCACATATTTTTTCTGTCGCCGAGCAGCACATCGCCTCCGTCTGCCGCAGTTATCTCATCGGCAGATTTTTCAACGGGCACCGATTCACCCGTAAGCGCAGCCTCCTCCGCTTTCATTGAAGCCGAATGCAAAATGCGGCAATCGGCAGGCACGCTGTCGCCCGCCTCAAGCGCCACCACATCACCCGGCACAAGCATGGAGGAATTTATCAAAACCGTTTTACCTCCGCGCTTAACGCGGCTTTTGGCTGCCGCCATTTCTTTAAGCGCATCTATCGCCTTTTCGGCCTTTGTTTCCTGATAAACCCCCAGCACGGCATTTATCAAAACAACAATCATAATAATTATAACATCCGCAGGAAATTCGCGATTATAAGCGGAGGTTACGGCGGAAACGATAGCGGCAACGATAAGTATAATTATCATGGGATCCGAAAACTGCACAAGGAATTTGTGAAAAACGGATTCCTTTTTGCCCTGTGCCAGCCTGTTTTCACCGTGCTCTGCAAGGCGTTTTTCCGCCTCGCTTTGCTCCAAGCCCGCTTCGGACGAATTAAGCTCTGCCAGCACATCTGACGAATTTTTAAGATATTCTTTCATTTTCAATTCCCTTTCGCAAAAGAATATAATGCGGGAGCATCGATTTTGCCGTTTTTTTATTAAAAAAGACCCGTATATAGTATTTCTACCATATACGAGTCTCATTCTTTAAAATTAAACCAGCTCTATATGAGCACGATGTTGATTTAATCAGCGCCGTAAACGGCACGGAATTACTCCCTCATATTGCCTGTATTATACCACATTCGGTTGTGATTTGCAATTATCAAAAAGCGAAAAATGTAATAATAAATATAAACAATCGGTAAACAATTCCTATAAATCAAATCACGCGAGTTAAATTACTTCTTGTTGATTTCCTTGGAATATTTAGCAAGGTAAACCGTTCTCATAAGGAAGCATTCTGCTTTGGGAACATAGTGCGGGCGGTTGAAGATATCAACATCAACAACGGCTTCACAACCCTTATCCATAATGATTTCAAGAGCCTGCATATCGCCGTCGCTGTTACCGAAAGCAAGCGCGCCGTTGCCGGCAATAAGAACGGCATTTCTGCCTGCTGCGGCCTTGCCGATTTTTGCAGCGCAATCATCGGTATCGCCGTCTATCCAAGAGCAGTTTTTAACATCTACGCCGACGATTTGAGCGAAGTCGTCAATCATCGGTCTCATATCCTCACCCGTGCAGGAAACCGCAACAACATCGGGCTCGGTAAGGTGCTTAATGATGGTAACATCCTGATTTTCATAAATAGCCTTATGAATTTTTGCGCATTTCGGAGCCACACCGTTTACGGCAAGGCAGGTTTCCATATCAACATCATATGTTTGATCGCCGACGGTAAGTGTGAACATATTGCCGTTTCTTACGGAAGAACCGAGATCGCAAATGGAAGCGGGCATTGCGCCGCAATCCTCTTTTTTAAGGAAATAATTTCTTTTATCCTCGTCCGAATAGGATTTTGCCCAGGAATGGCGAAGATAGTTATCCTTAATAACTCTTTCACAGCAGGTTTCGAGAGCACCTGCGATTTTGAAAGCATGCTCATAGCTGTCACCCATGCAAAGAGTGCCGTGGTGCATAAGCATAATTGCGCGTGCCGAAGGATTCATCATTATGCAGGTTTCAACTTTTTTGCGAAGCGATTCGGTGGTTGACATGGCGTAATCGGCAACCGGAACTTTATCGCCGAGAACAGGCTGCAAATCACTGTAAACATTTCTGATTTCCATGCCGGTGATGCTTACGATTGTTGCATATTTCTGATGAGTGTGGATAACAAAATCAACTGTGGGATGATGGCTGTATGCAGCAGCATGAACACCTTTTTCGGATGACGGCTTAATATCACCATCATAAGAACAATCTTCGATATTAACAACAACAATATCATCCGGAGTGAGAGTTTCATATGCTCTGCCTGACGGTGTGATAACAAACTGAGTTTCCGAAATACGAGCTGAAACATTTCCCCATGTGCGTGCAATAAGGCCTGTTTCTATAAGCTTTTTACCTGCTTCAACCACAAGTTTTTTTGCTTCTTCAATTTCATATGCCATAATTTTTCCCTTTCAATAGTGCAATAAATTTAATATACACAAAAAGGGCGGAATCGGTAAATTTAAAATTTGCCAATTACCGCCCAAGTTTTAATTAGTAATCAATCTTTTCGCACTTGGAAAGCACTTTATCAAAGCGGCGGATACATTCATCAATATCCTCTTCGGTATAAGCACTTGAAGTGTAAAGACGAGAGCCTGCAAGAGTAACAAGGCCTTCTGCCATGTAAGCAGCGCCCATATACTGCATTTCGGTTTGGCGAATACCTGTTTGCTTAAGAACATTCGGAATTGTCCACGGCTTCTTCCAGTTGATGCTAAACTGCATTGTTGCAACTGTGTGAAGCTGGCAAATAGAACCTACATTGTAGCAGATAAAGGGAAGATCATACTTCTTGATGGATTCATTGATGCCCTTTGTGAGGCGATCAGCCATCTGCCCAGCAACCTGGCAAGCATTTCTCTTTTCAATCTCGCAGATAACGGTGTAGCCTGCGCAGCAAGAGATAGGTGTGGCAGCCATGGTGCCGCCGCACATTGCCTTATGTATTTTCTTACCTTCGGATTTATCAAGGCCTGCGCCGAGATACTTCATAACTTCTCTGTGGCCGCCGATGCCGCCTGCACCCGGATAGCCGCCTGCGATAATCTTACCGAAGATGGTGATATCGGGATCAATGCCGTAATAGCCCTGAGCACCGGAAAGACCGATACGGAAGCCTGTTACAACTTCGTCGCAAACAAGAAGTGCGCCGTACTTGCGGCAAAGAGCCTGAACGCCCTTCGGGAAATCTTTATCAACCGGGCGTGTTGCTGATTCGGGGCCGCAGGGCTCGATGAATACAGCAGCCGTGCCGCCGCGGAATTTATTGAGAATGAGCTTTCTTTCAAGGCTCTTAAGATCATTCGGGAAGAATTCCTGAGTGTGCTTGAATACGAAAAGCGGAACACCGTGAGACTGAAGATTAAGTGTGCCGGGAACACGCATGCCCCATGCAAGCTGATCGGACCAGCCGTGATAAGCACCGCCCATTTTGATAACATTTTTATGGCCTGTTGCAAGACGGGCTACACGAACCGCGCACATGCAAGCCTCTGTGCCCGAACCGAGCATACGAAACATTTCAACAGAAGGAACGCATTCGGAAATTTTCTTTGCAAGCTTATATTCATAAGGATGGAAAAGACCTGTGGAAGGGCCGCAATCCTCAAGGAGCTCAATAACCTTATCTCTTACAACATCATCGTTTGAGCCGATGATTGTGGGGCCGCCTGC
>OHXE01000375.1_pt1 | contig 10064 bp, 10 predicted proteins | sample 1579981 | NCBI WGS metagenome assembly OHXE01 (sample SAMEA3882505, study PRJEB24775) | human gut metagenome | biome: human-associated habitat; feature: intestine environment; material: feces | place: Netherlands | collected 2009/2010 | reverse complement strand
TTTTCCTATATTTGCGGTGTTATTCATTGACATTTTGTTTGAATAGCGTAAAGTCAACAAGGTAATAACCTTTAAAACGTAATATTATGAATATCGAACGTATCATGACCTCTTTAGAGGCAAAGCACCCCGGCGAGTCTGAGTATCTTCAAGCCGTAAAGGAAGTTCTTCTTTCCATCGAAGATATCTATAACCAACATCCCGAGTTCGAGAAAGCGAAAATTATAGAACGTCTGGTTGAACCTGACCGTATCTTTACTTTCCGCGTAACGTGGGTGGATGATAAAGGTGAAGTTCAGACGAACCTCGGTTATCGTGTGCAGTTCAACAATGCCATTGGCCCGTACAAAGGCGGTATTCGTTTCCATGCTTCCGTAAATCTTTCTATCCTCAAATTCCTGGGATTTGAGCAGACTTTCAAGAATGCCTTGACTACATTGCCTATGGGTGGCGGTAAGGGTGGTTCCGACTTCTCTCCGCGCGGAAAGAGCGATGCTGAAATCATGCGTTTCTGTCAGGCCTTCATGCTGGAATTGTGGCGTCACCTCGGTCCGGATATGGATGTTCCTGCCGGTGATATCGGTGTAGGCGGTCGCGAAGTGGGCTATATGTTCGGTATGTATAAGAAGTTGACTCGCGAATTTACGGGCACATTTACCGGTAAAGGATTGGAATTTGGCGGTTCGCTGATTCGTCCTGAAGCAACAGGATTTGGTGGCTTGTATTTCGTAAACCAAATGTTACAGACAAAAGGCATTGACATCAAGGGCAAGACCGTGGCTATCTCCGGTTTTGGAAATGTGGCTTGGGGTGCTGCTACCAAGGCTACCGAATTGGGTGCCAAGGTGGTTACCATCTCCGGTCCCGACGGTTACATTTACGACCCGAACGGTATCAGTGGCGAAAAGATAGATTATATGCTGGAACTCCGGTCATCGGGCAACGATATCGTAGCACCGTATGCCGACGAATTCCCCGGCTCTACTTTCGTGGCAGGCAAACGCCCGTGGGAAGTGAAAGCGGACATCGCTCTGCCTTGCGCTACCCAGAACGAGCTGAACGGCGAAGATGCACAACATCTCATTGACAACAAGGTGACATGTGTAGGAGAAATCTCCAATATGGGATGTACGCCCGAAGCTATCGATCTTTTCATTGAAAATAAGATTATGTATGCACCGGGCAAGGCTGTCAATGCAGGTGGTGTGGCTACCAGCGGACTGGAAATGTCGCAGAACGCCATGCACCTCAGCTGGAGTGCAGCCGAAGTGGATGAAAAACTCCACGCCATCATGCACGGAATTCATGCTCAATGCGTAAAATATGGGACAGAACCCGATGGCTACATCAACTACGTGAAGGGAGCGAATATCGCCGGTTTCATGAAGGTGGCTCATGCCATGATGGGTCAGGGAATTATCTAAGAGAGAAACTTTGTTTAGTTGTATTTGTATTTGTGGTTTGTGCTGCCCTACGCCTGTGAAGGTATCGGGCAGTACTTTTTTTATTCTCAATTAAAAAAGTTGTATCTTTGTATCCGAGAAACCATAAATGACAAAGAGATGTTACTACCTGAATTGAAACTGAGACGTGATAAAATACGCTCTCTCATGGCTCAACAAGAGATTGATGCCGCTCTTATCGCTTGCAATGTAAACTTAATCTATACGTACGGACGTGTCGTCAGCGGTTACTTGTATCTGCCGTTGAATGCTCCCGCCCGTTTATTCATCAAACGTCCCAACAATATTGAAGGGGAACATATTCATCCTATCCGTAAACCGGAACAACTGCCTGACTTACTAAAGGAATGTGGTTTGCCCATACCTGCGAGGTTGATGCTGGAGGGGGATGAGTTGTCTTTTACGGAATATAACCTTTTGGCTGCGTGTTTCCCTGAAACGGAGGTGCTTCCTTGTGGTACGGCACTTATCCGGAAGGCCCGAAGTGTCAAGACTGAAATAGAGATTGAGATGTTCCGTCGTTCCGGCATTGCACATGCTAAAGCTTACGAACAAATACCCTCGGTTTATAGACCAGGAATGACAGACCGCCAGTTATCCATCGAAATAGAGCGCCTGATGCGTCTGGAAGGTTGTCTGGGTATTTTTCGTACCTTCGGACAAAGTATGGAGATTTTTATGGGAAGTCTGCTGGCAGGAGACAATGCCACTGCGCCTGCCCCCTATGATTTTGCTCTGGGAGGCGAGGGACTTGACCCGTCACTGCCTATCAGTGTGAACGGTGCACTGTTGCAGCCCGGTCAGAGCTTTATGGTTGATATGGGGGGTAACTTCTATGGCTATATGGGAGACATGAGCCGTGTATTCTCTATCGGAAAGCTGCCGGAAAAGGCATATGTTGCCCATCAAGTTTGCCTGGACATACAAGAGGCTGTTGTAGAAAAAGCGAAACCGGGTGCTGTTTGTGAGGACCTTTACAATCTCGCTATCGATATTGTCACCAAAGCAGGCTTTGCCGACAACTTTATGGGAGCCACTCAAAAGGCCAAGTTTATCGGTCATGGCATCGGTTTGGAAATCAATGAAATGCCGGTATTGGCTCCGCGTATGAAGCAGGAGTTGGAGCCGGGTATGGTCTTTGCATTGGAGCCGAAAATTGTTTTGCCGGGCATTGGTCCCGTTGGTATCGAAAACTCTTGGGTTGTAACAGCGGAAGGAGTGGAGAAACTGACGTTGTGTAAGGAAGAGATTGTGGAACTTTGAAAATTGATAATGGATAATGGATAATGGAAAATTGCCATGCGGTTTCAATAAATACGCTGCACTGTTTGTTTTTCCATTATCCATTTTCCATTATTTCACCCTTCTGTTAAGCTGATTATTCGCTTTCGAAGGTTTGGATTTACCAATCCGTTTTCCGGTTGGCTTGGCCTTGTTGCTTCGTTTGGGCTTTATGCCGGAATGGTTACTCGCCTTCATAATATTCACATAAGTAGTAGCGGGCTATAAAGTCCCAATATTGATGCAGTGTTTCTTTTCCTTTCAGGAAGGGAAGTTCCACATCGGGTAGAATTCCTTTGGTCATTCCGTATTTCAGCAGGTCGAACGGACACTCTCCGGGTTGGCAGAACATCTTGTAACCCTCTGCAGCAGCGCGTTTGGCATCGTACATCGGGTTATGTTCTTCACAGAAATAGGCGGCCACGTTGTGGGCTACGAGCATACCTTTGGCGTTGGCATAAATCACGAACTCTTTTTGGTATTCCAGGTCGGGCAATAGTGCGGACCGTTTGTTTTCCCATCCCAAGACATCGACAAAGAAAGTGCAAAGCTCCTTGTAATCGGTGAAGTATAGCAGCGGTTTCCCCTGGCTGTATTCCAGACAGCGGGCGGCATCTTTACTCAGTTTGGTTTCCGGAGTGACTTCCGGCAGCGGAGTAATGGGCATATCCAGTAAATCAAGTCCCATTACCCAAAGGAAGGAAGATTCTCCCTCGCTGATGGGAGCTTCTTCGAAACGTGCATCCATCAGTTCATAGGCGCTTTGGCTTAATGCAAGCAGGTCTTTGTCATAAGGACTGAACAAGGTGTATTCCTTGTCAAAAATACTGAATTGTGATTTCAATGTCCACAGTACGAATGCAATGTCTTCCTGATTTATTTCATCGGGCGTATAATCGTCACCCAGTGGATAGAACGGCAGGTAAGTTCCGTATACTCCTTGAAAGGCTTCGGAGAAAAGTTTCCAGCCTCCGCTTTGGGCAATGGCATCTTGAAAGTACATGCCGAGGGAGATGGCTGCGTCAATTTGGGTACGCAGGTCTTCCTTGTTGAACAAGGGAGAGGTCTTGACGAGGGGCAGGATGCTTGTGGCAAAGTCGAGGTACCATTTGTCCGTTGGCAGTACGTGGGTGCGTTCATTGGCCCCCAACCAATATTGCATGTTGATTGTTGTCATGATTTGTTTGTTTTAGATAAATATTATAGTCTTTTTAATGCCAATTTGATGACTTGTTCCACCGGTGCGCTTGGTTCTTCCTTCAAAATGGCAAGCACTACTTTTTGTGAGGGGGCTTGTGCAAAGCCCAGCATGGTAAGGGCGGCTACGGCTTCTTCTTGTACTTGTGCGTTGGCTGCCGATACCAGTGTACCTATGGTCCCTGCGTTGCCGGCTACAACGCTGCCGGTCTTGATTTTGTCTTTTAAATCCACAATTATCCGTTGGGCTGTTTTCAGCCCGATACCCTTGACTGTTTTCAGTAGAGTGGCGTTTTCCGTGCTGATGACATTTATCAGTTCGGATGGCGAGAGTGCCGAGAGAATCATGCGAGCTGTATTTCCGCCGATGCCTGAAACGGAGATGAGCAACAGGAATAGTTCGCGTTCCTGCTTGTCAGCGAACCCGTAGAGGACATAGGCGTCTTCACGGATAGCTTCATATATATATAGTTTGCATTCTTTCTTGCCCTGGATGGCGGCATACGTATTCAATGAAATATTGACGCCGTATCCCAGTCCGTTGCAGTCTATTATTGCGGTTGCCGGACTTAGTTCGGCAATTCCGCCTCTGATGTATTCTATCATAATTCTTTTGCTTGTTGGCCCCAAATGTGCCTTGCGTACATATCATCTGCGAATGTATGAATTATTATTCGACTTTCACTCACTAAAAAAAGAAAAACTGTGTGAAACAGCAGGGAGTTCTGCCGATATAATAAATTAAAATGCTTACTTTTGCGCCGATAAAGTAGAAAACTGATAAATAAATTCATAAAAAGAATGAAAAAAGTAAGAGCGGCCATCGTTGGCTATGGTAATATCGGGCATTATGTGCTCGAAGCCCTGCAAGCAGCTCCCGATTTCGAAATTGCCGGTGTAGTACGCCGTGCCGGAGCTGAAAACTGTCCTGCGGAACTGAGTGCATATCCCGTTGTGAAGAATATCAAGGAACTGAAAGACGTGGATGTTGCTATCCTTTGTACGCCTACCCGCAAGGTGGAAGAGTATGCAAAGGAGATCCTTGCTTTAGGCATTCATACTGTGGACAGTTTCGATATCCATACGGGTATCACTGCCTTGCGCCGCACACTGGATGCAGAGGCTAAAAAGCATAATACGGTATCCATCATTTCTGCCGGCTGGGATCCGGGTAGTGACTCCATTGTCCGCACTATGCTGGAAGCCATTGCTCCGAAAGGCATTACCTATACTAATTTTGGTCCGGGTATGAGCATGGGACACACCGTGGCTGTAAAGGCCATCGAAGGTGTGAAAGCCGCTCTTTCCATGACTATTCCTACAGGAACCGGCATTCACCGTCGTATGGTGTACATTGAGTTGAAGGATGGTTACGAATTTGATAAGGTGGCTGCAGCCATCAAAGCCGACCCGTACTTCGTGAATGACGAAACACATGTAAAATTGGTTCCGAGTGTGGATGCACTGCTCGATATGGGGCATGGGGTAAACTTGACCCGTAAGGGTGTGTCCGGCAAGACGCAGAACCAGCTATTTGAGTTCAACATGCGTATTAACAATCCTGCCCTCACGGCACAAGTGCTGGTATGTGTGGCGCGTGCCGCTATGCGTCAGCAGCCGGGTTGCTATACAATGGTTGAAGTTCCGGTAATAGACCTGCTTCCGGGCGATAGAGAAGAGTGGATCGGCCATTTGGTATAAGACACAGAAAAAACAGATGATGTGTTTGGCTCAAACGCATCGTCTGCTTGCCCCGAACACATCATCTGTTTGATGTAAATGCATCATCCGTTCTACTGCGAATGGATGATGCGTTTTTTTATGTCTTGTTCTTTAAAAGAAATACCTCAGTATATCGTTGAAGTTTGCCCAAATCAGCAAACCGAACAAGAGGAACATGCCCACCATCTGTGCACGTTCCATAAACTTGTCGCTGGGCTTGCGGCGTGCAATGATTTCGTAAATGAGGAATAACACGTGTCCGCCGTCCAGTGCGGGGATGGGCAGAATATTCATAAAGGCAAGGATGATGGAGAGGAATGCCGTCATGTACCAGAACTGGTGCCAGTCCCACGTGGCGGGGAAAATACTGCCGATGGTTCCGAAACCTCCGAGTTGCTTGGCTCCTTCCTTGGAGAAGAGATATTTCATCTGGCCTACGTAGCCTTTCAGAGTCTTTACCCCCAAAGATACGCCGGCAGGGAAAGAGGAAAGGAAACTGTATTCCTTACGGACAACGGGCAGCAGCTTGTCGGTTGCCGTACGTGCTGCTACGCCTATTTCATAGTCGGCATTGGTCATCATGCTCAAGGTGTCTGTCACACCGTTACGGACGTATGTCAAGGTTACCTCATGGGATGCATTGGCTTTCTTGCGCTTCAGCATCTCTTCTTTGAAGTCGTAGTAGGCTATTGACTTTCCATCCAAGTGGGTGATGCTGTCACCTACTTGCAGACCGGCGGAAGCGGCAGGGTATCCTACAATCAGGCTGTCGACTACATAAGGGAAACGGAAACTGGCGAAACGCACGCTGTCTGCCAGCAAGCGGTTCATCATGTCTTCGGGGATGTAGACTGAAGCAGCTTCCCCATCACGCAATACGCTTACCTGGCGAGCATCGACAATACTGGTCAGCAGGTCGCCATCATAGCGTTCGAACGGTACCCCGTCGGCAGATATTAGGATATCGCCGTCGCGGAAGCCTATGGCTTTGGCTGTTTCGTTAAAATCCATACCCAATGGGGCTTTTTGTACTGGTATATATTCGTCGCCCCAAGTAAAAAGTATCATGGAATAGATGAACAATGCGAGCAGGAAGTTGAACAATACACCGCCTACCATAATCAGCAGGCGTTGCCATGCCGGTTTGGCACGGAACTCCCATGGCTGCATGGGTTGCTTCATCTGTTCGGTATCCATAGATTCGTCTATCATACCTGCTATTTTTACATAGCCGCCTAAGGGTAGCCATCCGATACCGTATTCCGTGTCACTGTGTTTGGGCTTGAACTTGAATAATGTGAACCAAGGGTCAAAGAATAAGCAGAACTTTTCTACCCGCGTCTTGAACAAACGCGCAAAAATGAAGTGCCCCCCCTCATGAACAATAACGAGCAACGAGAGGCTCATAATGAGTTGCAGGGCACGAATCAAGAATGTTTCCATCTAATTATTTGCTGTTTTACGATTTTTATAATTTTCGCAAAGGTACGTTTTCTTATTTAACGTATCAAATGAGTAGATGTTTTTTATAATTCTTTTCATTCCGGTGTATCTATCAAATCAGCTCTTCTGCTATCCGTCGGGCTTCGGCATCCGTAGCCACATAGTCTTCATAGGTGGGCTTCTGTAAGTAGGATACACGCGACATGGTCTTTTCTATTACTTCACTCATGCCAAGGAACGAAATTTTGTCCTGCAGGAAGGCGGCTACCACCACTTCATTGGCGGCATTGACAATGCAAGGCATATTGCCTGCATGATGCAGCGCTTCGTAGGCCAGGGCGAGGTTACGGAAACGGGTGGTGTCCGGTTGCTCGAACGTCAGTTCCGTACACAGCTTGAAGTCCAGGCGCGGGAAAGAGGCTTTCAACCGGTCGGGATAGGAGAAGGCATATTGGATGGGCAGGCGCATGTCCGGCATTCCCAGTTGTGCTTTCACGGCACCGTCCTCAAACTGTACCATGGAGTGGATGACGGATTGCGGGTGTACCACGACTTCTATCTGGTCGGGACGTACACCGAACAGCCATTTGGCTTCGATTACCTCGAACCCTTTGTTCATCATGGAAGCAGAGTCTATCGTGATTTTGGCGCCCATGTCCCAGTTGGGGTGTTTCAGTGCTTGCGCTTTGGTGACGGTTGTTAGTTGCTCCATAGTGCAGGTGCGGAACGGACCTCCGGAGGCAGTCAGTATCACTTTTTCTATTTGGTTGCCTATCTCACCGGCCAGGCACTGGAAAACGGCGGAGTGCTCGGAGTCGACGGGTAGGATGGGGACACCGCTGAAGCGTGCCAGGTCATTGATGAGCTCTCCCGCCACCACCAGCGTCTCTTTGTTGGCAAGGGCTATCGGGCTCGGATGGCATTCATGGTGGGCTTCAGCCCTGCATATCCCACCATGGCGGTCAATACCATATCAATGGGATTTTCGGTCACAATCTGGCAGAGGGCATCTGCGCCGGCATATACCTTGATAGGTAGGTCGGCAAGCGCTTCTTTCAGTTGCGTGTATTTCGATTCGTTGGCTATTACCACTGCCTCAGGCTTGAATCTGCGTGCCTGGGCTATGAGTTCCTCTACGCGGTTATTGGCGGTCAATACGTATGCTTCGTACTGGTCGGGATGTTCTTCGATGACCTGCAACGCTTGTGTACCGATGGAACCGGTAGAACCGAGTATGGCAATCTGTTTCATTTACTATTATGCTATTTACAATTTACTATTTGGAGACTAAAATACGATGTAAAGCTCGGGATTTACGGCCCTGCCCTTATGCCACAGCTCGAAGTGAAGGTGGGGACCGGTGGACAGCTCGCCGGTGTTTCCTACCAGTGCGATGGCTTCACCCCCTTTCACCGCATCGCCTTCCCGTTTCAGCAGAGAGCCGCAATGCTTGTAGACTGACACGAAGTCCTGGTTGTGCTGTATTTCTATCAGATAACCCGTCTCGGCAGTGTAGGTACTCAGTATGACGGTACCGTCTAAGGTGGCCAATACGCTTTCGCCCGGATTGGCGGCAATGTCCGTGCCGAAGTGTTTTGTTTCGGCATTGAAGGGAGATGAAATCATGCCGCGTGTGGGGCGGTAGAAAATCAGTCCGTCTATTTCGGGGCGAGCGGTGATGCTCGTCAGGTTGTACTTTTCTGTCTCCTCGTACTGTTTGCGGAATTCGGCTTCCCGTTGTGTACGTTCCATGAGCGAATCTTCGCGCAGGTGGGTCAACGAGTCGATGGAATGTATGGTATCTGCCTTTATCTTGCCCTGGAAGATGTCCTGGATATTCATGATATAGAGGTTCTGTCTGTTCACCAGTTGCTGGAGGGAATCTACGCGCAAGGCATTCTCCACTACCTGGGCACGGATTTCACTGTTCATATATCCCGGCAGGTAGTTGCGCAGCGGGGTGAAGGCTACGATCAGGGAGGCGATGAGAAACAATACGAACAGCACGGAGAGCAATACGGACAGTCCGTTCAGCTTGGATACGCGCAACGTGATGATATCCTCAAGGGTATTCTCGTTCGTAATCGTCAGTCTGTACTTGAACTTGATGTTACTCCAAAATGCTTTTCTTCGTTTCTTTTTCATACCTCTTCTGTTTTGTCCAAAGCTATCAAACCTTCCGGCAGGTCTACGGTGATGACCTTGTGCTTCTGGTCAATGTCTATGATAAACTCTTCTTGTGCCGGCACCAGCAGTTCTTCTCCCTGATAATCTACCACAAACAGTGTGTTGATGGTCGATGTGTCCACGTCCGTCACTTCTCCCAGCGTGCCGTGATGTACTTCCTCCATACGAAAACCGACGAAGAAGTCCCAACTCAGTTCACCTGGTCCTGCCTCTTCTGCATGCTTTACGGGGAAGTAGACCTCAATATTAGTGAACATGCGGGCGCGTTCTGCCGTGTCCACGCCTTCTAGTTTGACAAGGGCGGTGGTGTCGGAGCGGAAACGGTATTCTTCCAAGAAGAAAGGCACCAGTATACCATCCAGCAGGCAGATTAGGTATTCGGCTTCCACCCGGTCGAAGATGTCATCCGTAAAAGTGAACGATAGTTCTCCGTGAATGCCGTGGGGCTTGTTGAATATACCTATCTTATATACTTCTTCTCTCTTTATCATCTTATTCTATTCTTGTTATTCTTGCTCCGAGCGCATTCAGTCGCCCTTCGATGTTCTGATACCCACGGTCTATCTGCTCTATGTTGTGGATGCGGCTGATGCCGTCCGCACTCATGGCAGCTATCAGCAGGGCGATGCCCGCACGGATATCGGGCGAGGTCATGTTGCCGCCACGTAGTTTAAAGCCGTGGTCGTGACCGATGACAACGGCGCGGTGCGGGTCGCAGAGGATAATTTGCGCTCCCATATCTATCAGCTTGTCCACAAAGAACAAACGGCT
>OHXE01000372.1_pt1 | contig 10144 bp, 8 predicted proteins | sample 1579981 | NCBI WGS metagenome assembly OHXE01 (sample SAMEA3882505, study PRJEB24775) | human gut metagenome | biome: human-associated habitat; feature: intestine environment; material: feces | place: Netherlands | collected 2009/2010 | reverse complement strand
GACCCACTATTTTAAGGTGATCGTCTCCGGCGAGCAGTTCTCGGCCTCCAAGCCTGACCCGGAGATCTTTCTGCGAGCAGCGGAAGCGCTGGGCACTGCGCGTGACCGCACCCTTGTGCTGGAGGACAGCTACAACGGCGTCCGGGCCGGCGCAGCCGGGGGCTTCGTCACTGTGATGGTGCCCGACCTCTCGCCCGCCACCGATGAGATGCGCCGCCTCTACACCTGCGAGTGCACCTCTCTCCATGAGGTGTGCAAAAAACTCGAAGCAGGGGCCTTCGACGAGGGCTGCGGGGGAGGATGCCGCTGATTCTCGCTTATAAGACGGGCCTTTCTTCCTGTTTTCGCGCGTTTATATCCTTTCCTTGTACCAGTCCATCGCCTGCCTCATCGCAGCTTCGGGTGAAAAGACATAGCGGCGGTCCAGCACTTCCAGACCCAGCGCACCGTTATAGCGGCAGATCTCACCCTTTCTGATTTTCATTTTTACCGACAGATCCCGCCTTTTCGGAATCTTTCTCCGTTCTGATTTTATGACAAAACAGACCAAACCGGTACAAATAGGTTTGGTCTGTTTTGCATTTAAGCTGCTCCGCCCCGTGCAGGAGACCCGCCACCGCAGAAACGGCTCTACTTATTTCTTTTCAGAGGGCTCTATGGCGTTCCCTGATCGTTCCGACCTTCCTGCCCGCACGATGCTCACCAGCGAAGGCTCCGTTTCCCGCAGCACTCATGTAGTCGCAGACCCACGGACCCAACGTCTGCATACGCTAACGCCCATCGAATGCGAACGGCTCAACGGCTTCCCGGATGATTGGACAGCCGGGATGCCAGAACGGACGCGCGATTTCACGATGGGAAATGCGCTTGTCGTTCCTCTGGTCAAGGCCACGGGCAAGCGGATCAGCGCACTGGCTGAGGACGAGCAGCGCAGTTGATGGGCGTTTCTCTTGGGTTTCCAAAGGGGCCGCAGCACCCCTTTGGCACACGACTTTGCTTGCAAAGTCTAGTGTGTTACACCTTGGTTCCGGCTGATGCGGAAAAGGGACTGCGAGCAGCTCCGGCAAGCACCTATTCTGCGGCAGAAGGATGCGCGGATGGGGATGGCAGCTAATGGTTTCTGCCCACCCAGCGCAGGCTTGCAGAGGAACCAATGGTGTACGTTCTCCTTCCTGCCGCAGCAGCGTTTTTCCCTATCTGGCGCAGAACAAATGATCAACGTCTGTGCTTACCACGCATCCCTGCTTTTGCGCGGTGCTTCAGCATGGAGGATTTATTGAACACCCGCAGCAGGGTCATCTGTTCTTCTTTTGTCAGCTTGGAATAGTCGATGCCGATCTGTCCCATCAGGACATTCATCTTCTTTTCCAACGGAGAACCTTCAAACTTCTGTGCATTTTCAAGCTGCTTCCTCGCTTGTTCGATCGCTGCACCGTCCGATGTAGTCTTATCGGTCACATGTGCCGCTTTGATCTGCTTCAGGATCGCCGCCAGCTCATCGTAGAGGATCCGCCCGAAATATTCGTCCTCGTTGATCTGCGCTGCCTTCAGCGTCCGCATGGTCAGGCCCTCTGTATCGGCATGGTATCGCTTTTCCAGCTCCTGCCGGGTGGCTTCTACCATGGCATTCATGTCCCGGATGCGGTCACTGACCAGCCCGTCCACACAGATCTCAAGGTCGGTCATCCACCGGGAAAAATCGGGATGTTCCAAAAGTTCGCACAGCAGCCGATGATTGAATTTTCCATTCCTTAATACGTCCACTGCGCCATCGCTCAGATGCAAGTCCGAAAGGACTGCATCTGGGCGTTTTTTGTTTTCCGTCACACCCAGCAGATAGTCCGTGGTCACACCATAGAACTCAGCCAGCGTTGTCACCGCATAAATGCTGAGGTCGGTCACATCGTCGCTCTCGTATTTCGACAGCGCCGATTTGGACAGACCCGTCTGCTCTGCCAGCGTTTCCAGCTTCAGACTCCGCTCCACACGCAGGTCTTTGAGCCGTTCTCCCAGTGTCAGCTTGATGTTCATGGTCGCACCTCCGATGTTTTTTGCACAGTATACCACTTCCGGCGGTTCCTGTCCATAAGCGTGGAATTTTGCAGTTTCTGCACCTGTTTTCCGACATTATGGATATACGGCACAGCAGCCATGGAGGTGCTATCCTATAGACAGAAGGAAAACATATCACTCCCCAGCAGCGAACATATTAAGGGCTTCCCGTAAAAGCCCTCCCGAATCATATAACCGAACCTTGACAACAGAATGACCGTCCGAACTGCCCAGACCGCCAAGACCTCCCATCGGGGGAGCGAGCGCCCTGCATGGGGCCGACACAGAGTCCAAAAAGATTTCCTGTCGGGAGGCAGCAAGGGAGACCGGCTTTGAACGTGGCAGGGATCAAAACGATCCGTGCCAAAACCTTTGACCAAAGGAGAAATTTTGAGTTTATATCAAAAGATCAAGTCCGCCATCACCGTTCGGCAGGTGGGAGAGATGTACGGCATGGAGCCAGACCGCCATGGCATGGTGTGCTGTCCGTTCCATTCCGACAGCGACCCCAGCATGAAGCTGAACGACAACTATTATTATTGCTTTGGCTGTGGAGCCAACGGCGATGCCATCGACCTCACCGCCAAGCTGTTCGACCTGAACCCCCGGCAAGCCGCCGAGAAGCTCGCAAGTGACTTCGGGCTTGACCCGGACAAGCCGCCCGCCAATGCCATCGCCCTGCCGCCGCCCAAGCGTGGCCTGACGGACGAGCAGTGGGCAGACATCGCCTACTGCCTGCGGGTGCTGACCGATTATCTTGACCTGCTGCACGACTGGCGAGAGCGTTACAAGCCCGCCAGCCCGGAAGAACCGCTGGACGAGCGGTTCGTGGAAGCCCTCCACATGACCGAGACCATCGAGCACCTGACGGACTGCGTTGCATTTGGGACGCCCCAGCAGAAGGCCGATGCCGCTGCACGGCTGCTGTCCGGGTCGTACCTGCTGATGCTGGAGGAGCGCACCGACCGCCTTGCTCTGGCAAAGTGCGCCTGATAATTTATTCACCTGAAGTGGTGGGTCTCACGGTGAGACCCACCACTTCACTTTTCTAAAGGAGAACCACCCTATGAAGAAAAACATTTCCCGCAACCCCTTATGGCCGGACTGGTACAACGGCAAGAAGATCGATGAAGTCCAGTTTGGCCGTGCCTTTCTGGAACAGTGGCCGCTGAAATGCGTCAACGGAACGCTGTACACGCTGGACGGACCGGTGGAGGACGAAAGCGAGATCAAGCAGCGCATCTTGGAGAACATCGAGGAATATGTCACCTCCGGCCTGTCCAAAAAGGTCACCAACATTCTGGAGACCATCAAGCTGCTGGCCTTTTCCGACCCGTTCCCCATCGAACAGGACTGCATCCACCTCCAGAACGGCGTGTACCATCTGCCGGACGGCTCTTTTCAGGAGAGCCGCCTGTTCTGCCAGAACCGCCTGCCTGTGAAGTATGACCCCAAAGCCGCCACCCCTGACCGTTGGCTGACCTTCCTGCACGAGCTGCTGGACGAAGCCGACATCCCCACCTTGCAGGAATATCTGGGCTATTGCCTCATTCCCAGCACCAAAGGGCAGAAGATGATGCTCATTGTCGGCAAGGGCGGCGAGGGCAAGTCCCGCATCGGGCTGGTGCTGAAACGGCTCATGGGAGATGCCGCCAGCAACGGCAGCGTCCAGAAAGTGGAGAACAACCGTTTTGCCCGTGCCGATCTGGAACGCCGCCTGCTGATGATCGACGATGATATGGATATGAACGCCCTGCCCAAGACCAACTATATCAAGACCATCGTGACCGCCGAAGCCAAGCTGGACTTGGAGCGCAAAGGTGTCCAGAGCTACCAGCGGGACATTTACGCCCGGTTCCTCTGCTTCGGCAACGGTGCGCTGACCTCGCTGTACGACCATTCGGACGGTTTCTTTCGCCGCCAGCTTATCCTGACCACTAAGGACAAGCCTGCCGACCGCACAGACGACCCTTTCCTTGTGGAGAAGATGTGCGCCGAGTTGGAGGGCATCCTGCTCTGGTGTCTGGAAGGGCTGCACCGGCTGGTGCAGAACGATTTCCGCTTCACGGTCAGCGAACGAGCCGCCGCCAACGTGGACACCATCAAGCGCAGCAGCAACAATGTCATCGACTTCATGGAGTCCGAGGGCTACTTCCGTTTCAAGGCGGACTACTCCATCAGCTCCAAGGAGTTCTACGACATTTACAAGCAGTGGTGCGAGGACAACGCCTGCCACAGCGTATCGGCCATCCGTTTCAGCGCAGAACTGCGCCAGAATGACCGCCGCTATAACCTTGAAGCCACCAACAACATCTATCTGCCCGGTGGCCGCAGGGTGCGGGGTTTTGTAGGCATCGAGCCGCTTGTCCACCCCTGCCCGTAAAAAGTGCATTTTTTCACGGAAGAAGTTCGTACAACCTGTACGGTCTGTACTTGTACGCATCTGTACGGCGAATTGAAGCAAATTAAAACGCATCATCGTGTATATTTTATGTCGCCGTACGCCGTACAGACCGTACAGGTTATTTGAAGTCCGTACGCAATTTTTTCAGATGCGTACGGAGCAATCAAGTTCGCATTGTGCGAACTTGTCGGGGCGAGGCCCCTCCATCTTGCTGGCGCAAGACCGTTCGGTCACTTAAAAGCCCCACTGGGGCTTTCATTGCTTCGCAAACGTGAACTCGATTAACTCTCCCGCAGGAGACGTTCCCCCTCGGAGAGTCCTCGAAGAGCCCACTACACTTTGCAGCCCATAGGGATGAAAGTGTTATAGTGGGTTATTACACTTCCGAAGAAGTGCATCTCCGTTCCCCGTCACCTCTCGATGAACCTTGAAAGGAGGGATGCCCTTTGGCAAGAAACGATGGCGTTGACCGCACCAGTGTCCGAAATCTCGCCGTTTCGGACAAGGCCGTTGGCAACACCCAGCAGCACAACGAGCGCGAAAAGGACAGCTATCGGAACCCCGATATTATCCCCCAGCGCGCTGCATGGAACGTCCACTTCAAGAAGCCAACCGCCAGCTACACCGACCTGTTCGCCCAACTGGAAGCCGATGGAACCATCTCCACGCGCGGCCTGAAGCCGGATGCCACCCACTACTGTGAGCTTGTCTTTGATGTCAACTCGGCCTACTTTGACAACCACGGCGGCTACGAGTTCGCCAAGCAGTTCTATGAGGATGCCTACCAAGCTGCCGTTCAAATCGTGGGCGGTGAGCAGTATATCCTCTCGGCAGTCATGCACGCCGATGAGATCAACCGTGCCATGACCGAAGCATTAGGCCGTGAAGTCTACCACTATCATCTCCATGTGGTCTATGTGCCTGTGGTGGAAAAGCAGATCCTCTGGTCGAAACGCTGCAAGGACAAGGCACTGGTCGGCACCGTCAAGGAGACTGTCATGCAGGTCAGCCGGAGCAAGAAGTGGGCATCCAAGCCCCTGCTGGACGATGCTGGAGAGCCCGTCCTGCAAAAGAACGGCAAACCAGTCCTGAAGAAGTCGTACAGCATCCTGCAAGACGATTTCTTCAACTATATGCGCAACGCCGGGTATACGGATGTAGAGCGCGGTGAGCGTGGCAGCACTGAAGAACACCTGACCGTCACCCAGTTCAAAGTTCAACGGGAGCAGGAACGGCTGGACAGCCTGACCGCCCAGATTGACCAGAAAGAGCAGCACCTCACCCAAACCAACAAAACCCTCTCCAAGACCGAAAAGGAACTTGCCGCTGTGCAGAAAAAGGCCACGCTCACAAAAGAAGCCCTCATTCATGCGCGTGATCTGGATTATATCGGCAAGCGCACCTTCCTCGGCAACTACTCGCTGACCGAAGAAGAATTTTCCAAGCTGAAAAAGCAAGCCGACCACGGCTATATGATGGATGTGGAGAACCGCCGCTTGAAAGAAGAACTTTCCACCGCCAAAAAGGAAGCCATTCATTGGAGCAACAAGTACCACGACCTGTGGTACGATGTAAAGCCCTATCTGGATGCTCTCCACCGTGCGCCCGAACTGGTGCGCGGCTTTCTGGAAAAGATTCTTGCCCCCAAGCAGGAGCGCACCATGAATGTGCCGCAGCGAAACTGCACGCGTGGGCAGGATATAGAACTTTAAGCTGAATTTTTAGATGATATGACAATATAAGGAGCAATGCTTATGGATTTTGACCGTAATTCTATGAACGTCCCTGTGCAATCTTCCGATTATACGAATAAGTTCTTGCAAATGGACTCGATCCCGGTTACAATGAAAGCGTCTAAATCCCCTGCCATTGAATCTTCTGACCAGACCAAAGCAGCCAAGCACGAACCTCTTGTTTACCGGGTGGCGGAAATCGCCCAGCTTTTGGCGATTTCTCCTCGCGCTGCGTACAACCTGTGCAACACCACAAAAGATTTCCGGGTATTGCGCATCGGCACCAGCATCCGGGTGAACAAGCAGAGTTTCGACAACTGGTTTGCGGCGGTCTGAGGGAGGTAATTTATGGCATCTATTATGAAACGCGGAGATTCCTACTCCGTCCGTTACAAGTACAAAGACCATTCCGGCAAACCCTGCGAGGAATGGGAAAGTTTCAAGACCAGGAAGAAGGCGCAGGAGCGAAAGATCACGGTCGAGAAAGAACTGCTGGACGGCAGCTTCCTTGTCCCTGACACCATGACGGTGGAGGAGATGCTGTACAAATGGATCCCAATTCAGTCCACCAAGCACAAATGGTCCCCCAAAACCTACACCCAGTCTGTGGCGATGGTGCAGAACCTTATCGTGCCGTATATCGGAAAGTGGAAGGTACAGGAGCTGCGCACCTACGACATTGAGAAGTTCTATGCTACCCTTGCCAAGACCCCCTGTGGGCAGTATGTGAAGGGTATCAAGCAGAAACTTTCCGAGAAGCAGAAGAAGCGGCTGCTGTCCAGCACCTCTATCCACGAAGTCCACACGCTGCTCAAGACCGCATTCTCCTATGCGGTGGAGTGGGACCTCATCCACAAGATTCCCCTGCCCCGTGATGCCCCCAAGGTCAACATCGAGGAACGCACCATCTGGGACGAAAAAACCATGCTGGCAGCGTTGCAAACCATCGAGAATCCTGCCCTGCATCTGGCGGTGCACATGAGCATGATCCTTTCGCTCCGTGAGGGCGAAATTCTCGGCTTGCAGCCGAGTGATCTGGATTTCGATGCCGCCGATGGGCGTGGCACCATCTCAGTCAGCAAGACCATGCAGCGAGCCAACAAGGACGCTTTGGAAAAGCTCGACCCCAATCAGGTCTACCACACCTTCCCGGACAGGCGTGAGGGCAGCAAGTCCTCTCTCATCTTGAAAAAGCCCAAGACCAAGAAGTCCAACCGTGTCCTGTATATGACAAAGCCCTTAAAGGAAGAACTGCTGGCATGGCTGCCCGGGTGCATCCAACAAGATTTATTATTTCGGAAGCACAGCAGGAAAAGTTGTTGAAAAATATGGCTGGCAGAAGGTGACCGACGCAAAAGGCCAGTTCTTCGGATGGTTTTACTTTGACAAAAACGGAAACCACTATAAGAGCCAGATGATAACAAACAAGTCCTCCAAAAAGAGCTATTACTTTAATAGCACAGGACAGCTTGCAACAGGAAAAACAAAGATCGGCAAAAAATACTATTTCTTTGCAACATCAGATGCCAATGCGCACAGAGGCTGGATGTACAAGAGTACATTGATCCGTTACCAGAATAAGTGGTATTATGCAGGCGGCAACGGTGTTCTGAAAAAGTCAGGCTGGCAGAAGGTCGGTAAATACTGGTACTATCTGCAGAACTATACCGTTGTGACAAATAAATCTATGAAGCGTGGTTCCGTAAATGGTTATCTGGACAGCCAGGGACGTTTTTCCACCGGCTGGGTGATCGTCAGCGATTACTATGATCAGGTCAAATATATCGATCCGGACAGCGGTTCCAAGTATCTGACCAATACAAGCAGATGGATCGATGGAAAACTGTATTACTTTGATAAGGATGGTTACCGCCGCAATGATGTTTCCAGTATTTACGGAGGACCATATTACCTGGAGGTTGATAAGACCAACGGTGTTATGACTGTATACACAAATAGTAGCAAGACGATTCCTGTTAAGACAATCCGTGTTTCTGTAGGTCTCTCCGGAACACCTACATGGGATGGTACATACAGACTGACCCGCAGTCTGAGATGGCAGCCACTGATGGGACCGTCCTGGGGACAGTATGGAACACATGTTGACGGATGCGGACAGGGAGGAATCTTTATCCATTCCGTAGCCGGATCGACCAGGAGTGTTTATAATCTTCCGGCAGGCGAGTACCTGAAGCTTGGTCAGCCTGCATCTCACGGATGTATCCGTACCTGTGTGGCTGATGCGAAGTGGGTATTTGAGAACTGTAACGGTTCTACGATCCACATTTACAGCAGCGGAAATTACGTTAACAATGAATCCTTCAAGGGACCGTTAGGCCGCAGACCGCTGGCAACCTTCCGTGGAGCCGGAAACTTTGATCCTACAGACCCGGAAGTTCCGTGATCTTTACCGAACAGTACCAGAAAGAAATATATAGAATAACTGAAGACCGATGTTCAGCTGTATGAAGCTGACATCGGTCTTTTTCCATATATGGCTTTACTTTCCATTTTTTCATATGTATAATAAAAGTCATGCACAAATAAACAACATAATTTATGGAAGGAAACTAAAATGAAAAACTGGAAGAAATGGCTGGTGGCAGGCTGTATGGCAGCACTGCTGGGAATCGGAACAATGGGAACTACAGCGATGGCCATGGGCGGCGGAGGCGTAGACCGAAGCGAGGCAGTTGCTGAGGAAGAAAAGGTCCCCAGCGGGAAGGCAACACAGAATTCCAGGGTAAGTTCAAAGGCCTGGAAGAAGATCAACGGTGTCTGCTATAACGGAAGCGGCCAGAAGCTGGAAGGTGCTGTTACACGTGGGATCGATGTTTCCGAGTGGCAGGATACCATCAGTTGGGGACAGGTCAAAAAATCTAATGTAGATTTTGCCTTTGTCAGGATCTCCTATGGTCTGAATCATCTGGATAAGACATATGATTACAACATGAAACAGGCAGAGAAGGCAGGGGTTCCGACAGGAACCTATGTGTACAGCCTTGCACTGAACACACAGCAGGCACTGAAGGAAGCGCAGCTTGCTATCCGTAAAATGGATGGATATAAAGTATCCTATCCGGTGGTTTATGACATTGAATATGATCAGATGCGTAATCTTTCCGCATCACAGATCGCGGATCTGGCAAAGACCTTCTGCAATGAGGTAAAAAAAGCCGGATATCATCCAATGATCTACTGCAATACAGACTGGTATGACAACAAGCTTGACTGGAGCAAGATGACAGGTTATGATGTATGGCTTGCGCGGTATGGTGATACGATCCCGGCTCCTGACAAGAAAAAGTACAAATATACCATCTGGCAGTCCACCGATGGTGACGGCGGCGGATATCTGAATACCACCAAGGGTCTGGTTGCGGGAATCCCGTCTTATTCTACTGTAGATATTGACTTCGGTTATGTTGATTATACCAAGATCATCACACCCAGATGGCATGTACAGACCGGATACAAAGCATCCACCAGACCGGATACCAGCAACTATAAAGGAAAAACCGGCTGGGCAACAGAGAACGGAAAGAAATTTTATTATGTCAATGGTGTCAAAAAATACGGCTGGGTTCAGGCGAAAAATAAGAAATATTATATCCATAAGACCGCAGGAATGTGCCGTTCAAAGCTGATCAGAGATTCCAAGAATATTTCCAGGTATGTAGATAAAAATGGAGTCCTTGTGAAAAATACCTGGATCACCTATAAGGAGAAAAAATATTATTTTGACAAAAACGGACATGCGTTAAAGGGCATGAAAAAGGTTGGAAAGGACTATTATTATTTTCAGTCCAAATACGGATACATGATGAAACACGTGCGTTACATGAACAGCAGGAATGATGTATATTATTTTGGCGGTGACGGCGTTATGGTCAAAAAGGTATTCTATACATGGAGCGGAAACAATGAAAGCCATACCTATTATTTTGGCTCCAAT
>OHXE01000355.1_pt1 | contig 10462 bp, 6 predicted proteins | sample 1579981 | NCBI WGS metagenome assembly OHXE01 (sample SAMEA3882505, study PRJEB24775) | human gut metagenome | biome: human-associated habitat; feature: intestine environment; material: feces | place: Netherlands | collected 2009/2010 | reverse complement strand
CCGCAGCCGGTGCTGCACTCGGAAGTGTTATTAACATCAAGCCGATTCTCACTATCCAAGGTGGTAAGCTGGACGCATTTGCCAAGACACGCGGCATGAAGAAATGTAAGCAGAAAATGGTTGAAGCATTAAAGAATGACCGTGAGACACGATTTAAAGACGCTGACGACAAACATCTTCTCGTTGGTGCTGCCGGCTCTAACCTCACGGAAGAAGAGGCCGCAGAATGGAAACAGATGCTTGTAGAAGCATTTCCGAATTCTTATGTATACTATGATCCACTTTCATTCAGTGTAGGATGCCATATCGGACCAAAGGGATATGGAATGGGGATTAGTGTTTGTTCGAAAGATTATGATAAATAATTTGCTGTTTAATTCATCATCTTGGCTTACCCCGGTCCACAAGATAAACTTGGTATCCTGTTTCGGACTATGATTCTACGATGAAGAAGTTGTAAGGGCGTCAGCCGCTTCATGTATTAAACAAAAAAATCCCCCAGGAAACATCTGGTATGCTACCCTCATATAGGACAATGAAATATAAAAGTCCTATATGGGGGTATTTTCATGTTCAGAAAGAGTAAGATAGAACCAGTAGAAAAAGTAAAAATAGTCGAACGCTACCTTGCAGGAGAAATTGGCATACAGCAAGCAGGAAAAGAATTGGGAGTTGATCATCATAGTATTCGAAATTGGATTTCTATTTATCAGTATGATGGACCAACTGGATTACTCAATCAACCGAAAAACAAATCTTATTCAAAAGATTTAAAAATATCTGCTATAAATGATTATCTTAACGGAGAAGGATCTCTTCAGGATATTTGCACAAAATACGGAATTCGTTCACACAGACAGCTTTCCGATTGGATTAAGGTGTATAATTCTGGTGGAATATTAAAAACATCCACTGGAGGTGCTTACATGAAAAAGGCAAAGAACACTACACTTGATGAGAGATTAAAAATAGTAACAGATTGTCTTGCAAATGATAAGAATTATGGTGCAATGGCACTCAAATATGATTGTTCCTATCAACAAGTTCGCAATTGGGTAATACGATACGAAAAGATGGGTCAAGCGGGTCTGGAAGACAGACGTGGACGTCGTATAGCTTCTCTTCCAAGCAGAACACCTGAAGAAGAGCTACGTGACAAGATAGCTGAACTGGAAAGAAGAAATCTAGACTTACAAATGGAGAATGATCTGTTAAAAAAAGTCAGAGAACTGGAAAGGAGGGGTCGCTATCTTTAATCCATCGGTTAGCCGAATATGAAGCCATCCAAAAACTATCGTCTACTAAGCATTATCCCATAGATAGACTTTGTAAATATCTTAATGTTACACGTTCTGCGTATTACCGCTGGGGAAAATATCCGAAAAGTAATAATGAACTTCGAAACGAAAGACTATCCACTGAAATCCAAAGGATTCATCACCAGCATCCAGATATGGGATACCGAAGGATTCGTGATGAATTAGATGGACATAAAGGAATTCATGTGAATGATAAACGAGTACTTCGTATTTGTAGGAAATACGATATAAAATCAAATATTAAATGGAAACCTAAGAGTTGTACCAGAGGAGACAGAAATCCTGATCACATAGCAAAAAACTATTTACACCGTGAATTTCACGCCGAAAAACCGAATGAAAAGTGGCTTACAGATGTTTCTGAATTTAAATACTACAACGGAATAGAAGTTCATAAAGTTTATCTGAGTGCTATTTTAGATTTATATGATAGAAGGATTGTTTCCTTTAAAATCAGCGATCATAATGATAATCCATTAGTTATGGACACGTTTGATGAGGCTGTTCGTCAGGAGCCAGATGCACACCCATTAGTTCATTCTGATCGAGGCTTTCAATATACAAGCGCACAGTTTTATACTAGATTAAAAAAACATCATATGAAGCAGAGTATGTCTAGAGTTGCCCACTGTATTGACAATGGACCAATGGAAGGGTTTTGGGGAATTCTAAAACGAGAAATGTATTATAAACAGCGTTTTAATGACAGAAGCTCTTTGATTACTGCGATAGCTAATTACATAGATTACTACAACAACCAACGACTTCAAAGGAAACTGCATGTAATGACACCAATGAAATATCATGAGCAATATACAAAAGCAGCATAAAATATCGCCAGCCATAGCATGGCTGACGATACAAAAATTTATTATTTTTTATTGTCCTCTTGACGGGGAGCATACCAGGATGCTCTTGGTGGTGATTAAAGTTTGTATGAAGTCACGGTAAATGCGACAGCGTGGAAATTCCACGATTTGTTTGAGTTCTAATTTGTAATTCATGGTGATCTTCCTTTCAAAGTATATTTAATTGTAATCGGACTTTTCATAGTGTTGGTATCAAGAAGAAGCCGATGGAAGTATAGCAAGTAGTCGTGTCACTCATTGCATTTTTATTGCATTTTTTATTTTTTTTCATATAGATTTTAGTGGTTGATAGTTCCTGAAAATGCTTTAAAATCAACGATTTTCACTTATATGGCATACTGTCTGTCTGGAGTTTGAATAGAGAAAAAACGCTCAGAATGACCGAAAACACTGGATTTACAGGAAGCGTGGTTGCAAATTGGTTGCAAAAAAGTGTTATCAATTTGTTATCAGAATGATTTTAATATGTAGATAGGGAATGCCGCAGAGGAATCTGCGGCATTTGTTGTAGGTAGATGATATCATGGAATAAATAAGATTAGTGTGCTAGAATGAAGTTATAAGTAAAATGATAGAAAGGAAACTTGATATGTCAATAATTTCGATTAACGCGCGAAGCAGTATCAGAATTAAAGGAACGAAGGTGGTATATTTTGATCCGTTTAAGATTGCGGAGGAGAGACATGACGCAGATTTTATTTTTGTGACGCATGAGCATTATGACCATTTTTCACCGGAAGATATTAGAAAAGTTTCTAAAGAGCAGACGATATTAGTTGCACCATATAGTATGAAACAGGTTGTATGTGAACAAGTCGGTAAAATGGTAAGTTGTGTAGAGTATGTTAACGCTGAGGAGTCTGGAACCGAATTAAATCGAGAGGACATTTTGATAAAATGGGTACCAGCGTATAATATTAACAAGCCATTTCATACAAGGGAAATGGGATGGGTAGGATATGTTGTAACCCTTGATGGTGAGACATATTTCGTGACAGGAGATACTGATGCGAATGAAGATAACATAGATGTGCAGTGTGATATTTTGCTTGTGCCTTGCGGCGGAAAATATACTTTTGACATTAAGGAAGCTGCTGAGTTTACACAAAAGATTAAACCTAAAAAGGTTATACCGACTCATTACACGGATGTAATTGGAGAGTCTGAGGTTGGGGATAGATTCAAAAGAGCAACCATGGAATTGTCGCAAGATATTGAGATTGAAGTAATGTTATAAGAACGAATGCGCTCCGTTTATTCGGCATATCTGGATATTTCAAATAAGTTTACAAAGCTGCAAGCGGCGTATAACAGGGAACGGAGCGGAAACGAGCGACTGACAAACAGGCTGGAAGAAGTTTTGGAGGAAAACCGGGAATTGAGGATAGTGGTGGAAGATTTTGGGCGTATAAAAGCTGTGGTCGGCTCTGAACAGGTTAATGCTGTGATTGACCGGGTAAAGCAGCAGGAACAGATAGAAGCCGAGCAGAAACGGGCTGCAAGGAGAAAACATAATCGGGAAGCCCACTGACAGGCGGAGGGCTGCTTAAAGACCTCTTAGCGGCATGAAGCGAATCCCCGCCAGTTAGTCAAGAGTGGCGTAGCCGTTAATTTACTCTTGACTGGCTGGTGGGGATTTGCTATTTCCATTTACTCTTTCAAACGAAGAAGTTATAATTAAAATATAAAGGCTGAAGAAAGGTTAAGGGAGAATGGATATTACAAAGGAATTAAAAAAGGATGGTATGTTACTAAAAAAGATTCCTAAAAAGGAACAAACGATAGATATTTGCAAAATGGCTATTAGACAGAATCCTTTAGCTTTACAATTTGTGTCCAGAAAATGTTTGGATTCAAAAATGTGCTTAGCAGCGGTAAAAAAGGATGGACAGGCATTTCGGTATGTTCCTAGTCAATTTATTACGAGGAAAATGTGCGAATTGGCAGTTGAGGCAGACCCGGAACTTTTGAATAATGTACCAGAGAATTTTAGGACATTGAGAATTTGTATAAATGCTATTAAAAAAGATGTAAGTACTTTATCATATGTATCACGAGAAAAAAGATATGAATTGTTTGACAATAACACAGAAATTGATTTAATTAAAAAGGTTGTAGAGCATAATTCTAAATGGTTAATGTATATGCCTAACCGCCCAGATGTGAGGGCGTTTTGTATAAGTTGTATGGAAGAAGATTTTTCTGTTGCACAGTATATGCCAGAGCAGATAAAAATTGCTGATGATATTCTGAACTATCAAAAAACGAAAGGAAAATTACATTTTATACACAAGTATTATAATTCCGAAGAAGGAAAATTTTGTGTAAAAATTAAGGTTGTATGTGGACAACATGCCTCAATATTTGATGAAAATGAGATGATAGAAGAATCATATTGTGTTGTGATGGAATTTGGAGACTTTGACAAGTTTTATAGCTTTTTAGATGGAGATCTTTTTGATGCAGAATTAAGAAATTTTGATTTTAAAGGAATAGATTTAAAGCAATATAATATTGATGGTGCTACTATCAATAGTGAAATATTGCAATTACAAGGATTATATGACGGGACATATTTTTCATCTATTAAAAAGATTTTGGAAACAGATTCAGATGAATTTATGGGAAGTAATGAGATTATGATACCTAATGAATTTTGTTATCCCAAACCTATAGATGATGATGAACATGAGCGATTTGATATTAGTCATATTCCGTTTTTTTATATTAGTGACATTCACTTAGCACATCGAGTTTGCAATAAATTTAAGGATAAGGCAACAAAAGAAGAAATACGCTCATATATAAAGTATTTAGCAAGAAGTATGGTTTCTTCCATTGGAACCAGGCCATATAATAGCTATTTGCTGATTGCAGGAGATACTTCATCTATTTTTGAGTTTGCCGCTATTTTTTATAACGAACTTATACAGTGGTGGAATCCAAATCAGATAGTGGTTGTGCCTGGTAATCACGAATTATGGGATCCTTGTATTGACATGGAAGATAATATAGAAATATATAGGAAATTTTTTGATGATTTAGGTATAATATTTTTACAAAATGATTTAATGTGTGTAGAAGATAGGAAAAAATGTGAGATATTCAGTGAAGTAGAAATATTGAAAATGAGTGAAGAAGAAATAAGGAGCAAGTCTCAATGTTGTTCGGTCATTATTTTGGGTGGAATAGGATTTAGTGGTTTAAATGAAAAATTCAATGCCTCAAATATTCGATATGGGAAAAGTTTTGATGAATTATCAAGAGAAGCAGCTTTGAGGAAAGATATACAAGAGGCAATTCGTTTTAATACGATATACACCAAAATATTAAAAAGCTTAGGCAAAAGCAGAGTTATTGTCCTTACACACGTCAAAAAAGGAGACTGGAATACTGAACCACATAATCCGTATTGGATATATTTGAATGGGCACAATCACCAAAACTTTTATGAAGTGAGCGATAGAAGAACTATATATGCTGATAACCAAATTGGATATAGAACAAAGAATATTGGGTTAAAATATTTCTATTGTGATAATAATTATGATATATTTGCTTATTATCAAGACGGAATACATGAAATAACACGGGAGCAGTATATTGATTTTAACAGAGGGAAATTGGTTTCCATGTCATTTAAAAGGGAAGATGGAACAATTTATATGCTAAAAAGAAATAGTATATATTTATTTTTGATATACTGTGAATACTCCAAACGTTCAAGAGGAAAATCACTATATCTTATGAATGGTGGAAAGTTGGGGAGATTAGGACGAAATAGGATAGAGGATTTAGCTTATTATTATGATAACCTCAAAAAATATGTGGAAAATGTAAATCAACTACTATACAGGTACGTGGGAGGTCAACAGAGAATTTCCGAATTTATCAAACATCTTGGCGGTTCTGGAAAGATACATGGTTGCATTGTTGATGTAGAAAGACCTAATGAATTAGAAGGATTTTCATATTGTCATTTGTTTGTTAATCCGATAGATGGGAAAGTGACACCATATTTTGCTTATGATGTAAAATCAAGAATTGTATACAAAGATTTTAAGGCTTTACTGCAAGCACATGATAGTTGCAAGTTAATGGCTAATAATTATTTGAGGCTTGAAAAAGAATCTGTGCATAATTTACCGACTATTCAGTATTCGGGGCAGATGGAAGAATGGGAAAATGAAGATTCCATGTATGATGAGGGAGGTTATCTATATAAAATTTCTCGAATTATAAAAAGTTTACAGTATTGTGCGGAGAAAAATATTGTGCGTTTATGGAATGAAGAACTGCTGAATTATGATTTTGTAAATCGGATTAAACAATCGAATCAGATTGATGAAATTGTAGATGATAGACTAATGATTGATGAAAAGAATGTTTAATGGCAATGTTGCGATTTAGATACTCTGGAAGCCTTACATTTCGGGAGATTCCAGACACATAGGAGGAGACTAATGATTAAGAGAGGGTTGAAAAACTGGAAGGATATTTCTGATTTGCAAGGAATGTTATTTTTTGTACAACGGATGGATGAATTGCTTTTTCATTATTCAATGGATACTTATAAAACACCAACGTTAAATATAAAATTGTTATTACGTGAATATTTGGAAACTGTCGATAGCATTAAAGAGGGATTGCTAAAGGATAAAAATGAGCTTCCAATATTTGAAGAAATTGTGTGGTCTTTGAAAGAGGATATTGTAGCGCAAAAAATCATTGGTATTAGTAAAACTAAAGAATTCCTAAAAAATCATGGTTCCTATGACAGCGATATGAAAAGAAAGGTCTGCCAACTATTTTTAGACAAATTATCTAGTCGCAGATATTTGGAAGAAATTGAGATGGAGTTAAAAAATGCAGTTTTAGAGGATAGAAAAAAAGAAATTGAGTTATGCTCAAAATATTTAGTAAGAGAACTTACAGTTTTAGGATATAACTCAAGGTTTATTTTTTCATGTTTAAATAAAGTGTTTTTTTTAAAAAGTGTGAATGATGTAGCGAGTTTAGAAACTTTTTTTAGTTGTTTTGATTCAGAAGTGAAAGGATATTCGGTGTATTTTACAGTTCATAAAGAACTTGCGAAATTTAGTGGACTATTATCGGAAAAAATGCCTGAAAATTCTATTGTTATTTTGGACAATAATAAAATTCCGAAAGGTATTCAAAAGATTGAAGGATATAGTGTTATTGAAATTAAAAATTTAAATGCATATGATGAATATTCAGCTTATGAAATGGGGAAGAGCATAATCGGATTATTAAACCATTTTTACTCGTTTTTTAGGTATGTTGAAAATGGTATTTATAAAAATGGATTTGTGAAGGTAGGAGAAAATAAGATTAAATATATTAAGGAACCTGTATCTGGTATAGAAAAATCAAAAAGAACCAAATCATTTGCGGTATCTTCTACTAGTGCTTTGAATCTGTTTGACATGGCGACTACAAATTATGAAAACTTGTATAAACTATCTAGAATTATGGAGATACATAATATGGCATTAGGGATTCAATCGCCATCGAATGCTTTGCTAAGTTTATGGTCCATTCTTGAACTATTGTTGGAAAAAGAAAAAAACGATAATGACCGCAGTAGGATTTTTAATATTATTGATTTGGTAACACCTTACTTAATAAACTCTTATATTGAAAAGATAGTAAAAAATTTACTATCAGATTTGCAACGATGGAGTAAAAGGAAAACAGATGCGGTTTTATCAGGGATCACGGTAGGGAGAGATGAAATAGAGAAATTATTTGCATTTATTGCACTTGAGGTATATGATGATAAGAGAAAAGAATTGTATAGGGAATTAGAAGCATTTCCATTATTGAGATTTAGGATTTTTACTTTAAATGAGCAATTTGGCACGAAGAAAAATCTCAATCGTATGTTAAATGAACATGAAAAAAAAGTAAGATGGCATCTGCAACGAATTTATCGTGCAAGAAATCGTATAATTCATGATGGAGATGACATAATGAATATTGAGAATTTGGTTGAAAATCTTCTTTTCTATGTGGATATAATATGTGAGAGAATCATCCAAAAGATAGGCGGGAGTGGCTTTTGATTTTCAGATCCTTGATCTGGTGCCCACAGAACCTACGGACATTTGTCCTCAGATCATTGTGACACAGAGTAAAGTTTACCGGAGGGAGGACTTATAAATGAATGAAATGCTGGAAACTCTTGGCAGGAATGCCAAAGAGGCAGAAATCGTTCTTCGAAACCTTGATACAGCTAAGAAAAATCAGGTTCTGGAGGCTGTTGCAGACAGCCTTGTTGCAGATTCGAAAGCACTTCTTACAGCAAATGCCATTGATGTAGAGAATGGCAGGAAGAATCAGATGCCAGAAGGACTGGTAGACCGTTTGATGTTGACAGAAGCCAGAATTGCAAGCATGGCAGAGGGGCTTCGTCAGGTTGCGGCACTGGAAGATCCTATCGGGGAAGTGACCGGGATGAAAAAACGTCCCAACGGACTTCTCATTGGACAGAAGAGAGTCCCTCTTGGAGTGATCGGAATCATCTACGAGGCAAGACCAAATGTGACAGCAGATGCTTTTGGCCTTTGTTTTAAGACCGGAAATGCAGTGATCCTGCGTGGCGGAAGCGATGCGATCTATTCAAATCAGGCAATCGTGCGCGTGATCAAAGCAGGATTGCGCAAAGAAAAACTTTGTCAGGATCTTGTTCTTCTTGTTGAGGATACAAGCCGGGAAGTTGTGAATGAAATGATGAAGATGCACGGTTTGATCGATGTGCTTATCCCGAGAGGAGGCGCAGGTTTGATCGCAAATGTTGTGGCAAACAGTACGGTTCCTGTTATTGAAACAGGAACGGGAAACTGTCATGTGTATGTGGATGAGACGGCAGATATCAGTATGGCGGCAGATATTATCGAAAATGCAAAGACACAGAGGATGGGAGTCTGCAACGCATGTGAATCGCTTGTAATTCACAGCGGTATGTTGGAAAAGGCGCTGCTGCCTATCGTTAAAAAGCTGAGTGAACACGGGATCGAGATCCGTGGAGATGAAAGAGTTCGTGAAATATGTCCTGAGATCAAAGCGGCTTCGCAAGATGATTGGGGAACGGAATATCTCGATGCGATTATTTCGGTCAAGACAGTGGATTCGATTGATGAAGCGATCAGTCATATTAATAAATATAATACAGGACATTCTGAATCGATCATCACAAATGATTATAATCATGCGTTGAAGTTTCAGGATGAGATCGATGCGGCCGCTGTATATGTGAATGCATCTACACGTTTTACAGACGGTTTTGAGTTTGGTTTCGGGGCTGAGATCGGTATCAGCACACAGAAGCTTCATGCGAGGGGACCTATGGGACTTCTGGCTCTGACCACAACGAAATATATCATCTATGGAAACGGACAGGTACGCCCATAGACAGCACATTGATTTTTTCTGAGGGATGTGCTATACTTCAATTCAGATTTGGGATTACTGACTGCTTCGTGGGGAATAAGAAATCGGATGGTGTCAGTAGTGATTTTAACTAAAACTCATCTATGGGAGGACATACAATGAGAAAAAAACAACTTTTTGCATTATTAATGGCAGGTGCCCTGTCTGTAGGAATGGCACCGACAGCCACATTTGCAGCAGATACTGCTGCTGAGACATCAGCCGAAGGCGAACTGGAAGGTGAACTTGACTCTGCAGATACAGAAGAACCTTCTGAAAATCCGGCTGAAACTCCTGAGGAACCAGCCGAAGATCCAGCCGAAACACCGGAAGATCCGGCTGAAACTCCTGCCGAAACAACAGCTGATCCTACAGAGGCACCGGCTGCTGAAGAAACTGATGAGCAGGCTGCTGAGGCAGGATCTGCGATTGTGATTGGCGGAGATTCCTTTACTTCTCTGGAAAAAGCGTTCGCAGCAGTACCAGACTGTGAGGATATGATAAATGGTGAGCCTACTTATGTAAAATTAAAAGGAACCATTGAAGTCAACAACACAATAAATGTTCCTGAAAAGAAGAATATCATGCTGGTTGCTGCTGAAGATAATACTACGATCAAACGTGCAGCCGGCTTTACTGAGAGTATGTTTACTGTTAATGGTGGTAATCTTCAGATGGCAGGCGGTTCTGTGACTGATTCAGATGGAAATGCTATCGGTTCAGGCAGTTTAACTGTTGATGGTACAGGCGATGACGTTACTGGTTCGATTGTAGAAGTAGCAAGTGGTAATTATGCATTAATTGACGGTACAACTCTGAAAG
>OHXE01000350.1_pt1 | contig 10575 bp, 13 predicted proteins | sample 1579981 | NCBI WGS metagenome assembly OHXE01 (sample SAMEA3882505, study PRJEB24775) | human gut metagenome | biome: human-associated habitat; feature: intestine environment; material: feces | place: Netherlands | collected 2009/2010 | reverse complement strand
TCTGTGAACTTTGTTCACAAAAAACGCCTCGCGGAACGTTACCAGTGAACAGTAATGTAATGCTCCGCGAACAGTTAAAAAATAGCTTTATAAACTTGCCTAAATGAGAAATATAGATTATAATTAGAACAAATGTACGGAAAATTACTTTTGAATTGGAGAGAAATACATGGATTTATTTGAATATGCGAAATCCAGGACAATGGAGAATGAATCCCCACTTGCCTCCCGTCTTCGCCCAACGAAACTGGAGGAAGTAGTGGGACAGCAGCACATTGTGGGAAAAGATAAATTACTTTACAGAGCCATCAAGGCAGATAAGCTGACTTCCGTTATTTTTTACGGTCCTCCGGGAACAGGTAAAACAACTCTTGCAAAAGTGATCGCAAATACGACAAGTGCAGAATTTAAGCAGATCAATGCGACTGTTGCGGGGAAAAAGGATATGGAGGAAGTCGTAAAAGAAGCGAAAGATATGCAGGGAATGTACGGGAAACGGACGATTCTTTTTATCGATGAGATTCATCGCTTCAATAAGGGGCAGCAGGATTATCTGCTTCCGTTTGTGGAGGATGGCACCATTATTCTGATAGGAGCTACCACTGAGAATCCTTACTTTGAGGTAAACGGAGCCTTGCTTTCACGCTCAGTCATTTTTGAGCTTAAAAAGCTGTCAACGGATGATATAAAGGTACTTCTTAAGAGAGCACTGAATGACACAGAAAAGGGCATGGGTGCATACAATGCACAGATAGATGATGATGCACTTGATTTCCTTGCAGATGTGTCAAACGGAGATGCGAGAGCGGCGCTCACAGCGATTGAGCTTGGTGTACTGACCACGGACAGGTCAGACGATGGCATCATTCATATCACTATCGATGTGGCGAGCGAATGTATACAAAAAAGAGTTATCTCCTATGATAAGAAGGGGGATAACCATTACGATACCATCTCTGCTTTTATAAAGAGCATGCGCGGCTCAGACCCGGATGCGGCGGTTTATTATCTGGCGAGGATGCTTTATGCCGGAGAAGATGTGAAATTTATCGCAAGACGAATCATGATACTTGCATCGGAGGATATAGGCAATGCAGATCCGATGGCTATGGTTGTAGCGGCATCGGCGGCGGCAGAGGTCGAGCGCGTTGGAATGCCGGAGGCACAGATTATTCTGTCACAGGCTGTCACATACATGGCATGCGCGCCAAAGAGCAATGCATCATATAATGCGATATCGGCAGCGATGAGCTGCGTGAAGCAGACTAAGACACCGGCTGTTCCGGCACATCTGCAGGATGCCCATTATGGTGCGGCAGAAAAGCTCGGGCACGGAGTCGGGTACAAATACGCACACGACTATCCCAATCACTATGTGAAGCAGCAGTATCTGCCGGATGGCCTTACAGACAGAGTGTTTTACAAGCCTACGGATATAGGCTATGAGGCAAAGATAAAAGCACATATGGATGAGCTTCACAGAGACTGTGATACATGAAAGTGCATAGATGAAGCTTGAATAATTGCAAATAGTTGATAATAACATAAATATTTAGAAAAATCAGACCAGGAGGATCTTTAAATGAAAAAGTATACAGAAATGACAAAGGACGAGTTAATGCAGGAAAAGACAGCACTTGAGGCTGAGTACGAGAAGATTAAGAATCTTGGCTTAAGCCTTGACATGTCGCGTGGAAAGCCGGGAGCAGACCAGCTTGACCTCTCACTCCCTATGCTCGATGTCTTGAAATCAGACAGTGATATGAAGAGTGAATCAGGGCTTGATGTGAGAAACTATGCATGTCTGGACGGAATTCCTGAGGCAAAGGCCCTTATCGCAGGCATGGTAGGAGCAAAGCCTGAGCAGGCTATAGTATATGGAAACTCAAGTCTCAATATCATGTATGATCAGGTTGCACGTGCATTTATCTTTGGCCTTTGCGGCAACACACCATGGTGCAAGCTTGACAAGGTGAAATTCCTCTGTCCTGTACCGGGCTATGACAGACACTTTGCAATCACAGAGGAGTTTGGAGTTGAGATGATAAACATCCCTATGACTGAGGATGGTCCTGACATGGATATGGTTGAGAAATATGTCAATAACGATGCCTCTGTAAAGGGAATCTGGTGTGTTCCAAAATACTCTAACCCACAGGGTGTTGTATACTCTGATGAGACAGTTGAGCGCTTTGCAAAGCTTAAGCCTGCAGCAGATGATTTTAGAATCTTCTGGGACAATGCATACACAGTTCATCATCTCTATGATGATAAGCAGGCAGAGATTCCAAATATCCTTGAGCTCTGCGAGAAAGAGGGAAACCCTGATATGGTATTTGAGTTCTGCTCAACAAGTAAGGTGACATTCCCTGGTGCAGGCGTGGCAGGTATATGCACATCTGAGAAAAACCGTGAGGATATCAAGAAGCGCCTTACTATACAGACAATCGGACACGACAAGATTAATCAGCTTCGTCATGCGAGATTCTTTAAGGATGTAGATGGTATCAAGGCTCATATGGCAAAGCATGCAGCTCTTATCAGACCTAAATTCGAGCTGGTTGAGAATATCCTCACAGATGAAATTGCTTCAAGAGGCATCGGAACATGGGTTAAGCCGCTCGGTGGATACTTCTTCGGATTTGAGGCTCTTTCAGGCTGTGCAAAGGAAATCGTTGCAAAGTGCAAGGAAGCTGGTGTCACAATGACAGGTGCAGGCTCTCCTTTCCCTTACAAGAAGGATCCGGATGACAGCGTGATAAGAATTGCTCCGACATATCCATCACTTGATGAGCTGAAAAAGGCTGCAGAGGTGTTTGTTGTTGTCACACGTCTTGTCAGCGTAAATAAGCTGCTCGAGGCATAAAATCACTGTTATGTCTTAACGGACAGACGTGCAATTCACTGTTATGTCTTAACGGGTAGACTTATAATTGGCATATTTATCTAAAATAAGTATGTGATATATGTATAAAAACTAAATGAATATTTGTGCACATTTTTTCGGGATTTGGTATTTACAAATCCCGATTTTTGTGTAAGATATAAATATCTTTTTAAATTGTGTCTTGCATATGTTCTATGCAGGTTTCTTTTTGTGGCATTTCGGCCACTATTTTTTTCCTTAATTTTTAGTTTCATATATTTGATTTTTGATTTTATTTAACACATTTTATTATTTAACACTATTATTTTAGACTTAGATGAAGAAAGGATTTAAATATTATGAAGGAAATTTTTCAGGAATATGGCGGAATACTCATAACAGTTGTAGCTATTTTATCAATCATCCTCGTTGTAACAGCGGTTATAGGCTCTGATGCAACAGGCATAGTAGGAAAGACATTTAGTGATCTGATTACAAACTTTTCAAATCATGCCAATATGAGTGTCAAATAAGAGGTGGTACATGGAGCTTGGAAAAGAATATTTTGGACCGCTTTGGAGCTTTGTAGCCAGCAACGAGATAACGGATATAGATTATAACGGCAAAGAAATATGGCTTACAAATATATTCAATGAACGTTTCAGAGCCAATCAGCAGTTTGTCACACAGTATATGACACCTGCTTTTGTGGAGCAGTTTACACAGCGCATCGCCAATGTCGTAAGCAGACAGTTCAATAAGAGAAATCCGGAGCTTGAGGCCGAGACGAGCGAGCTTCGTGTGACGATACTGCATGAATCGGTTGCGAAGTCGGGCAGGAGCATCAGCATACGAAAGACACCGCCGCTTATCAGACTGACAGCAGAATCTGCAATTGCTGAGAAATTCTGCTCGGAGGAGCTTTTAGCTGTACTGATAAACTGCGTAAAGACCAAGATGAATATCACCTTTTGCGGGATGCCGGGCATCGGAAAGACGGAGTGCGTGAAGTTTTTTTCACAGTTTATACCGGCGAATGAGCGCGTGATTACAATTGAGGATACTCTTGAGATACGTTATGCCGAGACAAATCCTGGCAAGGACTGTATAGAGATGAAGGTGAGTGAGGATGTGTTTGGCTACTCTGAGGCTATCAAGTCATGTCTTAGAATGAATCCAAAGTGGATTATGCTCTCAGAGGCACGCTCAAAGGAGGTAAAATATCTGCTGCAGAGCTGGAGCACCGGTGTGCGTGGCATGACGACACTCCACACGGATGATGTGCGCAATATACCGGACAGAATACTCAATATGCTAGAGAGCCGTGTGGATGCAGAGCGTATGGAGAATGACATATATCAGGCACTTGATGTGGGAATTTTAATCCGCAAGAGAAGAAATGAAGACGGAGTGGTGTACAGATACATAGACCAGGTGTGCTTTTTCTACAGGGAAAACTATACCAATCATGTGTTTATGCTTGTATCAGACGGACAGATAGTGACTCACGATATACCAAATGTCATACTTCGCAGATTTAAAAGAGAGGGTGTTAATGAGCCGTTTGGCGAGTCCTTTGTCAATGAGATACGGATGAATGAGGCCATGATGAATGAGGAGAGGGAGGCTTAGGAATGACGTATATATTGATTTTATTTCTGACATATGTGCTGCATCTTCTGCTCAAGCTAAACTGGGTGTGTACAGCTGTGGTACTTGTTTTTCTTCTTGTTATGCAGCATTTTCACCGAATCAAAGGCCAAAGATTTCAGGAAGCGCGAAAGCGCTTTCTGGATGTATCGCTGTATATTGACACCCTGCTGTATTCATTTTTGAAGGAGCAGAAGATAATCCGTGCATTTGAGGATGTAAAGAGCACACTGGCAGATGGTCATATGAAGGAGACTGTGAGCAGGGCTATTGATCATATGATGCTCACGTTTGATGAGACAGAGGTGTTTGTGGATGCTATGAGGATTATTGAAGATGAGTACAAGTGCAACCGAATAGTAAATGCACACGAGTTTATGGCACACGCTGAGTACTATGGCGGTGATATTAAAGAATCAGCCAGGATACTGCTTAAGGATAAGAGTGCATGGGAGCGCAGGATACTGCGCAATATAGAGGACAGACAGAGGATGTTTCATCAGATTATCCTGTCAGTTGTGACCTCTGTTATCATTAGTGGGATCATACTTTATCTGCCGGTTTTGAGCATGGATATCAGCAGCAATATCATTGTGCAGATACTGTCTGTAGCTCTTATAGTGCTTGATGATTTAATCATACTCTGGGGGCAGAAATTTCTTGAAGTGGATTATCTTGGAATTGATCTGCTGCCGGAGGATGATAAGCATGCCAAAAAGCTTGAGGAATACAAGGCATACAATTCGGCAAAGGAGCTTCGTACGTCAATTCTTATGGCTGTTATACCGGCGTTAGCCAGTGCATTTTTACTGTATACTGACAGACAATGGCCGGCTGTAGCAGCTATGGGAGCAACTCTTATATGTCTGAATCAGCACCGTATAGGTCACAGGCTTATGAAGAAAAATCTGATAGCGGATGTAAAGAGTGCATTTCCCAAGTGGCTGATGGATCTCGCCCTATTGATTCAGAGTGAAAATGTGCAGGTAGCCATACAGAAGTCGAGAGAGCATATACCGGTGATACTTAAGGAAGAGGTAAATACGCTTGTGGAGAGACTGGACGTGGAGCCGGAGAGCTCTGACCCGTATCACAGATTTCTCGACTGTTTGAACCTGCCGGAGATAAACGCAGCCATGGGCATGCTATATGCTGTTTCGATTGGAAATAGTGGCAATTGCGGAAGTCAGATTGATGAGCTGATTACGAAGAATCTGGAGATGCTTGATGTAGCAGACACCGCGAGGCTTAAGGATAAGACCGCCGGCATGTATCTTTTGTTTTTGGCTCCTGTTATCACAGCATCATTTAAGATGATAGTTGATATGGCTATTTTCCTTATAAGCTTTTTATCATACAAGGTAGTGTAGGGGGTGTGTTGTGAGTCAGATAATGAAGACCTTTTTAGGGGTGTTTTTGATTATGTTTATGGTGGTTACATCATCAGGTGTGCTGTCGGGATTTATGACTGTCGTTGAGGCACAGAACCTACATGCGCAGATCATCAATGAGCTTGAGGACAGTGATTATGACAGCTCGGTTGCGCAGACCTGCTTTGAAAATGCATCAAAAGCCGGAGATACACTGGAGCTTAAACTGTATATGACAGACAATTCCATAAGGACAGTCACAGACGCATCACAAATCGCTTCGTCAGATGAGATAGAAAAGGCAAGAGTGGAGCTTAAGTTCACTTACGCGGTAGCATTTTTCGGAATTGAGCAGGAGCATGTGCTGAGCGGATATGCGTTGTAGTACTTTTCTTGTGGATATGGCTGTATAAGAGGAGGAAAACAGATGGAGCTTTTAATAGAAGAATTGGGAGGAAGCGTTATTATGCTTCTTTTAGGCAGTGGAGTAATCGGTGTGCTCGTGTATGTGTCTACTTTGCTGTGATAGTAACTGAATTGATTAAAAAGTATGTAAAGGTAAGAGAAAATGAAAGAAGTATTCAGACAGTATGGAGGCGTGCTGATTGCAGCGGCCACCACAAGTGCATTTCTCGTGTTGATGGGAAATATTGTGCTGGCTCAGGGAGGCATGCTTGCGCAGCTTATAAATATATGGGGTAACAGTGCAATTTAAATAATCGGGAGACTATAGATGAAGGAGATAATGCAGACATATGGAGCCATGATAGTGGCGGTGGTTGTGGGAATTGCGCTGCTGTCGGGATTTGGGGCTCTGAAGAACAAAATGAGTGTGGCATTTGGGCCACAGGATATATTGAGCAGCGATAGCGCAAACGACAGCTATGACAGCATGAAAAATATACCGGTTCCGGGTATTGAGCTAAAGGAGAAAATGCGTCAGAATGCAGTAAGCTACAGTGTATATGACCTGCTTGATGTTACAGCGTATGAGGATAATCTGGATAAGCTTGAAGTTTATGCCCTGTATGATTCGGGCAGAAATGACTGTACAGGCAGCATATCAGCCGATGGCTCGTCAATTAGCTTTCCGGATTATGGTGTGTATGATATGCATGTCAGGATAACCTGCAAAAACGGCACAAGGGATCATGTGAGGATAAGTATTCCAATTAATAGAAAGGTAGCGGATATATAAAATGAAAAATGAAAAACAACACAGACTTTTATTCATTATACCGGCAGTGACAATAGCAATAATTCTTATCATATGTATAGCAGTGGCAGTAAGCTCAAAATTAGGAGAAAAGGGGAAGAAAAAGGATTCCCGGTCTGTCAGTGTGACTGAAAATACGCAGGATATTGTAGCAGAAAGCGAGACACTTGAGCTTGTGAAAAAGGATGCATTGAAGGAAACAAATGTAGTTGATAAAGATAATAAGCAAAATAACGGTACGCAATCAGATACAAATGATAATTCCGCACCGGCAGCCGGTAATTCAGATAATGCAAATACAGCGTCAGATAAATCTTCTGACAAATCATCAGAAGACAAAACAGCAGCAGATAAAAAGACATCGACAGGCAACGATAACACACAACAACCTGCAGGTAACGATTCAAAAACGGCAGCATCAAATCAGACAGTCGCACCTGAGCCGGCTCAAAGTGAGCCCGCGCAGCCGGAAGCACCAAAAAATGAGTATGTTGCACCGGGATGGATATTTTATGGCAGTAAGGCTGGAAATGGCATGAGTGGGGAGCAGAAGGCGTATATTGATTCAGTGATACAGCAGTGGACAAATGGAGGTTTGTCAGATGATGCAATCGGAGATATGTTTATTGAAAAAATAGCACAGGAGTGGCAGCTTCCGATGATAACGGCTGGCGTGACAAGTAATTTACTATGTCTGTTTCCTTCAAGAGCAGAAGTTCCGGATTATAGTTTAAATTTGGCCGATATGAACGGAGCTTATAATTTTGTTGGTTTGTATACAAATGGAGAATATGATGAAAATGGATATCTTAAATGTTATTATTGGGAAGCGGGTGTTCTTTAGGAAATGTGTTTGCATGATGTTTGTGGCTACAGTTATTATTACTTATATGTTCTCGTTTGATTGCAATATAGTGAAGGCTGATGAATGGGATGATGCTGTGAAGTATTATTCTAATTATGGTAATGCTGCTGTTTTTAAGGCTACAGATAGAACAAATGGCAATATTTATTTTTGTTCAGCAGGAAATACATCTACGTCGGGAACCAAGTATAGGACAATAGGATACAAAATGACAATTAAAGGGATAGCTGGAAATGAGATACAGAAAATTTATTTCCAGCTTGGTGGACAATATCTGACACTCTTAAACAGCAAAAAGCAATCAGGCAAGGAGTATATGCTTTATGTGATTACTTTAAAGAATATGAAAAATCGATTTAATACGCAGGCCCTCAATGCCCTTAGCTCCGGCTCATGCACCATCATCCTCGATGCCTGCATGGTGCTTCGAGTAAATGGCAAGAACAAGGGTGGCATGAATGATAATGGTCCTTCCTGGGGAAAGGTTTATACTACATATGCAGGTATATCCAAAGCGGCAAACTGGACGGACAGCGCACTCTCAGCACTGTATTCGTATTATGGAAAGACGGTGAGAGGACTGTTTCATACAATTGATGTCAGGAAGTCTACAGGCATAAGCAGTGTATCAGGGGGAGGTACATACTGCTATGGTACATATGTGACAATCAGTGCAAGCAGTTCTGCCGGATATGATTTCACGAATTGGAACAATGATTCGTCAATGAGCTCATCATCATATGGTTTTTATGTGAATTCGGGTGATACTTATACGGCATACGCAAAGGCAGGTACTATAGCTGTGACATTCTGGCGGAATACGAGTGCGTCTGATTCAGAAAAGACCTCAAAGAGCTACACATATGGAGGCATCAATCAGGCTTTTCCGGCTGTGGGCTGGCAGATGGCCGGGTATCATATGAATGGCTGGGGAAATAATTCGTATGATACGACTGCCGGATATCCGTTATTGTGTGGTGTGGCAAACAGCTGGATTGAGTCAAACAGACCGTCGAAAAATATATACGCAGTATGGCAGGAAAACGAGTATACCATAGAATATGATACCGGTGTATCTGCCACTGTGAAGTATAGTGATACGGTGACATTGCCAAGCCAGCATATGTGTATAGGCTGGATTTTAGGAGAAGGGTATCCTGATATAAAATATACGCCGGGAGAGAGTACAGGTAGCTGATTTATGCAGGATACTGGGGATAGAGTATACAAATAAGGCGGTAATACGTATGTATGCACTTTGGGAGCATGAGCCTACCATAGAGGCGGATGATATGTTCTTTTCGATAAAGCAGGCAAGGAATGGCGGTATAACAGAGCAGCTGATAGGAAGCCTTATATCTGCAACGGATGTGGAGGATGGTGATATTGCATTTGGCGATAACGAGATAAATTATCTGAAAGTGAAAAATTTTGATGACCGTAAAATTGAAAGTGCACGTGACAAGGATATCATAGAAATAGTGCTTGAGGCAAAGGACAGCTATGGAAATATCACGCAAAAGACTATATCCATCACATTTACAGATACTCAGGTCAAGGAGAGAACCAAAGCCTTTGGAAAGATTAGATTCATAAGCGAAAAGTATTATGGCAAAAATAAAGCAGGAGGCCTCATGGAGAACTCCCGCTGGTTAAACGATCCTGAATTTAATTCTCTTCTTCGGGAGGCCTTGGCAATTTGATATAGATCTTTCCGATTCGGTTTTTATAAACAGCCTCTATGATGGCACAAAGGATCATGTGAGGATAAGCGTTCCAATTAATAGAAAGGTAGCAGGCGTATAGAATGAAAAATGTAGTACTTGGAATAATAGGCTGTCTTATTGTAGTGTATACAGCGATGCTTGGGCTTAGTGTATACAATATGACAGTCAGGGAGAACCAGATGGAAAAGAGTCTGTCATTAGCACTTTCGGGTGCTATGAACAGATATTACGAGCCGAATATGTATATCGTGGATAAAAAGCCCGTCAGCAGCTATGATGTGGAAAAAGCTCTCATAGAGGACATTAATGAGAGGCTTACAGCAGGCGGTACTGCAATTGCCACAGTCTATGTATGTGATATGGAAAAGGGCATTATTTCAGCAGGAATAGAGGAAGAGTTCAAGCTTCCTACAGGTGTGACAAAGAAAATAAGCTGCAAAAAGACTATTGTAGCAGATCAGCCAATGGAGGATAACTAGCGTATGAAGAATGGTATTTGTATTACAGCAAAAATAAAGCAGGAGGTCTCATGGAGAACTCCCGCTGGTTAAACGATCCTGAATTTAATTCTCTTCTTCGGCAGGCTTTGGCAATTTGATATAGACCTTTTCGATTCGGTTTTTATCAACAGCCTCTATGCGGAGAAGAATATTGTCATCAGTGATGATTATTTCATTTTTTTCAGGCAGGTGGTCAAGCTTTTCAAGGCAGTAGCCACCGATTGTGTCATAGTCGTCTGATTCGAGGTGCAGACCAAGCTCATCGCTTACATCCTCGAGATTTGCAGAGCCAAGAACTATGTATTCGTAGTCATTTATTCTTGTGATATCATCCTGCTCGTCAGAGTCGTATTCATCACGAATCTCACCGACTATCTCCTC
>OHXE01000346.1_pt1 | contig 10606 bp, 9 predicted proteins | sample 1579981 | NCBI WGS metagenome assembly OHXE01 (sample SAMEA3882505, study PRJEB24775) | human gut metagenome | biome: human-associated habitat; feature: intestine environment; material: feces | place: Netherlands | collected 2009/2010 | reverse complement strand
TTTCTTCCTTTAAAATTGTCCTGTAATCTGTGCCTTGCCGGCAATGGCAAAGCACTTGGTATATATTCCTCCATTATCTTCGTTATTTATAGAAGTATTTCGAAACAGAACTTATATTGTAGCCAGCCACCACTCCGAAGCCTCCTTTTACATTCGAATAGGTAGGGGTAACCTGCATCAAGCCCACATCTGCCCAACTGTTGCTCTGCGCATCGTTGATACTCTTGAGAAACCGATAATATTCAGGAGTTACCTTGTATAAATCTACTACATAAGAAAAACTATAAAATGACTGATGATATGAATTAGAGTATGTATCCAGATGAAGTGTATAGGTCTTGCCATTTATCGTACGGTCATTGAAGATGTAGGCATTACCAAAATACTCATAATCATCCATACCGAAATCATCATCCAACTTCGACTTCTTATTCAACAAGGGTTCATTGTCTGTCAGCAGCCCCAGATCACGGTCCATTTCTTGATTCAGTAATCTGAGCTTCACCGAATAATAATCTTCCGAAGAAGGATTATCATGGAAAACGGCTTCTACCCTATCAATCGTTATCGGGTTATAACCATCCGATGATTTCATTTCCAATTTAACATCGCCCAACTCCACTCCTACCTTCTCTGGGATATAAGTAGATGCTGAAACAGATGAGAAATCCTGAGCAGAAACCTGGAGACTGATTTGATCTCCAGCATTCTGCTTGCCTACCACATAATACTGGCCTACCAGTTGTGAAAGAACATCGGAGTTTGTGCTTCTGGTAAAGAGTTGAGCCTCTTCCTCGTTTGCGATGCGTTTCACCGTTTGCTCCACCCCATTCACCTTATATATAATATGTGCATCTACCTTTTCGCGGGATAAGATGTCAACATTCCCCTTTACTGATGCTACAGGCAGACTCTTAGCTACACTGACGAGCGTAGTATCACCTTCGGTAGGAAAGCAATAAACCACCAGTCGGGAATGATCCTGCAGCTTTTGAATATCAAAATCATCTTTGCAGGAAACCAACGTCAGGCAAAAAAGTATGAGGCTAAATGCCCTATATATCATTGTTTTCATTTTTATCTCTTTTTATCTTTACATAAATCTACATCTACTATTCACCATGCAATTCCTTAGAACTTAATGGTATAGCTGAACGAAGGAATGATTGGGACAAATCCCTTGTTCTTTGCCCTAAACCGCTTTGTTTTCTCATCGAAATCCACCTTGACATACATCGAGTTCAGGTGACAATATGCATTGTAGATGCTCAAGTTCCAGATGCGCTCATGTCCATGCTTGGTAACATGATGGAAATCAAAGCCCAAGTCCAGACGATGATAAGCCGGCAAGGTCAGGTTGTTGGGGATGGCATAGACAAAAGATGCCGAATTCCACCAACTGCCAGGGTATCGATTGCCACCATCCGGCAAACCAGGCAGTGCTGCAATCTGAGTTGGCACGGTGGCATGATTGCCGGAATGATAACTCCACACCGCATAGCAGCTCACCTTCCTGTTGAAATCATATCTCAAGGAAAGATTCAACTTATGGCGATTGTCATACTTGTCGTAATACCAGTCCTGATAGAATTCATCATACTTCCGCTTGTTCCAGGAGAGTGTATAGGAACCGCTCAAGGTCAGGTGATTGGTATGGTAAGTGGCATCAGCCTCCAAACCATAGAACAATCCCTTGCCATCCATCACCTGACTATCCCAATTCTCTGCCGGAGGTTCGATTCCCAACCAGCTGCTGTATTGCAGAAGATGCTTCGAGAGCTTGTAATAGCCTTCGAGCGATAAAATCCAGTGGCGATTCGGCTGCGCATAGATGCCAGCCGCTATCTGATAAGAACGCATCGGTTTCAAATCCTTGGTGGTTGGCACCCAATAATCAGTAGGCAAATCCAGATAACTGTTGGATATCTTATGCACATACTGAGTCATCTGCGTGAAAGAAGCCTTCAGCGATACCGCATGACTCCACTGGTATTTCAGTGCGAAGCGAGGGTCGATATTGAAGAAATTCTTGTTGCTGATATGAAACAATCCCAGATGGAAGCCAGCATCCAGGCTCCATTTATCATTGAGATAGATTTCATCCTCCGCATACGCCGACCATTCATGAGACACATGCCTATTGGTACTATTCACACGGATGGTATCCATCTCAACATCACTTCCACCTCCCATATAGTCAAGCTGCATCACTGTCTGTGGACGGAAGAGATGCATCGTGTAGTCATGACCGAAACGGATATGATGACGGGGATTCGGACGATAATCGAATGCCGTGCGATATCCGGCATCATAGATAGTAGAAGTATAGCCATGCTCCAAATGACTCCACACCCTTTCATTCTTGGTTTGTGGATATATTTCCCTGTCATCATCCAGGGAATAAAGTTTGGAACGGTTATGGGAATATACAGCCGTGAAGTTGGCAAAGAGCTTCGGTGAAAACAGATAATTCCAATTCAAAGCTACATTGAAATTTCCCCAATTGAGCTGCGTCTTCGTTAATTCCTTATTATATGAATCACCTTCATGGTACCAATCCCCCTTGCTATCATCCATATCATCCGTCACGTCCCAACTGTCTTTTCCGTGATAGAGACTCAAGTCTATTTTCGAACGGTCGTTGAAACGATGGGTTACCTTGGCATTCAGGTCCATGAAGTAATAACCTATCGAAAGTTTCTCATCCGGATCAGAGAAAGCCTTGGTCAAGGGACGGGACAGCAGATCCTGCCAGGAACGGCGCATACCTATATTATAAGAGGTCTTGCCTTTCTGGATAGGTCCCTCAAACTGCACACTGGCATCGAGCAGTCCGATGCGATAGGCACCATGAAACTGATTCATGTTTCCATCGGCAGTACGCACATCCACCACCGACGACAATCTTCCACCATATCGTGCAGGAAAGCCGCTCTTGTAGAAATCCACATTCTTCACCACATCGGCATTGAAACTGGAGAAAAGACCCAGCGCATGATTCGTATCATAAAGCGGAGTACCATCTATCAGATAAAGGTTCTCATCACCATTGCCGCCATGCACATAGAGTCCGCTTGCCAACTCCTGTCCTTCTGCCACTCCACTCACACGCTGCAGGGTCTTCACTACATCAGGCGAAGACATCAGGGCAAACTCTGTCTTGATATCCTTGTTCGAAAAGGAGCGCTTGCCGGTTTGTGTGGTCAGAAGCGGAGAGTTCAAGTCGCCATCTACCACCACCTCAGGCAGTTTACCATCAACACGGAGTGCCATATTATGATGCATATCTTTCGAGAGATTCAATTTTTCCACCTTGTCGGCATAGCCCACATACGAAAAGCGAAGCTGATGCTCACCTTCGGGCAGGGTAAGCGAGAAGAAACCATATTCATTGGAGGTTGTACCGATGCCATCCGTCAGATCATAGATGGTGGCATTAATCAGCGATTCGCCACTCTCGTCACGGACGTATCCGCTGAGAGTATGGCGACGCTGAACCTGCTGAACTTTGTGATCTATATTCGTGTAAGATGTTGATATTTGTTGTATGGGTTTTCGCTTCAATATCACATAGTTCGCATTGATATTATATAGAATATGAGTTTTCTCGAAAAGTGCCTTCAGTGCCTTTTTCACCGAAAGATGCTGGATATCTGGTCCATGATACTTGATGTTCAATTCCCCATCAAGCGATGAATCATAGACGAAGTTGATTTTCCTGGTGCGGTGCAGCCAATCCATCTGCTGACGGATGGTGGTAGAAGTCTGAGCCTCCACCATCATCTTCGGCGTGCCTGCCAACGTTGGAGCTGGCAAGGCTAGAATTGAGAGCGCAAAAATAATCTCTTTACCTTTCATAACTGTACTTTTATTCATTCTTTTATTGCTATAACGCAAGAATTACAGAATACCCCCATAGATGAAAGGTAAAATATAGAAAAAATCTGCAAGAAAATCATCTTTCTTGCCTCGTAAGGTCTTTAAAGCCTTGGAAATCTGATGTTCTACGGTCTTTTCCGACAGGTTGAGTTCTTCGGCAATCTCCCGATAAGTCATACCGTCACGCTTGCTCATCAGGAAGATTTCCCTGCATCGTTCTGGCAATAGCTCGATAGCCGTCCACAGTTCTGCCTCCCGGAAAGAACTTTCCTGTGCCTGGTCATCAGAAATTGTGCCGCTCAAGTCAGAAGGAGAAATCTCCGTATCTATCGGAGACTGGCGGCGCAATCGGTCGATGCAGGCATTGCGTACAGAGGTATATAAGAAAGCCTTGATGTTTTCCGGCATGATGTTCCTACTTATCAATTTCACAAAACAATCCTGCACCACGTCTTCAGCCTCATCGATATCATGAAGATAATGAGTGGCATAAAGACATAGCGGACGATAATAGTGCTGAAATATCAAGTCTATCTCTTGCATAAACCTTCTCTACCTAAACTAAACTCTTATATAACAAAATAACCCTTCAAATCCGCAAAGACCTGAAGGGTTATTTCATAATCTGTTGTCCCAGGCGGATTCGAACCACCACTGACAGAACCAAAAACTGTAGTGCTACCATTACACCATAGGACAAGCAAATCGGATGCAAAGGTAGTGGATTTTTTCTCCACTACCAAATATTTTCAATACTTTTAACGATTACTTAACGGTAATCAAGAAGTAGTTCTTCTTACCTTTCTGAACCAAAAGATACTTGCCGTCAATCAGGTCATCAGCAGTGATTACCTGGTCGAAAGCAGCGAGTTTCTCCTTGTTGAGAGAAACGCCACCACCCTTAACGAGCTTGCGCATCTCGCTCTTACTTGGGAAGATCTGCATACCCTCCTGATTGAAGAGATCTACGGCTGTACCACCGAGCAGGTTCTTGTCGAGGTCGTAGTGAGGAACATTGGCGAATACATCGTTCAATGTAGCCTCATCGAGCTGTGCCAAATTCTCCTTGGTAGCCTTACCGAAGAGGATGTTGCTGGCTGCGATAGCCATATCCAAGTCCTCCTGTGAGTGAACCATTACGGTAACCTCCTCAGCCAGACGCTTCTGGAGTACACGGCGACCTGGATCCTGCTTGTGCTCCTCTACGAGGGCATCGATAGTCTCCTTGTCGAGGTCGGTGAAGATCTTGATATACTTCTCTGCATCATCATCGCTTACGTTCAACCAGAACTGGTAGAAAGCGTAAGGAGTTGTGCGGTTGCGATCCAACCAGATGTTACCGCTCTCAGTCTTACCGAACTTCTTGCCGTCTGCCTTGGTAATCAATGGGCAAGTGAGGCAGAAGCACTCTGCGTCGTTACCCAATGTGCGGTGAATCAACTCAGTACCGGTAGTCATGTTACCCCACTGGTCGTTACCACCCAACTGGAGGCGTACGCCATACTTCTCATACTGATAGAGGAAGTCGTAGCCCTGGAGCAACTGATAGGTGAACTCTGTGAAAGACAAACCGTCACGAGCTTCACCATTCAGGCGCTTCTTTACAGAATCTTTCGCCATCATATAGTTCACGGTGATGTGCTTACCCACTTCACGGGCAAAATCGAGGAAAGTGAAGTTCTTCATCCAATCGTAGTTGTTCACCAACTCGGCACGGTTGGGGGCATCCGAATCAAAATCCAGGAACTTGGAGAGCTGGGCCTTCATACCGGCCAGGTTGCGCTGCAACGTCTCTTCCGTAAGCAGATTGCGTTCGGCAGACTTTCCGGAAGGGTCACCAATCATACCCGTAGCACCGCCAATCAGTGCCAACGGCTTGTGTCCGCAACGCTGGAAGTGACGCAAAATCATCACACTGCAAAGGTGCCCGATGTGCAAAGAGTCCGCAGTAGGGTCGAAACCAATGTATGCAGTCACTTGTTCCTTAGCCAGAAGTTCTTCCGTACCCGGCATCATATCGTGGAGCATGCCACGCCATCTTAATTCTTCTACAAAATTCATCGAATGATTAAGTTATCTGATTAATTATTTAAGTGATTATCTATGAATTGTTTGATTCCTATTTTAATCTGCGCAAAAATACGACTCTTTATTCGAAGAAACAACTCTTAGGGTTTAAAAAAGACTTTGCAGACATTTCTCCGGAGTGTTTCTCCAAGCTCCTCGGGAGAGATGCCGCGCACTTCGGCAGCGCGTGCATACAATTCCCCGATGGAAACTTCGCTTTCATCCGTTTCGATGAACAGCCGGTCGGCAGGTACCCGGCACAAGGCTGCTTCCTGGTATTTCTCCCCGAATGAAAGGTAAAAGCCATGTTTCAGATATTCCTCCACCAGCGCCGCCTTGCCACGGAAACCATGTATTATCCACGGATTCGACGGGCGCAAGTCCCGCTTCACCTTCAGCAGTTCATCAACCGCCTTCACCAGATGAATCACCAGCGGCTTTCCCACTTCCTCTGCCAAACATGCCTGGCACCTGAACACTTCCACCTGCAAATCCATCGGAGCATCTGCCAGCTTGTCCAGCCCGGCTTCGCCCACGGCAAGTACTTGGGGATGGCGCACTAACTCCTCCAGGCCGCACACCCTGCTAGCCACAGCACCTTCGGATCCTGAGTGTTCACCTCCACTCCGACCTATATGCCAGGGATGTATCCCCACCGAATACCATCCGCCGCTCTGTGGAGAGAACGTTTCGGGATAGCAATTTGCAATGGCAGTTCCGGGTACTTGCGGAAGCCGGTGTGTATGTATGTCAACTGGAATATTCATGGAACGGGATCATATCCGGAACCTCCCCAGGGATGGCAGCGCAGAATGCGCCTGACTGCCAGACAAAACCCCTTGAAAGGTCCGTGTTTCTTGATGGCCTCCACCGCATATTGCGAACAAGTGGGGGTAAAACGGCATGAAGGCCCTATCATGGGCGATATGCACTTCTGATAGAAATAGATGGGAAGCAGCAGCAGATATGAAAGCAGACGCTTCATGACACCTGCGGAGTTTGCTCGGTTTCAGCATTTGCCGCTACCTTCTCGGCAATGCGTGCCAAAGCTGTCTTCATACGGTCCTCGATGACAGAAGAGTCTACCAACTGGTCCGAAAGATAGATGAAGGCCACGGCCAGACGGCACTTTTTTTCCGTCAACACTGCCAACAGTCCGTGTTTGTTCATGCGGTAGGTTTCACGTATCTGGCGTTTCACGCGGTTGCGCTTCACCGCCCGCTTGAAACGGCGTTTCGAGACACTTACAAGAATGGAAACGGGTGCCTCCAGCTCCTCCACCGGCAGATACACCACACGCAAAGGGAAAACCGAAAACGAACGTGAGCCGCCCGCAAACATCTTCTCTATCACTTTCTTCTTGTCCAACCGTTCGGACTTACGCAAGGTATTTGGCATGGGGTGATGAGTTATAAGTTATGAGTGATGAGTTATGAGTGATAAGTTATGGGGCGATACAAAAACGAGCTACAAGTACCTGGCGACATAAAAGCACAACCACTTGTAGCTCAATTTTATAAATCCATTGTTATGCCTACAAGCTATAAGCAAATCACTCATAACTTATAACTCATAACTCTTTTTACTTTCCTTTATTATTTTCCTTGATAAACATGTCAAGCGCCGCCGTCATTGAGGGTGCCTGCACGCTGGGAGCTTCCAGGTCAAGACGAAGCCCGGCATCACGGACTGCCTGGGCAGTGGTAGAGCCGAATGTTCCGATCTTGATTTCCTTCTGGTCAAAATCAGGGAAATTCTTCTTCAAGGCACTGATGCCTGCCGGACTGAAGAACACCAGCATGTCATAATCAAAAGCCTCATCTGCAGCAAAGTCATTGCTGACAGTACGGTACATGACAGCTTCCGTGTGCTGAATCTTATTCTTATCCAGCAGATTCTTCACGTCATCATTGTGTACATCCGACATTGGTACCAAGTACTTTTCAGTCTTATGCTTAACAATGGAAGGTATCAAATCGTCAATCTTCCCGGTGTTTCCGAAGAAAATCTTACGCTTACGATACTGCACATACTTTTGGATATACAGAGCAACGGCCTCCGTCACGCAGAAATACTTCATTGTTTCGGGAATTGTCACACGCAATTCTGTACACAAGTGGAAGAAATGATCAATAGCATGACGCGAAGTAAAAATAACGGCAGTATGATCCAATACCGAAATTTTCTGTTGTCTGAACTCTTTCGCTGAAAGGCTCTCCACTTTGATAAATGGGCGAAAATCTATTTTCACACCATACTTCTCGGCGATGTCGTAGTAAGGAGATTTCTCTGATGCCGGTTTCGGCTGCGACACAAGTACTTTCTTAATTTTCAACGTCCTAAAATTTTATTATCAAATAACTGTTTAGCTGCATCACACCTTGATATAACACAAAACAAGGCATGATTTCAAGGGCACAAAAGTACACAATTAAAAGCAAACCGCCATATAAATTGTTACAAAAAAGCTTTAACCACTTGTATAACATCAATATTTTAGCAAAAAAGGCTAAAATCAATCCTATTATTATCGTCAGCTGCAAACTCAAATCAAAATAGACTATGAACAGAGCAAACGGGAAAAGGGCGAATCCCAAGTAATAAAGTAGCGTAGAATAGGACTCAAGCCATAGTGTTGTAACACTTTCGTCAAAAAAAATCCAACCCAGAAAAGAGTAGAGCATCCACTTCAAGCACAAATAGAGGAGACACACACCGATGTAAATCCCCAGCAGAAATCCCGGCGGCACATGGTGTACCAATTCCGGCTGTATATCATTGAAGTAGCTGAAGATACAGACACCCACAAGGATGCAGGTTTGCAGGATGAGCAACAGCAGATAGCGCATATCGGCGGCTGTGGAAGTGGCAAATATGCTGGTACGTTCGCGATGAAGCAGGAAATCCTTCACCAGCTGCAGCAGGAACTTGCGGCTGCGTGACAAAACATAGGCCGACAGAAAGAAACAGCACAAAAGAACCACGGTGATGCCATCGTCCATTCTCGGAGAATATGGGATAGGAATCCCCTCCGTCCCCACTACTGCACAAGCCATCAACAGTCCTATCATATTGCAGCGAATTTACGGATGGAGGCGTCCCACAATGGAGTGGTATATATCAGTTCCACGGCTTCCTGCGGTGTCTGCGCCACATGCCAGATGGCACCGTGCTGCGTACGCATGAAGTTTTCGTCCACCGCCTGCCGGAGCATATCGAGCAGAGGGTCGAAATAGTTCTTGACATTCAGTATCACAATCGGGTTCAGATACAGTCCGAGTTGCTTCCAAGTGATGATTTCCAGCAGTTCTTCCAGGGTGCCGCAACCACCGGGCAGGGCGATGACGGCATCGCTCAGGTCGGCCATTGTCTTTTTCCGCTGGTGCATGCTTTCCACTTCCACGAGTTGGGTAAGTCCGGTGTGATGCCATCCCTGCTCCACCATGAAGCGGGGAATGACGCCCGTCACCTCTCCCCCTGCCCGGAGTGCCGCATCGGACACAGCGGACATCAGTCCCATATTTCCCGCACCATTAATCAGGCGAATTTGCCGCTGCCCCAGCAGAGTGCCCAACTCACGGGCTGCATCGAAATAAACGGAATCTATCTTTGTACTCGAAGCACAATATACGCATACGGAATTTATCTTATTCATCATCTTGTTACCTCCTTTTTAGGTACCGCCACAAAGGTACATGATTTCGGGGAGATTTGAAACAAATTTCTTTCTTCCCACTTACGACAGAAGATTTTTCATGAGTCAATGACGGATTATGTGTGCCGCAGGCACTGGTAAGGCACATTAAACAAGGCTACACCCTTTGCCCCGGATAGCTACACCCTTTGGGGTAAATGGCTACACCATGTCAGGGAAAGGGTGTAGCCTTATATAAAAGGTAAAATTCCCTGTTGACATATAGTGATGAAAGCAGGGAATCGTTCACTTTATTGAATCAGAGGACCTTATATATCAATATTCGAGCCAAAAGTAATCCGTCAAGGTCAATCCGATTAATAGGATTATTCCCGCAATAAGCATAGAGACTTGTATTGAAGTAATTTTCAGCAGAAGGGTCCACCGTCGTAAACCTTCCCAGCGCAGCATCATACATGCGTGCCCCATAATCATACCAATTCAATCCCTTCTTGCCATCGTACTCCTTGCCGTTGTATTTATAAGGCTGCACATTGCCTGAGCTTGCAAATACCCCACCAAAAGGATAGTAATCGCTTCCTCAACAGCACCGCTGGAACTGAGGACAACGCGGTTGTTCCCCTGATGGTCCTGCAGGTAATAGTGATACTTCTTGTCCGAAAGCGTAACATACCCCTCTTCCGTAAGAAGAAGCCTGCCAACACTGTTTTCATAGACCACATTGCAGCAATACACAGTAGGAACCGGATTGCCCGAACCATCTGCCTCCTTATACATCATGCGTCGCTTGATGCCGTCGGCAGTATAGCCATACTGTATGAAACCGCCGGAAGCAAAAGTGACGCCCGTTGGCAAATTTAATACATTATATTGAATGCTGCTAATTCCTTCGGTTAAATCTGAAAAAGGCTATCCTAACATGTAAGATATAGGATATCTGATGTTAGGATAGCGATTAAAAATCATTCTATTTGAGATAATCTACTCACATCAGAGCAAGATAAC
>OHXE01000341.1_pt1 | contig 10706 bp, 9 predicted proteins | sample 1579981 | NCBI WGS metagenome assembly OHXE01 (sample SAMEA3882505, study PRJEB24775) | human gut metagenome | biome: human-associated habitat; feature: intestine environment; material: feces | place: Netherlands | collected 2009/2010 | reverse complement strand
GATCGCAGAGAAAACAGGACCTCATTTTGCAGTGGGCGACACATGCTATTCATGGAGCGAAGACGTCCGTGTATATAATCCGAACGGAAAAGAAATCGTTGCAAAGGATAATTCTTGTTCGCTGAAAAGAAAAGAAGATCCGTCTGCGGCATACTTTCAATGTCATACAGATATAACCGTACCTTATGAAGAGTTAGAAGAAATAAGTGTAGTGACAAAAGACGGGAAACACATTATACTAATTAAAGACGGAAGATTTGTGCTTCCGGGAACTGAGATTTTAAATGAACCATTAAAACAACTCGAAAATTGATTTGAGATTTTAAGGAGGAAATAACGTGCCAAAAGTAGGAATCGTAATGGGCAGTGACTCTGACCTGAAAGTGATGAGCAAAGCTGCGTCAATGTTGGAAAAATTCGGAATTGATTATGAAATGACGATCATTTCCGCACATCGTATGCCGGATGTATTTTTTGAGTGGGCAAAAGCTGCGGAAGGAAAAGGGATTAAAGTAATCATCGCAGGAGCCGGAATGGCTGCACATCTTCCGGGAATGTGTGCAGCATTATTTGCCCTTCCGGTTATTGGTGTACCTCTTTCAGGAAAGAATCTGGATGGAATGGATGCAGTGTTCTCAATCATGCAGATGCCACCTGGAGTGCCTGTTGCCACAGTTGCAATTGACGGTGCGAAAAATGCAGCAATACTTGCAGCAAAGATACTCGCAGCAGGTGATGATGCAATCCTTGAGAAAATCAAAAAGTATACAGCAGATATGAAGGCTCAGGTTGTAGCAAAGGATGCGAAACTGAAACAGGTTGGATATAAGCAGTATCTTGCTGAGAAATAGATTGTATTGTCATCTATAGGAGGGTTTTTATGGGTATATTGCAAAAGGCAGACAGATGTATGGATGAGGCAGCAGCCTTATTTGGCGAGAATAAGCTTTTTTTGGCAGAGAAGAAGGCACAGGAGACAGCCGGTCTTTATAAGAGCTGTGGCGCATATGAGCAGATGGCAAAGGCTGTCAATCTTATGGGAGTCATATATGCATCTATTGGAGATGTAAGCATGTCGATCGACTGCTACTTAGAGGCTATGGATGTAGCTGTGGAGCAGGGCTCAACAGAGATAATAATGCTTGTTAACAATAATATAGGCTCACTCTATATGGAGCTTGGATTGTATGAAAAGGCTATCAGATATTTTAACGAAGCACTGGAGCTGTGCAAGCCACCACTGCATGGAGAGAGGGATAGCTATTATCAGGAGCTTCTCATGCTTCATCTGAATCTGTGCATATCATACACAGGAATTAATGAGTTTGAAAAGGCAGAAAAGCATCTTTCTGACGCGATACTCCTTAATGATATAGCTGGCAGTGATAAAAACAGATTTCTGATAGACATGTCACAGGCACATCTGCTATGGAAGATGGGAAATGAGGATGAGGTCAGAGATCATGTGGAAGAGCTGGTTGAGGGTGCGATAAACAATATCGATTCTGCCGATTATGTGCTTGAGATACTAAGCCTTTGCAATCTATTTATGAATATGGGGGAGTTCGATGCATGGAAAAAGGTTATTGTGGAGTATGAAAGATTTGCCACTGATACGCAAAATCTGTTTTCCCAGAAGACCTGTGTCAAGATGTGGATGAAATATGAGAGCGCCATTGGTGATACAGAGGCGTACAACAAGCTGTGCGTATATTACGCAAATCTCCACTCTATGCAGGTGAAGGAGCAGATAAAGCGTCTTGGTGATACAATAGACCTTAAGCTTCAGCTTCAGGAGACTGAGTATGAGCGCCGTAAGGCAGTCAGACTCAACTACACAGATATGCTTACAGGCATGGGCAATAAGTTCAAGATGCGAAATGATTTTGAAAAGCTTGTGAGCAAAAATCAGGATTCAGATGGTGCAGGAATCACGTTTGGAGTAGTGGATATAGATTTCTTCAAGTCATTTAACAAAAACAGTGGCAGAGTCACCGGTGATGCAGTGCTAAAAGAAGTGTCATCCATAATAAATGAGAGCGTCAGAGATAAGGGAATGGGGTATCATTTCTATGGTGATGAATTCTACATAATCCTGCAGGAAACGGATGAGGATATCATTAAAAATATAGCTGAACATATAAGACTTGAGCTTGCCAAAAAACAGATACTTCATGAGAGCTCTAAGGTGGATGAGTATCTGACTGTATCACAGGCATATGTTACCGCCCCGGATGTAAAGGTGCCGGATGAGTTTTCAAAGCTGTTCAAGACGGTGGATGAAGTGCTCAATGATGTGAAGGAAAATGGCAGAAATGCATATAAGATAGTCTGATGCTTTAAGCGTATAAGACAACTATAAAATGACACGCAGCGTAAAACGTTGCGTGTCATTTTTAATGGATCTATATATACAGTTATATTTATAGTTATATTTGTACTTATATTTTTATATGGCTATATTGTCCATTTATATTCCGGATATAACAATATCAGTGCCTGCCTTCTCATATATATCTGCTGTCTCAGGTGAGATACCGGAGTCGGTGATTACCATATTGATGTCATCAAGCGATGCATAGCTAGATATGGATGTTGTATCAAACTTGGTGTGGTCTACAAGAGCCACAGTTTTAGCGGAGGCCTTGATACACATGTGCTTTAAATCAGCCTCGTATATACTGAAATCAGTCAGTCCGTCTTCTACAGAGAAGCCTCTTGCTGACACGAACGCGATATCTGTGTGTATCTTTTTGAGTAAATCAGCGCCAAGCAGTCCTTCTATGGAAGCGGATGCACTGGTTACGATACCGCCTGTCAGGATGACTGTGACACCCGGGATATCCTTTAGCTCTAAAGCCAGATTGATGCCATTGGTGATGACGGTCAGCTCTGTAAAGCCTGAAAGCTTCATGCCGAGAGTGTAGGCTGTGGAGCTGGCATCAAGGAATATACACATATGGTCACTTACGAGCTTTATCGCCTCGTTTGCAATCTCCTCTTTAGCTTCCTTGTTTTCTAGGGCGCGGTCATGGAACAGGTAGGCCCTCGAGGTTAAATCAGTCATGTCATGGGTTTTATCCTTGTAGATAGCACCGCCGTGAGTCTTTGTCAGAAGCTTTTCCTTATCCATCTGGTTTAAATCTGTTCTTATTGTCGTGGTCGATACACCAAGCAGCTCGCTGAGCTCATTGGTGGTGGCCTTGCGGTTTTCTTTTAAATAATCGAGAATCTTTTGTTGTCTTTCTAATTGCAGCATAGATTTTCCTCTTTCTTTTGATTTCTGTTGTATTTTTGCGTACATATTTTTATCACAAAGCATTGCATAAATATATAATAACTCAAATAAGTAAATAAAGCCAGTGTTTTCGATTGCTTATGTTTTTTTATTTGATGACATTTAATTATATTTAATTTTACTTTTATTTGCTTTTACTATTGCATTTTTTCTTTTAAAGTGTTATATTTATATCAACAAATAAAAGCAAACACAAATTATATAAGGCGGAGGTATTATTAAATGAAGTTTTTCGTAGATACAGCAAATGTCGAGGACATTAAGAAAGCAAACGATATGGGAGTCATCTGTGGAGTTACAACAAACCCTTCACTCATCGCAAAAGAGGGCAGAGACTTCAACGAGGTAATTAAAGAAATCACATCTATCGTTGACGGACCGATAAGCGGAGAGGTAAAAGCCACAACAGTTGATGCAGAGGGTATGATAAAAGAAGGACGTGAAATCGCAGCTATTCATCCAAACATGGTAGTTAAGATTCCTATGACAGTTGAGGGACTTAAGGCTGTCAAGGTGCTTTCATCAGAGGGCATCAAGACAAACGTTACTCTTATTTTTTCAGCAAATCAGGCAATTCTTGCTGCAAATGCAGGTGCTACATATGTTTCACCTTTCCTTGGCAGACTTGATGATATCAGCCAGCCGGGCATTGAGCTGATCAGACAGATTTCAGAGATTTTTGATATCTATGGATATGATACAGAGATTATTGCAGCTTCAATCAGAAACCCGATTCATGTCACAGACTGTGCACTTGCAGGAGCTGATATCGCAACAATTCCTTACAAGGTTATCGAGCAGATGACAAAGCATCCACTTACAGATCAGGGAATCGAGAAGTTCCAGGCTGATTACAGAGCTGTATTTGGGGATTAGATATTATAAACCAAAGACAGGTATAAATATTTTATTTCATGTCATAGATTTAACAGGAGAACAAAATGAACAAATTAGAGCTTCAGATTACAGCAAATGAAGTCAGGAAGGGTATCGTCACGGCTGTGCATTCTGCAAAGGCGGGACATCCGGGCGGCTCACTTTCTGCAGCAGATATATTTACATATCTGTATTTTGAGGAGATGAACATTGATCCAAAGAATCCTAAAAAGCCGGATAGAGACCGTTTTGTACTTTCAAAGGGACACACGGCTCCGGGACTTTACTCTACACTTGCGCAGAGAGGCTATTTTCCGGTTGAGGATTTAAAAACACTCAGACATCTGGGATCATATCTGCAGGGACATCCTGACATGAAGCATATCCCGGGTGTGGATATGTCAAGCGGTTCGCTCGGACAGGGTATTTCTGCGGCGGTAGGAATGGCACTTTCTGCAAAGCTTACAAATGATGATTACAGAGTATATACACTTCTCGGCGATGGCGAGATTCAGGAGGGACAGGTCTGGGAGGCTGCCATGTTTGCAGGCTTCAGAAGGCTTGATAACCTTGTTGTTATAGTTGATAACAACGGACTTCAGATTGATGGACCAGTGGATCAGGTGTGCTCACCATATCCTATTGGTGAGAAATTCAAGGCATTCAATTTCCATGTGATTGATCTGAAGGATGGAAATGACATGGATCAGATTGCTGACGCATTTAAAGAGGCAAGAAATACAAAGGGTATGCCGACGGCAATTATAGCACATACCGTAAAGGGCAAGGGTGTTTCATTTATGGAAAATCAGGTCGGCTGGCATGGCAAGGCTCCTAATGATGAGGAGTATGCAGTTGCCATGGAGGATCTGAGAAAGGAAGGTGAAGCATTATGTCAGAAGTAAAGAAAATCGCCACACGTGTCAGCTACGGAAATGCACTTGTAGAGCTTGCAAAGGAGCACGATGACGTATATGTTCTTGATGCTGACCTTGCGGCTGCCACACAGACAGCCATCTTCAAAAAGGAATTTCCAGATCGTCACATAGACTGTGGAATCGCAGAGTGCAACATGATGGGCATTGCTGCAGGACTTGCGGCTACGGGAAAGGTGCCATTTGCCAGTTCATTTGCCATGTTTGCGGCAGGTCGTGCGTTTGAGCAGGTGAGAAACTCTATTGGATATCCTCATCTTAATGTGAAAATCGGTGCGACACACGCTGGTATTTCGGTAGGAGAGGATGGAGCCACCCACCAGTGCAACGAGGATATTGCACTCATGAGAGCAATTCCAGGCATGGTTGTAATAAACCCAAGTGATGATATAGAGGCAAGAGCCGCAGTAAAGGCAGCCTATGAGCATGAGGGCCCTGTATACATGAGGTTTGGCCGTCTTGCAACACCGATAATAAATGACAATGCAGATTATAAATTTGAAATCGGAAAGGGTGTTACACTCCGTGAGGGCACGGATGTAGCTATCATAGCTACCGGTCTGTGCGTGGCAGAGTCACTTGCAGCGGCAGAAAAGCTTGCAGCAGATGGCGTAAATGCAAAGGTCATAAATATACACACTATCAAGCCTCTTGATGAGGAGCTTGTTGTAGCTGCAGCAAAGGAATGCGGCAGGGTGGTTACCGTGGAGGAGCACTCTGTAATAGGAGGACTTGGAGCCGCGGTATGTGAGACACTTTCGCGTAAGGCTCCAACACCGGTAAAGACAATAGGCATACAGGACTGCTTTGGTGAGTCAGGTCCGGCTGTAGCTTTGCTTAAAAAATACGGACTTGATGCAGATGGCATTTATGCATCAGTGAAGGATTTTTTATAAGTATTTAAAATAGTTTGGTTTTATCATTTTTCATATTTTCCCTAATATAATAATAAACTAATAAAAGAAGGGACAGCCGGAATACGGTTGTCCTTTCTTCTACTTTGTATACATATAAAAACTTTAACGTTTTAATTAGTGTAAAATAATTTAATAAATTATAAAATATATATTGTGTTATAGGTTTTTATCTGATATATTAAATCTATAAATGCTGGACGACCTGTGTTTTCGTATAACTGATAAGGCAAAAGAAAGGGGACATCACATGGAACTGATATGTAAGAAGTGTCTGCTTAGAGAAATGGCAGAGGCCGATGCAGCAATGATAAAAAAATATGTTGATGCGATAAAGGGCGAGGACAGAGTGCCGGAAAAAGAGTATGAGGCAAGGCTTGCAGTGTGCAAGGCGTGTGACAGGCTAAATGCCGGAACCTGTAATGCATGCGGCTGTTATGTGGAGCTTCGGGCGCTTACAGGCGTTTCGCACTGCCCTCATAAAAAGTGGTAGTACAAATAAAATAATAACAAAATGACTGCGGTTTTGATTTCCGCAGTCATTTTATTATTATTTAGTGTTTTTTTCAATGTCAAGAGGTGCATAATTGATGGATACAACAATGTCCTGATCGTAGTTACCGAAGCTTTTTCCGAATATTGTGAGTCCACCGACATGGGCAGAATCCTCATCGACAGCTATGCGGAAGCGGATGGTGCTTGTGTAGTCAAGCTTTAGCTCAGAGGTTGTGATATCTGATATCTTAAGACCGTCTATGAAGGTGCCTTTATGATTTATGACTAAAAGCTTGAGGAGACCGTATTGATTCCAGTTCTGAGGCCACCATTCAGGGGTAAACATTCCGCGTACATCTCCATAGTCACCGGGAGAGGTCCAGGTGCCGACCAGAGTGTCATTGATGTAAAAGCTTATATCACTTGGCCAGTCGTTGTCGATGCCCGGAGCCTCAGAACTTATCTCGGCTGAGAGTGAAAGCTGGGTGATTTTCTGATTACGTGGAATGAGGTTTGGAATTACATATTCCACATAGCCCTTTGTGAACCACATAATGTCTGCATTGAAATGGTCAGGATGGTCAAAGTAACGCACGTCATCGAGCTCTCCTATCACAAATGAGGATGTAGCCAGGCCACAGGTTGGACAGATATTGTGAGATGAAAACTGCCCTACCTTGATGGATGTGTTGTATACGTTACTTAAGTCTATTGGTTTTTCAATTTCTACTAATATACGATCCTGAATCAGTGAACACAGCTTCTGGTTGCCGTGACCGGATGAATCGTTTGAGGCGGAGATAAGTCCACACTCCTCAAGCTTTTTTATATGTCCGGTTAAAGCTCCATTGCTGATGTTTAGCTCGTTTGCAATCTGATTCATGCTCATCTGGTTATTCTCGAGCAGAATTTTTAAAATCTGGATACGAATATCAGAGCCGAGAGCTTTAAACAGTTCGAGACCATCGTCTAATGATGTGATATGTATCATATATAGATTCTCCTAAAATATTTTATAAAATTAACAACGAGTTCTTGTGTGTGAATCATGTTTTAATTATAGGAATAAGCTCCTATGTTGTCAATATATTATTGTATAGTTTTAAGCTATATTGAAGTATTTTTTAAAATAATTTAAATATATTGTGCAATATGTATAACTTACATGCGTTTCAAAACGAAAATAAAATAAAATTTTAGGTATTATTAAACAATGCGTAAAATAGTTTAAAATAATCTAAAACAAATATTGACATTGCAGCTACTCTCATGTATATTATGTGCATAAGCAAAACACATTAACAATCAGTGCACTTATGTGTGCAACAATGGCAGAGCAGGATAAATGTATAAGAGATAAAGGAGAAACTATGGCAAAAATTATTGTAAATAATGAGAATAAAAAGAGTACAATTGCTCCGGAAATTTATGGACATTTTTCAGAGCATCTCGGAAGATGTATCTACGAGGGATTATTTGTAGGGGAGAATTCAGATATACCAAACGTAAACGGCATGCGTACTGATGTTGTAGATGCATTAAAGGAAATGAAGATACCAGTGCTCCGCTGGCCGGGCGGCTGCTTTGCAGATGAGTATCACTGGATGGATGGTATCGGTCCTAAGGAGAAGAGAAAAAAGATGATCAACACACACTGGGGTGGTGTAGTTGAGGACAACAGCTTCGGAACACATGAGTTTTTTGAGCTTTGCAGACAGTTAGGCTGCAAGACATATGTGAACGGAAATTTAGGAAGCGGAACAGTGCGCGAGATGAGTGAGTGGGTAGAGTACATCACATTTAACGGAGTATCACCTATGGCTGATTTGCGTAAGGCAAACGGACACGAAGACCCATGGACTATTGACTACTTCGGAGTGGGAAATGAGAACTGGGGATGTGGTGGAAACATGCGTCCTGAGCATTATGCAGATGAATACCGCAGATACCAGACTTATGTCAGAAATTATGCAGGCAATCAGCCAATCAATAAAATCTGCTGTGGTCCAAATGTGGATGACTATGAGTGGACAAAGAAGGTGATGGCTACATGCTTTGATCATTGTGAGCCTAGATCCCATGGCCTGATGGATGGATTATCACTTCATTATTACACACTTCCGGAGACAGAGGATGACTGGAATATCAAGGGAAGTGCGACAAAGTTTACTGAGGATATTTTTTATCAGACTCTTAAGAGAGGATATTTCATGGAGGAGCTCATCAATCGTCATGGAGCTATAATGGATGAGTATGATCCTGATAAGAATATAGGTCTTATTGTTGATGAGTGGGGCATCTGGTCAGATGTGGAGCCTGGTACCAATCCGGGATTCTTATATCAGCAGAACACAATGCGTGATGCACTTGTTGCAGGTATGACATTAAACATTTTCAACAAGCATTCCGACCGTGTGAAGATGGCATGTATTGCACAGCTTATAAATGTGCTTCAGTCTGTAATGCTCACAGACGGCGATAAGATGATAAAGACACCTACATATTATGTATTCCATATGATGAGACATCATCAGGGCGCAGCTCTTTTGGACAGCTCTCTTGTAGGAGGAGCTACTGTTGGTTCAGGAAAGAATGAGCTTCCGAAGGTTTTTGAGTCTGTATCAGAGGATAAGGATGGAGTGATCACAGTCACACTTACAAACAATTCTCTTGAGTCGTCAGAGGATGTTGATATTATGCTCACAAATGAGGGTGACAAATACAGTGTAAGTGAGGCCAGATACATCGAAGGTGCCATGGATGCACACAATACCTTTGAAGCACCTGAGGTAGTGGATGAGAAGGATTTCACAGCATATGAAAATACACAGACAGGTGTGAAGGTTACTCTTCCGGCATGCAGTGTTGTTACACTTAGATTATCGAAATAATATTAAAACAGCTATTCAGAATCACGGGGAATAAAAAGCAGGTTTTTCTGTTCCTCAAGTGGTTCTGAATAGTTATGTATTAAAAGAAAAATCGCTTTTTATGATGCTTGCAAATATTGGTTGGTCAATTTTGATGGTTGAAGTATTTTATATGGAGAGAGTAGAATATGGATTTAAAGAATATAAAAATAGAGGATCCGTTTTGGGGACATATGCAGGAGCTTGTGACAGATGTTGTCATTCCGTTTCAGGAAGACGTGCTTAATGACAGACAGCCCGGAGTGGAAAAAAGTCATGCAATAGAGAATTTTAAGATTGCAGCAGGCCTTTCACAGGGCGAGTTTTACGGTATGGTCTTTCAGGACAGTGACGTGGCAAAATGGCTTGAGGGAGTGGCATATTCTCTGATAATAAAGCCTGATGCTGCGCTTGAAAAGAGAGCTGATGACATTATAGATATTATCGCCGCAGCACAGCAGCCGGATGGATATCTGAATACATATTTCACAATAAAAGAGCCTGAGCACAGATGGCAGAATCTGCTTGAGTGTCATGAGCTGTACTGTGCAGGTCATATGATGGAGGCTGCTGTCGCATATTATGAGGCTACCGGCAAGGATAAGCTGCTTAAGGTTATGGAAGGCATGGCGGGACACATCATAGACAGATTCGGGCCTGACAAGCTGCCCGGAATACCGGGGCATCAGGAGGTTGAAATAGGTCTGATGCGCATGTATCATGCAACAGGAAATGAGGCCTACAAAAAGCAGGCGAGATATTTTCTTGAGGAGAGGGGGAAAAATCCTGCTTTTTTTGCTGAGGAAGCCGCAAAGCGTGATTGGAATCATTTTGGAATGGTTCCTAAGGATATAAAGTATAACCAGAGCCATGCTACCATTTATGAACAGGAAGAAGCGGTAGGACACAGTGTGCGTGCTGTCTATATGTATACAGCCATGGCAGATCTGGCAGCAACGGAGCACGATGAAAAGCTTTTTGCTGCTTGTGAGCGACTGTGGAATAACATGACAGAAAAGAAGATGTATATAACAGGAGGTATAGGCTCAACAGTGGAGGGAGAGGCCTTTACGAAGGAGTATGAGCTGCCGAATGATATGGCATACGCTGAGACCTGTGCATCGATAGGGCTTGTTTTCTTTGCAAAGCAGATGCTTAAAATAAGCAAAAACGGCAAATACGCAGATGTCATGGAGAGGGAATTATACAACGGAATTATAAGTGGAATGCAGCTTGATGGAAAGAGATTTTTTTATGTGAATCCGCTTGAGGTAAATCC
>OHXE01000337.1_pt1 | contig 10770 bp, 7 predicted proteins | sample 1579981 | NCBI WGS metagenome assembly OHXE01 (sample SAMEA3882505, study PRJEB24775) | human gut metagenome | biome: human-associated habitat; feature: intestine environment; material: feces | place: Netherlands | collected 2009/2010 | reverse complement strand
CATGCAAGCATGACGCATCAGCTTTTTTGTTCTCAGTGGTTCTGAATAGTTACTTATAATCAATTAATTATAAGAAACAGGGAGGTCGAAATGAGTAAAAAGAAAAAGATAATCATTTCAGTGATTGCAGCTGTGCTTATCATAGCAGTGATTGTGTTAGCTGTTGTCATTGCAATGACAAAGGGAAAGAATGCAGCAAAGGCATCGGGAGTCTATGCAAACAAGGTCGCTGATGTCATGTATCAGGCGGGAAGTACTGACAAGTACAGCGGTGTCGTGGAAGCAGCCGATACCATGGATATCAAGGCTGACAGTGAAAAAACGGTAAAGGATATTCTTGTGTCAGAGGGGGATGAGGTACAGGTGGGCACACCTCTTTTTACCTATGATACAAAGGATCTTGCTGCGAAAAAGGAAAGCGCCACGCTTGAGCTTGAGAGCTTAAACAATACGCTTTCCGGCTATGATGCACAGATAGAGCAGCTCACAAAGGAAAAGAAGGAAGCGCCAAAGGATCAGCAGCTTGACTATACACTGCAGATTCAGCAGGCGCAGACACAGCAGAAGCAGACTCAGTACGATATTGCCACGAAGAAGGCAGAGATAGAAAAGTATGATGAGAGCATCAAAAATGCCACTGTAAACAGCACAATGATTGGTGTTGTAAAGAAAATCAATGAGAATCAGAGTGCAGACACAGCAGATACTGCATTTATGACAATCGTTGCCACGGGTGATTACAGGGTAAAGGGCACAATTGATGAGCAGAGCTTTTTAAACAGTGGACTCGCAGAGGGGCAGGCAGTTATAGTGCGCTCGAGAGTTGATGAGTCAAAGACATGGCAGGGTACCATCAGCAAGGTTGATACTGAGAACCCTCAGACTGATAACAGCAATTCCGGCATGTATGATGATGGAAGCAGCGAGCAGAAGGCATCAAAGTACAACTTCTATGTGCAGCTTACAGGCACAGGCGACATGCTTTTAGGACAGCATGTATATGTGGAGCCGGATTTCGGACAGACAGAGGTGAAGGATGGTATTTGGATTGATGAGAGCTATGTCGTAAAGGATGGCGATGATGCATATGTATGGACACTTAATAAAAAGGATAAGCTTGAGAAGACAAAGGTTGAGCTTGGAGACTATGACGAGAATCTCATGATGTATGAAATCAAGTCAGGGCTTACAAAGGATGACTATATAGTATGGGCATCTGATGACCTATATGAGGGTGAGCCGGCACAGACATGGGAAGAGTACGTTGAAAATGGCGGCGGTGAAGATTCAGTCTATGACGATATGGGTACAGAAGCTCTTGATGACCAGATGCTTGAGGGCACTGAGGGCGGTCCTGTTGATGATGGCACCATGGATGATGGCACAATGGACGAAGGTGCTGCAGATGCCACCGGTTCAGGTGACGCGGAGGTACAGTAGATGATTCTAGAACTCCAGCATATTTATAAAAACTATGACCAGGATAAGCTCGTGGTGCCGGTTTTAAAGGATGTCTCACTCCAGATTGAGGAGGGAGAGTACGTGGCAATCATGGGGCCGTCGGGCTCCGGCAAGACCACTCTCATGAATATAGTGGGATGTCTTGATCTGCCAACATCGGGCACATATATACTTGACGGCAGACCTGTCAGTGAGCTTAAGGAAAAGGAGCTTACGAGAGTAAGACGGGATACAATTGGATTTGTATTTCAGAATTTCCAGCTCATGCCGAGAGAGAGTGCATTGGACAATGTATGCCTGCCACTCATATATGCCGGTGTGAGCAAAAAGGACAGAAGGCAGATGGGTATGGAGGCATTAGAGCGTGTAGGGCTTTCAGACAGAGCTGATTTCAAGCCAACACAGCTTTCAGGAGGACAGAAGCAGAGAGTGGCGATAGCGAGAGCTATGGTCAATCATCCAAAGCTTCTGCTGGCGGATGAGCCTACGGGAGCTCTGGATTCAAAGTCAGGCAAGCAGGTGCTTGAGCTCTTTGAGAGCCTTAATGAGTCCGGTGTGACGGTTGTCGTGATTACACATGACAGAAAGGTAGCCGAGCAGGCAAAGCGCATCGTCCACATCATAGACGGCGAGATAACAGAGGAAGGACAGGAGGCAGGTAATGAAAAAGAAAAAGAGAATTAAGATCATTATAATAGCTGTCCTTGTAGTTGCAGTTGCAGCGGGAAGCATCACAGGAGTTGTTTATTACAGGAACTCCAAGGGGCTTGCTTCCGTCATGAGTGTTTCGATGATCAGCACGACAAACGACTACACATCCATGACCAGTGGGGGAATGGTGTGTGATGATGCATGTCAGACAATCAATTTAAAGGATGGACAGAAGGTGACAGAGGTTTATGTCACAAAGGATCAGCAGGTAAAGGCCGGAGATAAGCTCCTTGCATATGATGTGACGAGTCTTTCGCTCTCGGTTGAGATGAAGCAGCTTGAGATACAGAGTCTTGAGAACCAGCTTGCATCGGAAAAGCAGAAGCTTGACAAGCTAAAGAACACTAAACCGGTTGAAAAGCAGCCCGAGACTCCTGTTACACCTGAGCCACAGCCTGACACACAGCCGTCTGCGCCTGATGAACAGCATGATGTGATATCTGATTTGTCAGAGGCCAAAGGAAGCGGTACAGAGGACGATCCTTATGTATTTACATGTACAGAAGCTTCATATGTATCAGGGAAGCTTTTGAATACACTCTCAGAAAAGAGCGCGGTAGCGCGGTTTGTAATAGGAGATGCGGATGCACCTGATATGGAGCTTATCGTAAGAGGAGATAGGCTTGGCGGCTATGATGAAAGCGATGAGATAAAGCTTTTCCTTGCAGGCACAACTACAGCAGGCGATGCTTCTGATGATACGGAAGGAAGTGAGCCGTCAGATACCAAAACAGACAGTGCCACAGAACAGACCGCACAGACAGAAGCTGATACCGCGGCAGAAGAAAAGACATACACTGCAGATGAGCTTAAGGATGCCATAAAGGAGCAGACCAGAAGTGTTGCCGATGTTGATTTACAAAAGAGAATTGCACAGGCTGATTTAAAGGAACTGCAGAGCGAGCTTGAGGATGGCGTGGTATATGCAAAGAAGGATGGAATCGTGACAACAGTCGGTGATCCTGCCAATCCACCGCAGGACGGTACACCTTTCCTGCAGCTTTCGGGAGCATCGGGACTGTATATCAGCGGAACAATCGGTGAACTGGATCTTGATACGGTAAAGGTAGGACAGAGTGTATCAGCAGTCAACTACATGACAGGTGATACCTATGAAGGCACGATATCCGAGATAAGCAATGTGCCGTCAGACAGCGTAAACTATTATGGAGACAGCAATCCAAACTCCTCATTCTATGAGTACACTGCATACATTGAGAATCCGCAGAATCTCAAAAAGGGCGATTCACTTGAGTTGACCATAGATACATCATCAGAGGGCTCTGACAGCGGACTATATATCGACAAGTCATATGTCAGAACCGAGAACGGACAGTCATATATATACAAGGATGACAACGGAAAGCTCAAAAAGCAGTCTGTCAAAACAGGCAAGTCACTCTGGGGCTCATATGTGGAGATAAAGTCAGGTCTGACAAATGATGACTATATCGCATTCCCGTATGGAGTCAGGGAGGGCGAGAAAACCAAGGTATCCGAAGATGGTATGTATTAGTTTAGCAGGGAGGATTAAAGATGCTTGAAAATATTAGATTGTCCTTTAGGGGAATCTGGTCACATAAGATGCGTTCGTTTCTGACCATGCTTGGAATCATCATCGGAATTGCAGCAATTATTGCGATTGTTTCCACAATTCAGGGCACAAACGAACAGATAGAAAAGAACCTCATAGGTTCGGGAAGTAATAACGTAAAGGTCACACTGCAGAAGGATGGCTATGATATGGATCTATCATATGATACGGCGCCGGCGGGAGTGACCGAGGTATCGGCTGCCACACTTGACAGCATAAAGGAGCTCGACCATGTGCAAAATGCAGCTCTTTACCGTACAAGACAGGCTTCCAATGCAGTCTATTATCTGAACACGGCGCTTTCGGGCGGCAATATAACAGGTGTAGATGACGGATATTTCGATACTGCAAGCTATGTAGTCATGAAGGGCAGAGGCTTCTCAAAGAATGACTATGCAAAGGCCCGCAGGGTGGCACTCATCGATGAGAGCGTGGAGAGCAGCCTGTTTTCAGGAGAGAGCGCGCTCGGCAAGACAGTAGAGATACAGGGATATCCGTTTACAGTAGTCGGTGTAGTCACGGAAAAGGACAGCTATGACCTGGTAATAAACTCAATTGATGATTACTATATGTATGCCTATGATGACAGCCAGGGCAATGTATTTGTGCCAAGCGGAACATGGCCGGTTATATTTGGTTATGATGAGCCGCAGAACCTTTTGCTTAAAGCAGACAGCACGGATACCATGGCTACAGTGGGAAAGGCTGCTGAGGAGATACTTAACAGCAATTTAAATGTCACAGACGGCTCTGATGTGACCTACAAGGCACAGGATTTACAGGAGCAGGCAAAGCAGATACAGCAGCTCAGCCAGTCAACCAACATGATGCTCATCTGGATTGCCGGAATATCACTGCTTGTTGGTGGTATCGGCGTCATGAATATCATGCTTGTGTCAGTCACAGAGCGTACCTCAGAGATAGGACTTAAAAAGGCAATCGGAGCTGGAAAGGGAGCAATCCTTGGACAGTTCCTCACAGAGGCAGTTGTTCTTACAAGCCTTGGAGGCTTAGTCGGAGTGCTGGTCGGAGTGATACTCTCTAAGGTCATCTCAATGCTAAACGGCACGCCGACAGCGATAAGTCCGGCAGCAGCTATACTTGCGGTGCTTTTTTCCATGGCAATCGGAATCATATTCGGTATGCTTCCTTCATACAAGGCAGCGAACCTAAACCCTATTGATGCACTGCGCCATGAGTAATTCTTATTGAAATCGCTGCTATTGTGAAAAAAATAACAATTCTTTGTATTTTGATGAATACAAGGGTAGAAAAAGTTTAAAAAATTTTGTAAAATGTTCCTAGTAGATAAATACTGTACTAGGAGCATTTTTTTAGAGGAATCAGGTCATGTGATATGGGAAGTGTCATATGGTATAATGATTCTTCTAAGTATGTAATTAATTAGGTAACAAAATATACATTATTTTAAGGAAAAGGAGATAATATGTACGCTGACGAAAACGTAATCAAAATCAAACATGCAGTTTTGCTTGAGGTCGCAAAGGCTGCATTTGCAGGTAACCTCGATGAGATCAGAGATGACATCCCATTTACACTTATTCCGGGACCGACACCTCAGTTCCGTTGCTGTATCTACAAGGAGAGAGAAATCATCCGTCAACGTGTCAGACTTGCAGAGGGTAAAGCACCAAGCACAAACGATGACGGCAATATCATCCAGGTAATCAGCTCAGCATGTGAGGATTGTCCGATTTCAAGCTACACAGTTACTGAGAACTGTCAGAACTGTCTTGGCAAGGCTTGTATCAATGCATGTAAGTTCGGAGCAATCGAGGCAGGACGTCTCCGCTCACATATCGACCCACAGAAGTGTAAGGAGTGTGGACGCTGTGCACAGGCATGTCCTTACAACGCTATCGCTCATTTAAAGAGACCATGTAAGTTCTCTTGCCCTGTAAATGCCATTACATACAATGAGTACGGCATTTCAGTGATTGATGAGAGCAAATGTATCAGATGTGGTAAGTGTATCCACAGCTGTCCATTCGGAGCTATCGGATCAAAGACATACATCGTAGATGTAATCGATGCAATCAAGTCAGAGAACAAGCATGTATACGCTATGGTTGCACCAGCAGCAGAGGGACAGTTTGGTGTAAACATCACTATGAACAGCTGGAAGAAGGCTATGCAGGCAGTTGGCTTCAATGGTTTTGTTGAGGTAGCACTCGGAGGAGATATGACAGCAGCATACGAGGCTGACGAGTGGCTTGAGGCATACGAGGCAGGAGAGAAGAAGGTTACATCATGCTGTCCTGGATTTGTAAATATGGTTAGAAAGCACTATCCTGAGCTTGCTGACAAGATTTCTACAACTGTTTCACCTATGTGTGCAGTTTCAAGAATGATCAAGGCAAAGGATCCTGATGCAGTTACAGTATTCATCGGACCATGTGTTGCCAAGAAGTCAGAGGTTGTGGATCAGCAGATTACGGGCAATGCAGACTATGTACTTACCTTCAGCGAGATTCGTGCTATTATGAAGGCAAAGGGAGTACAGCTTGAGGCTGATGATACCTCATATCAGGAGGGCTCAGTATTCGGTAAGCGTTTCGCAAACTCAGGCGGAGTTACAGCAGCCGTAATCGAGAGCATGAAGGAAAAAGGCGAGGATGTTGATTGTAAGGTTTGCAAGGCAAACGGAGCAGCAGAGTGTAAGAAGGCACTTCTCCTCATGAAGGCAGGCAAGCTTCCTGAGAACTTCATCGAGGGAATGGCATGTGAGGGCGGCTGCGTAGGCGGACCAAGCTCATACAATGACATGGTATCTACCAAGAAGTTCCGTGATGATCTCTTAAGCAGAGCAGATGACAGAAAGATTCGTGACAATATCGCCAACTACCATATGGAGACATTTGAGATGCACCGTAAGGAGCAGTAATAAAATGATTGTTACAGCATAATCTTTTTAAATCCCCCGACTTGTTCGGGGGATTTTTGTGATTGCGAATATGTGCAAAAAGATATGTGGTCAGTCATATTGAGAACTGAATAGTAACAAAGATATTAAATAAATTAAGTACATATTACGACTCTATCGCGGGTTTTCGGGATAAAGAAACAATTGTAACACAACTGAAATATATGAAGCCAACATTAAGAAATTCTCAAGGAATTTGCAGTAGCAAAAAAGATTGTTTAACGCTATAATAGATACTGCTTGAAATAATATTATCAGGTTTGAGTAATAATATAGAGAGAATAATTATAAAATGCTAAAGAGGATTGGAAAAATGGACAAAAATAAAAAGATGATTATCGGCATACTTACGGCTGCAATAGTTCTGGTGGTGGCGTTTATAGTGTATATCACATGCTTTGATTCACATATTGAGTTCAGCAGCAAGTTCAAAAACGGTATTACTGTTGAGTATGGCAAAAAGTTTGAGCCGCCAAAAATCAAGGCGTATGTCAGAGGCAGGCTTATAAATCGGAAGGGAAAAGAGATAAAATGTACTATAGACAGTAATGTCGATGCGACAAAGACAGGTTCATACGAGATAAAAGTAACTGCTCAATACGGTAAAAAAACAGCGACACAGACCATCAAGGTTGAGGTGAGGGATAAGAAGGCTCCGGAGATTGCATTAAATGGCGATGCAGAGATGACTGTAGAGGCAGGCAGCGAGTTCAGTGACCCGGGATATACGGCAACTGACAACTATGATGGGGATCTGACAGACAAGGTATCTGTCACAGGAGATGTCGATACTTCAAAGCCGGGAGACTATGAGATAAAGTACAGTGTCGCTGACTCGTCAAAGAATGAGATCGAGGTCAAAAGGACTGTGCATGTCACAGATACCACTGCACCACAGATAAAGCTTTCGGGTGATGATTTTATGTCTGTAAAAAAAGGTGATAAGTACAGAGATCCGGGATACACGGCAACAGACAATTGTGACGGAGACATCACAGATAGTGTCAAGGTATCAGGAGATAAGGTAGATAAGGATAAGGCAGGAAAGTATACTGTGACCTATGAAGTCTCAGATTCATCAGGAAATAAGGCTACAGCTACAAGAGTGGTCAGTGTGTATGATCCGGTTGCCACGGCGGACACAGTAAATCCGGGCAACAAGATTATTTATCTTACCTTTGACGATGGTCCCGGAAAGTATACACAGGGACTTTTAGATTTACTTGATAAATACAACGTAAAGGTCACCTTCTTTGTTACAAATACGCATCCTGACTATCAGAACCTGATAGCAGAGGAGGCAAAGAGAGGCCATACAGTGGCTATCCACTCTGCCAGCCACAAATACAACCAGATATATACAAGCGAGCAGGCGTTCTTTGATGACCTTGAGCAGATGAACAGTATCATAAAGGCACAGACAGGAAATGATGCGTCAATCATCAGATTCCCGGGAGGCTCATCAAATACTGTGAGCAAGGATTACTGTCCGGGCATTATGACACAGCTAGTAAATGATGTGACAGCAAGAGGGCTTTTATACTGTGACTGGAATGTATCGAGCGGAGATGCAAACAGCAAGCCAATCAGCACGGAACAGGTAGTGCAGAATGTCATTTCAGGAGTACAGAGCCACAACGTATCAGTTGTATTGCAGCACGACATAAAGGATTTCAGTGTCAATGCGGTCGAGCAGATCATCCAGTGGGGACAGGCGAACGGTTACACGTTTTTACCACTCACCACAAGCTCACCGATGTCTCATCATCGTGTAAACAACTAAAAGCACCAAAATAATAAAAAAGCACAAAAAAGAAGAGTTCAAAATGAACTCTTCTTTTTTAATCATGATTCTTATATCTTATTCCCCAATTAACATTTTTGTAACTATCATCTTACCTAAATATATAATAAAGAAAAAGGTACATAGAAACTAGATTGCCTGAGTGGTCAAAATTATTTAACTACCTCAACGTTAACGGCCTGTGGACCTTTAGCGCCATCAGTGATATCGAACTCTACTGATGCACCTTCCTCGAGAGTTTTGAAGCCCTCCATGTTAAGTCCTGAGAAATGTACGAATACATCCTTTCCGTCCTCGGCTGTGATGAATCCGTAACCTTTTTGGTTGTTGAACCATTTTACTGTACCTTTGCTCATCGAAAGTACCTCCAAATAATAATAATGCTGCTTACGCAACTAACGTTAGAATAGCATAACAGGTTTAAGATGTAAAGCAATAAAGTCAAAGTTCTTTAAAGTTTACGTCATTATTTGCTAAAAATTTCATTACAAGCTTATCCCATTCACTGTCTAAGGTCTTATCCGCTGAAAAAATATTGTAGGATATTCCGGTTGTCAGAGTCAGAAGTTTATTATGATACCTTATATTTATGAAAAAACCACTGATATCGGACAATGTGAAAGCAGAGTGCAGACTGTTTAGGGTGTGCTCCATGTTTTCAGGTGAAAGCAGAAAGACAAACTTGAATGACGATGGAGTCTGTCTGCCCTTTATCAGGTCAAAGCAGTTTGTGCGAAGCTTCCTAAAGGGGAGTATGTTATAGCCAGCTATACCATTTTCCTCAAGCTCTGTGGAGCTGTAAAAGCCCTTTTGCAGGTGACCGTCTATGACGTATGAGGCTGCCTTTGTGATGACGGCCTCCTGGAGCAGGAAGTTGTCAAAGATTTCCGTGCGAAGCAGCTTGTTCATAAAGTCCTTTGTGTCTGTCAGTTCAATTGATATCATAAATTCTCCTCATTTTCCACATTGTATGTGACAGCGAATGATTGTTCTAAGTGGTTTTGAATAGTTATAGATTATTATATCATACATCAGATTCACGTATTATGCCATAAAAATAAAGCCTGTTCAACTGGAATAATTGTAAAGTCCGTGGTAGAATAAATGCGTTATGCAATGAAAACAGGAGGCAATCCATGAAACAGGAAAAATTATTTGATTTACTAAAAGCGGCTGTTTCACCATGCGAGTGTGTGAAGGCTGCAAAGCAGGAGCTTTTGGAAAACGGATTTGAGGAGATAGATTATACAGGTGACTGGAAGCTTGTGCGCGGTGGCAGGTATGTCTTAAATCACCATGATACGACCATGTTTGCGTTTACTGTAGGAAGCGGCTACAACAAAAAGGATATGGTGCGAATAGCGGCAGCTCACACAGACTATCCATATCTTCGCATAAAGCCAAATCCGGATTTTATGACAAACTCATATGCACAGGTTAATGTAGAGGTGTATGGAGGACCGATTTTAAACACATGGTTTGACAGACCTCTCGGAGTGGCAGGGCGCGTGGCTATAAAGAGTGAGGATGTGTTCAATCCGCGTATGGTGCTATATAGGTCTAAAAAGCCTGTCATGATTATTCCAAATCTTGCCATTCATATGAACAGGGATGTGAATAAGGGTGTCGGGATAAATAATCAGGTGGATCTGATGCCGGTGCTTGATTCAATACCTGAGGATGAAAGGACCACGGATTATTTCCTTAGCTTTCTGGCTAGAGAGCTGTCTGTGGAAAAGAGCGATATCATAGACTTTGAGCTCAATACATTTTGTATGGAGGAGCCTTGCTTTGTCGGTGTGAATGACACCATGATTTCATCGCCCAGAATCGACAACCAGTCATCCTGCAGGGCACTTCTTGATGCCATAGAGGATGGAAACAGAGCTGATGGAATAAATATCATAGCACTTTTTGATCATGAGGAAATTGGCAGCAGCAGTAAGCAGGGCGCGGCCTCTATAATGCTTCACGATATGCTTAGGCGTATTTTAAGAAATATGGACCTTTCAGAAAATGAAATAGATGAGAGCATATATGAGAGCATATATGATGCCATGCTTTTGTCTGTCGATGTGGCTCATGCGCTTCATCCTAATAAAAAGGAAAAGATGGATATCACAAATAAGCCTGTCATGGGAAAAGGCTTTTGTATCAAGCAGGCGTGCTCGCAGTCATATGCTACGGATGCACAGGCTATCGCTATTCTATGTCAGCTGTGTGATGAAAAGGGCATACCTTACCAGCGCTTTGTGA
>OHXE01000336.1_pt1 | contig 10779 bp, 7 predicted proteins | sample 1579981 | NCBI WGS metagenome assembly OHXE01 (sample SAMEA3882505, study PRJEB24775) | human gut metagenome | biome: human-associated habitat; feature: intestine environment; material: feces | place: Netherlands | collected 2009/2010 | reverse complement strand
AAACTTCGGAAGTCTGCTCTGTCTCGGCATCTGCGATCTGCTCTGCATCTGACATCACCTGTTGGATAAACGGATCATTGTCCAGTTTTTCCGGGTCTGCCACCTGGCCGTTGACGATCCCTCTTTCTTCCAGAGCTTCCCGGATGGCGATTGGGTCGATGTCGTCAAAACGGTCCTGTTCTTCTTCGGTATAGAACCGGTCCTCCTGAATGAGCTGGGCAATCCGGCGCTGTACCTTCGGCCAGGGCAGCTGCGTTTCCTCCGGGCTGCCGGCACGGACAACGAACAGGCTGTTGCTGTTACTGCCGCCGTATTCCTGAGCCAGCCATGCGGCGGTATCTTTTTCTCTTGCATGGTCTTTCATATAGCGGACAACAGCGTGTTTACTCTCGATATTGCCGTTCCATGCACAAAGGGCAGTATCAATATCTTCCTGAGAAAGAGGGCGCAGAAGCTCATGGAGCTTTGGATAGGTCTCGTCGATCACTTCCCGGTGTAAACGCTGACGGAACTCCGGCACATCCGAATAGAGTCGGATCAGCTCCATATCCTTAGAACCAAGAACCGCACGGCGCACAGCGGCATTGCCCTCGATGACAGCATTTTCACGGTCAGAATGACCGCAGGCATTGCGATATGCGGTATCCTCGGAAATGGCGGCAGTCACCACAGGCTTATACTGCTCAAACTGCTCCCGAAGGGTAGGCTTTGGCGTTTCTTCCTCCACCTCCGGCTGCTGGGCTTGGATGGCATCTTCTTCTGCCAATTCCTTTTCAGCCTGGATTTTGTCATACTGCGCCTGTTCCTGTTCGGTAAGATAGCGGTCTTTCTGGACAAGTGAGGTAATGCGCTTGGCAACCTTTTCCCAGTTCAAGTGAACATCCGGGCAGTCCTGCTTTTTATAGTGCAGTCCTTTCCCATCGTGATCTTCGCCGCTGTGTGTTGCGCCGGACAGGGCATGAGAGCGTCCGCCAATGCCATACTCGTCTTTGAGGAATCTCACTTTTTCCTTATCCGTATGGTTTTCCATGAAGAACGCATAGATACGGCCTTTTCCTCCGGCGAAACTGCTGCCGCCGGTCATAGCGGCGTCGATCTCATCCTCGGTAATAAAGTGCTGGACGGTTGGCACTTGGGAAAGCTCTGAAGAAAAGGTCCTGCGGGGCAGGTCAAGGTCCTTCAGGTTCTCCCAGATTTCCCTTGGCCTATGGTAGTGAAAGCGCAACAGGTCACGGTCCTGCTGATAGGCAGTCCAGAAGGCAGCGTATTCTTCCTTGAGGGTCTGGCGGAAAGCCGGGTCACTCAGCTGCTCCGTCAGGCGGCGAGTCTCCTCCGGGAAACCATTGCCTTTGATCTCTGACAGGCAGGACAAATATCCGGCTTTTCTGGCGTCCTCACTGAGATCGTGATACAGATGCCAGAGCTTTTCCGAGAGGAGGGAGCGTTCATAGCCTGCCGCTTCTGCAAGCTCCACATTGGAGGCAAACTGGCCGCTCTCCAAAAGCTCCCCGATACGCTCTGCGGCGCTCTCCCAGGAAATGACCTGGGCAGACCTGTCATAACGGACAGACTTCCCATGGGAAAGATGGATACCATCCTCGGCATACCATGCGCTCACACTGCCAAGGCCATTGCCGCCGTGGTACAGCGTTTTCAGTATCTCGGCAATCTCAGCGGTGGTTTTCTGCTTTTCAAAGGCTGCAACCACACGCTCCCTTTGACGGTCTGTATTGCCGCCCAAACGCAGCACATGGTCGATGTCATTTTGGGCAAAAGAAAAAGCAGAGGATGTATGCGCTACATTCTCTGCTTCATCTATGGATTGGATCTGTTCCGCTTCGGAGAGGAACAGGTTTAGGGTCAGCTGTTGATAAGCTCCGCCATCAGGATTTCCTCGGCCTGAGCTTTGCAGGTGTTCATCAGCCCCACCCACTTCATGGGATCGCTGGCTTTCAGTTCCTCGGTGGCTCCCGCTTCCTTCGCCAGCTGGGGCATCATCTGCTCCAGTCTGCTCTGGGCGGTCTCGTCGATCTCCAGAAGGTGCGGGTACAGCTTCTCGCTCAGCAACATCTGGTTGTAGAGGATGGGACGATGTTCCTTCAGGTAGGTTTTCCTCATCCTGCCGTACTTGCCCAGGGGTTTCTCCGGCTGCTGGCTCAGCTTCAGGTCGGGAATCAGATAGTCTCCGTTCTGGATATAGGTCATGGGATTGTTCATCTTGTTTGCTCCTTTCTTGGTTGGCTTCGCGCTCTGCATTTCGGACGGTAACGCCGATCTGCCGCAGCACCTGCTGGTTGATCTGGCTGACCGCTGTTCCCAGCGCCCCGATGGTGGACGGGGTGTTGAAATCAAAGATTGCCATGAAATCTTCGTGGTCGAAGTAGCGTTCCGGCTCCAGTCCACAGCGGGACATCAAAGCGTAAGTGATGCTGACGGTGGCGGCTGCCTTGAACTGCACTCCGATGTTATACTCATCATATTCCTCCAAAAAGGAACCGTCAACGATATAGAAGAAGTCCTGCTGATGCTCCGTCCAGTATTCCTCAGCCAGTTTTCCGGCTACCTCGGTGAGCTGTCCGGCAAGGTCATCACCGGAAACATCATAGGTGCGCTCAAGCATGGCCTGCACCGAATCCAAATGGCGCTCCTCCAGCTGCCACAGCCAGGGAGTGCGGGAATGTTCACGGGTTCCGGTGTCGGAAATATCAAAAACATAGCGCAGGCGGGGCCTGTCCCCGGAATCGTCCACCAGAGCAATTCCCTTGGAGCCGCGCCTTACATACCGGCCCATCTTTTCATTCCACAAATCGTACTCTGCACAGGCGGTGGCGTCCGGACGCTGGGCGTAGATCATCAACTGCTCATGGAACGGGTACTTGTAAAGGCGGGAAGCAGTGGTGAGAAACCCTGCCCATTCCTGCCAGCTCCCCGTGAGCTGCGTTGTTACCTTCTCCGCCATCTGTGCATATAGTTCAGCTTTGGTTGGCATAGTGTTCTGTCCTCCTTTCAGTTTTGGGGTAAAAAGGTGGGGTGGCATATTGCCACCCCATCCCTGCGATTATGGTGTTTACTGGTCAAAATCCGGATACAACTCCAGCTCGGCAAACTCGGCATCACTCATGGCCTGGAGCTTGCCCAGTGCGCTGTCTGTCAACTCCCGCAGCTCGGTTTCCTCCGGGGCCAGCTCGCCGCGCATCTCACGCAGGCTGTCGATCAGTCCGGTGCGGCTGCCGGTATTGTAAATGCACATCAGGTTCATTTCCTCAAAAGTAAAGTTTCCCATATCAAATCTCCCTTTCCGCACTCTTTTTTGGCGCTATCTTTTTGTGTTCTGCCTTGGGCTGGCTTTTCAGCTGCTCCATGACGGACTTTTTCTTTTCCCGTTCCTCCCGATGGGCAGCGGCAGCCAGATCCATCAGGGAAATGGGCTGACCGCTTCGGGCCTGCTGTTCCAGCTCTGCCACCGTAGGCTCTTTTGCGCCATTGTTGATGATACCGTCGATCATGCCGTAATCGTCCTCCACGGCCATCTCCGCATTTTTCAGCGGATTTTCCGGCAGGAATCCGGGGATCTGGGTAAAACCAACACTGTCACAGTAATGACAGGATACCTTACCGTCCTGTTTGATCGCAACGATGTCGCTGACGCTCATGGAGGGACTGTGAAAGTCCACGGGCTTTTCCAGATTGAATTGCTGATAGAGTTTTTCCAGCTGCTCCGGCACAGTGCCAGACTCCCTCAGCGGAGCAGTGTAAATGAGATCATAATTGCTGCGGTCTATGGAAATGTCATGGGACTTTAACCAATCCAGATTCATAAAGCGCACATTCTGCGGATCGTCACGGCTCACCTGATAGATGGCAAAGCAATCTCTGTTCTGGGAGAGAAATGCCTGTTCGCGTTCCTGCTGATGTTCCTGACGCTCCATGACCTTTTCGTGGAACTGAGGGCTTTTCTCCCATTCCTCACGGTCCACGCCAAAAAGACCGCCATGATCCATGATTTCCTGCGGGTCAAACACCATGCTCTCCGTATTGTCCTCATGCAGCACATAGACAGTCAAACCAGCGGCATCCAGTTCCAGCGCCCGTTCTCTGGTGACAGGGAGCATCCCATCATAGAAGTAGCCGTATTCCTGCATATCCGGTGTGGAGACCTGCTCATCAGGCATGGGGTATTCATCCAGCGCCTGCTCTTGTGCTTCCGGCAGCTGAGAAGAAGCAGCCATCTGACTGGCCTCTGCCTGCATCTGCTGGTAGGCAGCTTCCTGCAAGGTCTCAATCATGGACAACGGTGCGTATTTTACCGAGTCTCTGCCCAAATCGTTGTCATCACAAATCTGGAGAACTGCCTTCATGCGGGAAATCTCCGGCATATCCAGCTGACCACCATCCAACTCTTTCATGGACGCGGCATCGTAAAGGGTATAGTCCCAGCCGCTGTCACAGGACTGGATATGAAGATAGGTGGCATTGTCGATCAGAAACAAAGCCTCCTGCTGATTGGCGTCCGCCCCCAGCACTTCCATTTCCGGCATTGCCGCAGCCAGTTCCTTTACCGCTTTTTGCACCAGAGGATTATCACGGTAATAGTCGATTGCCTGGATGGTGTCCAGGTCAATGGTCTGGCCGGTCAAAATCGGAAAAGGTCCTTCATAGTCGCTTCCGTCTTTCAGCTCAAAACCAATGCCCTTGATCCCGTTCATTCGTTCTGCCGGAATCTCCTGATAAATGCGGATTGCTTCCTCCAAAGACAGGTTATCGTGGTATTCTCCGAGGTTTGGAAATTCCATGCACTCTGCTACATAGTAGGTCAGATCGCCGGTCTGCTGTCTATCAGATACCTTAGCGGCATCTGCTGGCTGCTCTATCGGGGCGGTTTCCGGCTCTGCCTTTGCATGGGGGTCAATTCCACGCTCTTTGCAGATTTCCTTATAGTGGCGCTCAATGTCGGAGATCAAAGTGCCGGAGGTTTTGTTGATGGTCTCCAAACTGGCTCTCAGCTCTTTCAGCTCCTTGCCCTGACTCCAGCTTGCAATATAGCCGAAGCTGTTTTCTCCGGTCTCGATGCCAAAATATTTGCAGACTGCATAGGAGATGCTTTCAGCCTCCACTTCCTCCGTGTGGCGGTCTTTCCTCTGTTCTTGCAAAAACTGGGTGAGGGTAGAAAAGCCGCCAACAAAATTCAGCCCTTCTTCCTCGGTCAGCATCAGGCGTCCATCTTCCGCCAACTCCAGCGGCTCTGTCAGCAGAACGGAACCTGCATGGTTTACAACTACTTGTTCTTCTACACAGACCGGCTCTCCGGGGTCGTAGTCAGAACCGCGCAGGTCATAGCAATAAACGCCCTCTGGCAGATTATCACGGGCAATCCGCCCATTGGAGAACAGACCGGGTTTATCAAACAGCTCGATCTCCTGATATTGCTCGTCATTGGCAATCTGAATCTTTTTCTGATTGTGGAGCTTGCTGTGGGCAATCTCGTGTACTGTGGCCGAAACCGTCTGCACCTCACTCATGCCCTGACGAATGGCAATTTTCTGATGATCGGCAGAAAAATAGCCGTATCGGCGGCCATTGCTTCAAAAGTGATCGGCACCGGCGCACTGCGGCGCAGAGCCTCCATGAATGCCTCATAATTTGGCACATTGCCGGAAAGGGATGATGCAAGCTCAGGCAAAGGTTTCCCGTCGGTCTGGCTCACATCAAAGACCTTGACCGGACGAAACATGGGGATCTCGATTTCTTTTTCCTCTGTAACGATCTTTCCGTCTTTATCCAGAATCGGAGCCTTGGTATCCGGGTCCAGCTTCTGCTCCTCGATTTTCTTCTTATACGGTGTCGGGGCAATGATGGTAATGCCATGCTCGCCCTTTTTTACATGACGCTCAAACTGGTCTTTCCACTTATTGTATCCGGCTACCAATGTGGCGTCCGGCTTCTGCATATAGATGAGCATGGTGTTGTTTACCGAATAGCGGTGGAAGCGGGACATGACGGACAGATAGCGCATATACTTTTCGCTTTCAAACAGTTCTTTGATGCCCTGCTCGATGCCATCTGTGATTTCCCTTAGCCGTTCTCGGTTGGTGGGTTTGTTCTCAGCCATGATTTTCAATCTCCTTTCCAAGTGTGTGATTTCTGCTGTGTGTTCTGCAATCCATGCCTTTTGTTCTTCTTCACTTTCATAAAGAAAAAGGTCCAGCAGGTACTCTACATAGGTTTTCTTCTGGATTGCTTCCACAAAGCGGGGGTGCGGTTCTTCCTCCGGTGTCCTGGGAGAACGGTCGGCTTCCCATTTTTTCAACAGATAGTAGTAATCGGACAGTACACGGTAACAGCGCTGTCGATCCTCCCGAAACTTCTGTGCCTCGGTTTTTTGCCGGACATATCTCCTGCGGGGCGGGGCCTGACTGTCATAGATCAGGCCAAAGTCCTGTGCCAGTTTCTCCGCCGCTTCTTTTGGGGAGAGGTCAAAGAGCTTTGCGGTAAAGTCGATCACATCCCCATCTTCACCGCAGCCAAAGCAGTGGAACCGCTGGTCTACCTTCATGCTGGGGTTCTTATCATCGTGAAAGGGACAGCAGGCCATACCAGTTCGTTTGACTTTTATCCCATAAAGCTCTGCCGCTTCTCTGGTGCTGACCGACTGCTTGACTGCTTCAAATACATTCTCTGCCATGTGCCTTTAACTGCCGGACTTTTTCACAGGGGGCTGGTATCCGGCGGCTTTCGCACGCTCACTGGCAGCTTTGCGGCGTTCTGCGCTGTATGGCTCCCTGACTGATACACACCGCTTAGGGACGGTAAAGTTATGGGCGTCCTTTCGGGTGATCTGGTCGGGGTGCTTTTTTGCCAGCAGTTCCAGCTTCTCCATCAGACGGGGATCGTGGGTGTAGACCTCAGCCATTGGTTCTGCCTGGTTATAGAGGAGAATGGTTTCCCGTTCCACTAAAGAGAGCTTCATCGGCTGCCTCCTTTCCGCTGGTCAAATTCCAGCTTGAAGTTGGCATACTGTCCATCGTCCTCCAAAACCACAGTGGCATCGTAGGTCTTGCCGGTTTTCTCCGAATATAGCCCCGTCACACGGACACAGCCATCGTTCAGCAGCGCAGACACCACAGCCTTGGTCGGCTGTTTTTTCTTGGCAGCCCACCATTTGTTGTTTTTCCAGATTGCAAATTTGCAAGAATCATTCTGACAGAAGAAGCCTTTTTGCAGTTCTGCAACTTCACCGCCGCAGCGAGGGCATTTGCCCACCACCTCACGGGGCGGAGTGAACAGATACTCAGTTCCCTTGATGACCTGATAAGTCCCCACCAGATCTTTCAGCATGGTGCTAATCCCGTCTAAAAACTCCTCCGGGGCAAGCTGCCCGCGCTCGATCTCGCCCAGGCGATACTCCCACTCGGCAGTCAGAAGCGGCGATTGCAGTTGTTCCGGCAGCACTGTGATCAGGGAAACTGCATCGTGGGAAGGGAGAAGCTGCACCGTTTTCCTGCTCTTTTTTCGTTCCAGAAAACCGGCAGATACCAGCTTTTCCAAAATACCGGCACGGGTGGCCGGTGTCCCCAGACCTTTTCGCTCGGCATCCTCCGGCATATCCTCTTTTCCGGCAGTCTCCATCGCGGACAATAGGGTGTCCTCCGTAAAGTGCTGAGGCGGACTGCTTTTGCCTTCTTTGACGATTGCCGCAGAAACCGAAAGTGTCTGTCCTTCGGTCAGCTCCGGCAGGGCTTTCTCTACGCCCTCTTTTTTCGGCTCTGCATCCTTCATTTTGGCACGGTAAGCGTCCTCCAGTGCTTTCCATCCGGGGTGCTTCACCGTTTTTCCTTTTGTGGTAAACTCCCCACCGGCACACGCTGCAATCACAACGGTTTCCGAATAGATATGGGGCTGGGCCACGGCACACAGCAGACGCAGGGCCACCAGCTCCAGCACCGCTTTTTCTCCCGCAGGAAGGGCAGAAAGGTCTGCATCCTTGAGATTTCTGGTAGGGATTACTGCGTGGTGGTCGGTTACTTTCTTATCGTTGATGACCGTCTGCGGATCACAGGTAATGGCGATCCCTTTGCGAAACGGCATAGCATTGGCAACCAGATTCACCAACACCGGCAGGCTGTCTGCCATATCACCGGTCAGATAGCGGCTGTCAGTACGGGGATAGGTGCAGAGCTTCTTTTCATACAGGCTTTGCAGATAGTCCAGGGTCTGCTGGGCTGTAAATCCAAGCAGGCGGTTGGCATCTCTTTGCAGAGTAGTCAGGTCATAGAGGGCAGGCGGCTTTTCAGACTTTTCCTTGCACTCCACCTTTTTGATTGTGACGTTTACACCCTGACAGGCTTCTTTCAGCTGCTTAGCAGCGGCCTTATCCGCCATGCGCTCCCCGGATACGGTAAGACCGGGCAGCTCCAGCGCCACGGTATAAAAGGGAATCGGCTGAAAGGTGTCGATCTCAGCTTCTCGCTGAACAATAAGCGCCAGCGTCGGGGACATCACGCGCCCGATGTTGAGGGTTCGGTGATACAGCACGGAAAAAAGCCTTGTCGCATTGATCCCCACCAGCCAGTCGGCCTTGGCACGGCAGAGGGCAGCATCCCGAAGTCCGTCATAATCCGCACCGGGGCGCAGGTTTGCAAAGCCTTCCCTTATGGCAGAGTCCTCCATCGAAGAAATCCAGAGCCTTTTCATCGGCTTTTGGCAGCCTGCCAGCTCATAGACGCTGCGGAAGATCAGCTCGCCCTCGCGTCCGGCATCGCAGGCATTTACCACTTCCGTCACATCCGGGGCATTCATCAGCTTTTTGAGAATATCAAACTGCTTTTTCTTATCCTTTCCCACCACCATCTGCCAATGCTCCGGCAGAATAGGCAGGTCATCATATCGCCACTTGGCATACTTGGGGTCATAGCTGTCTGCATCCGCAAGACCGGCCAGGTGGCCCACGCACCAGCTGACACGCCAGCCGTTGCCCTCCAGATACCCGTCCTTACGGACGGTTGCGCCGATCACCGCCGCCAAACTCTGGGCAACTGATGGTTTTTCGGCAATTACCAATTTATGTTGAGCCATGATGGTTCCTCCTCTCTTTGAGCCATCGGGACATTTCCCGGTGACAGATACCTACGCAGGGTCTTCCATAATTCCCGCAACCATAGCAGGGGTGGCTGTGGGGTAAAGAAGGAGGACGGGAAGTTTCCTTCCCGCCCTCCGGCCTGCGTGTCATCATGCGTTCATAGGGACTGTCTGTGAATCGGGTCATTTCACACTGTCCTCATCATCTTCTTCTGTGCTGCCCCCGTCAGCGTCCGGCTCGTCCGACTCCTCATCCTCGGTTTCCCATTCCTCGGAATCTTCCTCGCCATAATCATAATCGTCCAGACTGTCATTGCCCTTGGTCTTAGGCTTGTTCTTAACGAGCTTCAAGTAGGCAAATACGCCACCGCCTCCCAGCAGAGCCAGCAAAAGGACCAGCGCAGCCGGGTTCAATCCGGCAGGCTTCTCCTTTTCCGGCTCCGATGTTTCTGCCGGAGGTTCCGGTGCTTTGCCCGTACATTTACTCTTATCAGTTGCGCAGACCGGGCAGGCCGTATTGACCGCCCCTGCTTCACATTTTGTTGAACAGCTGCATACCGCAGGCTTCTCCTCTTTGGGTTTTCCATCTTCCATCAGCGCCATCAGGTCGGCTTCATCCACCTGGTTCAGAAAGTGAACAGCAGTCTTTTTATCCTCATTAGCCCTGTCGATCAAAATGTAAAAATAGTTGCCAGCCTTGGTGGTAACGGTAATGAGCTGCTTATTGCCACCAAAATCATCCACCAGAGCGGCATTGCCATCTGGTGTAAGTGCCGGTGCCGGTTCTGTTTCTTCCACAATCACATTGCTGTCATTGGTAGAATCCTCTGCCGGTGCCGCCGGAGCCTGTTCTGACCCCTGTGCGAAAGCAGGGATCGTAAAGCCAAATGCCACAACCATTGTCAGGCAAAGGGCGGAAAGTGTTCGGAGCAATCGTTTATTCCTCATAGCTGTTTTCCTCCTGTTCGTTGTTGTCATCAGCCAAACTGCCGGGAACTGTGCCACCGGACAGCATGGCGCTCAACTGGGTCGGGGTCATACGCAGGGCGCGCACCATCTGGACGATCTCCAGATTTTCTGCCTCGGTTTTCTGTGCTTCCAGCGCCTTGAGCTTTTCCTGATACTCTGCGATCTTCTCGCGGACCTTTGTAATCTCCTGGTCAATGCGCTCAATTTTGTTCTTTGCCATCGTCTATCACTCCTTCTTAAAAATCTCTGTTACCAGTTCATCAGGCCGTAGCCCTTAATACTTTGATAATTCAGGTCATAACTTTTGATCTTGCAGGCATCGCCGGAATTTCCCTCCACGGTATAAACACGGCTGCCATCCGTACCGATCACGATACCCACATGGTCTGCTGTCCCATCCAAATCCCAATCAAAGAAAATTGCATCTCCGGGAGCCAGATTGTTATAGCCTCTTGCACCCCATTGTCCATGAGACTGGAACCACGGAACGCCCTGCCACTCACAGCCTGCAAAGCGCGGTTCACTTTTTCCAGCCTGGTTATAACACCAGGATACAAAGCAGGCGCACCACTCCACGCGGCTGTCAAAGCCATACCAGCTCCAATAAGGATAGCCGCCCACATTGCCCACCTGACTTTTCGCCAGTTCCACCAGCTGCGGATTGCCGGGGCGGGAGCCATTGATAAATTCAAAACCAGTCAAATCTTCAGAAACACCTGTATCGGGAGAACCGCC
>OHXE01000323.1_pt1 | contig 11176 bp, 12 predicted proteins | sample 1579981 | NCBI WGS metagenome assembly OHXE01 (sample SAMEA3882505, study PRJEB24775) | human gut metagenome | biome: human-associated habitat; feature: intestine environment; material: feces | place: Netherlands | collected 2009/2010 | reverse complement strand
TAAAGAATCTGTAACTGCATTTTTTACGAAAGCTGTTTTACCTATATTCAGATCTCCTGATACAACTATCCATCCTTCACATGTAGATAGTTGATTTCTCAAATCTTGAGTTGCTTTATCTCTATCAAAGAACACTTTAATACCTCATTTTAATTTCTTTTTGATTTTATGATTTCCATTATAAATAGTGATGTTTCCCTTTTTTATAGGAGGAATATTCATTATTGTATAATCTAATGTAAGGGATATAACACCATCTGGTTTAATAGATAGTAGCTTTTCATTGCTTTCTGAAGTAAAATACTCTATAATATCTATTTTATTGTCTAATTCCTTAGAATCTAATGATGCTTTTAACACAAAAATAGTATTCCTGCTCACATTATGCAAACATAGTTTAATTCCAGAATCGGTTTTTGATATGACACTAATTTCCAACTTATTAACTTTATAATGTATGAAGGTAATAATTGCAGGTATCACTATAATAAAAGTATCAAATAAATTAATCATTGCATCAAAAACAGTCCAATCAAAGGTAGAACAATCCATTTTGCACCTCAAAACAATTAGTTGATAATTCTTAGTTATCCTTTATTCATTATTTTCAGGTAAGGTCAATAATACATTTCTGTTAACAAAATACGCTACACATCTTAAATTCAACTGGTGTATGTCTATGTAGTGCTTAATCTCATTCTAAGAAAAAAGTATTAAGCCTTAACTAAATCTATATTTCGGGTATGTAATATAAAAACATTTATAATTACACTTTATGGTGTCAATTATAACATAATTTGACAAATATTTAAATAACTTTTACGCAAATCAGTTATAAAATTTCACATAGTGTTTTTATGCATTTTGTATAATACAATTTTGTTTATTGCTCAATAAATAAAATTTTTAGGCAAAATAAATATAGATATTTGAATAGACTTTCTTTATTTTCTGTTGCATAATAAATTTATAAACAATAAGGAGCTATATGCGATGGAAATAAAAAATGTACAAGCAAATAATCTAACAACTGATTATCTAAACTTCTGTATTTCAAGGAAAAATCTCGATCAGAAAACGATAAAATCATACACTATTGATTTAAGGCAGTATTTTGAATTCACTATGGAATCTGCTATTGAATGGACAAACAAAAAATCCATTGAGCAATATATAAATTTACTGCACTGTAAGTACAAACCTAAGAGTGTTAAGCGTAAAATTGCTTCGCTAAAAGCATTTTTTCACTATCTTGAAATTGAGGAACTTATTGATATTAACCCTTTTCATAAGATACAAATCAAGTATAAAGAACCCTTTATTCTCCCAAAAACTATTCCCATAAATAATATTGAACAAATTATTAGGTTTGCTTATCTACAACTTACCAAAGCGAAAACTGAGTATGCTAAAAAAGTTGCTCTGCGGAATGCACTCATACTTGAGTTACTGTTTGCCACCGGAATGAGGATTTCAGAATTATGCACACTCACGACTGAACAAATTGATTTTAATGATTACATAATCAAAATTTACGGAAAGGGCTCAAAAGAACGCCTGATTCAAATCTGCAATCAAAATGTTCAGGAGTTGCTCAAAAAGTATAATCAATCATTTAAATTTGAAATAACAAACAACAAATTATTCTTTATAAATAGACTCGGAAACCGTCTATCTGAACAGTCTGTTCGTAATATGATTACCAACTATGCAATCGGTGCAGAAGTGCCGCTGCACATTACTCCGCATATGTTTCGTCACTCTTTTGCAACTCTACTGCTTGAAGAAGATGTTGATATCAGATATATTCAGCAAATGCTTGGTCACAGCTCAATTACTACAACACAGATTTACACTCACACCAGCATCAATAAGCAGAAAAATATTCTATCTACAAAACACCCAAGGAATAAAATTGAAATTGGGATATAAAAAAAGCCTTGCAAGCTTTTTAACTCACAAGGCAATCAGAATACTTTATTCACTTTTATCAAAATCATTTTCTATTACATCGGAAATGAGATTTGAAAAATCGACGGCATTTTTTGAAGTAATCACAGGTTTTCCTGTTCTTTCCTCGATATCTTTTCGTGCATTTCCGGCGACTTCTCCGCCCTCTTTTGCAACACTTCTGTTTTCAGAAAAAGATTGAGGATTTTTCTCTTTGGAAATCTCAGTTGTGGTAGCTTCTGCCAACATATTCAGTACCAACTCAAGCGTACTCATATTATCTCTCAGGTTTTCCTTTTTCAATCCTTTGAGATTTTTATACTGGCGGGTTGTCATTCCTGACCACGCTTTTGTAATTTCATCAGTCAGAATTGCATATTCTACACCCTGCTTTACACCACGAGAATCCCATTCATCAGTAAGCTCTTTTCTCACCTGTATAGCCTGAAGTCTTTGATTTATCCACTCTCTGCTATATCCTTTTTTCAGGTATGTTTCAAGAGCTCGCTCTATGGTAAGTTCGGGATCAATAGTTTCATCTATTCTTTCTCTGCCAACTTCTGCAAGCCACATTTTAAATGGTTCTGCTTTTGGTGACGGGATTGACTGTATTAATCTTAAAAGCTGTTCTGTATTTGCAACATCTGTTTTGTAATTTTTACCATCCTTAGGAGATTGCATTTTCAGTTGTACGATATTTTCGTACAACTGGTTTGCTCCTTCAGCTTTAAGCTTTCGCTTAAGATCGCTCCAGTAACGACGAGGTTCATTACTGTCAGTCAGAACTGAAATTACATCAACTATGGAAAAATACCATTCTTCTTCTGACTCATTCCACGCAGTACGAATCTTTTTATCTTCAAAAATTTGTATTTTATTTTCTTCACTCATATATGTTCACCCACTTCTAACCTAAAATTATTATAGCAGACTGAGTTTACAAATTCAATCTATTAAGCTTTATAGAGATAGGAATTGTTCATAATTAAGGTCGAATATAATCTCTAATTCATAACCTCGTGATACTTTCACTTCTCTTATGAGCTGACAGGCTATCATTTTCTTCTGCTCCATTGTTGAATTGTCAAATTCGTCTGCCCAAGTTCTGAATTGTGAATAATAAAAATCAAGCCTGTCCATCGCATTTTGCTGATTGGCAAGCTTGTACTTTATATCACTTAATTCAATTTCTTTTGTATGGAGCAAATCGTTTGTATTATCAATAGAGGTTGATAAAATATCGGGAGTGAAGCGGCTTTCGCCGAGTAAAGAGCGTCCTATTTCGGCGGACAATTCAACCACCTGTCTTTTAAGCTTTTCAATTTCTTTTTCAAGCTTTGTCTGTTTTCTCCTATACTCCGATATTTCGGAGTTGTAGCGTTTTTCGAGTGCTATATCTTTTGGTGTTGATTTGATTTTAGCGAGATAATCCCTCAGCGTTGCAATCACGGCACCGTCAATTCTGTGCGCTACATAAGCCGACTGCCCGTCACATGCACCTCTTTTCATCGCTTTATTGGTACATATATACCTCTGTCTGCGAACTCTGTACTGACTTCCGTCTGCCCTGTCGTATCTGTCGATATAGCTTGTTGATACCATCTTCTGACCGCAGTGGGCACAGTATATATTTCCCGACAGCAATGTACTGCCTTTGGTAGTCCTTGCAATTTGTTTCTTCTCTTCATTTTTGTTAGAACGCTGACTTAATATAAATTGTGCTTGTTCATATACATTTTCATCAATGATGTGAAGTCTTTCGATATACGGTGATTCAACACCTCCTGATACAAGATAACCGCAGTACAGCCTGTTCTTTAGAATACGATTAACCGTATTACATTGAAACTTGCTGTTATTATGGGTTCTGATTCCGTGACTGTTCAGATAGTCAGCCATTCGATATGAGCCGTAACCCTCTTTAACTGTCATCTCAAATATCTTCTTGACTATCGGAGCTTCATCATCGTCAACGACTATGTCCATAAGCTCTTTTCCCTTTTTATTGATTTCACCGCTTTTGATAAGTTTGTAGCCGAATGGTGCAACACCTCCGGTAAATTTGCCGTCTAACGTCATCTGGTTAAGGCGAGTTTTAACACGAGCGGACGTTTTCTGACTTTCACCGTTGGCTTGCCAAAATCGTATGTAATTCATAAGCTTGTCCACATGATTATCCATACGCTGTTCGCCCTCATTAACGCTCCACACCTCTATGCCGTGTTTGATGAACCATTCGACGACAAACGGGGTTTCATCATCAATTCTGCCTATTCTGTCAAACATAAAGACAAGGAGTACATCAAATTCTTTCTTTTCTGCGGCGGCTTTTAAATCCTGAATAGCATCTCGGTCACTTGCCGAAACCTTGAATCCCGACACACCTTTTTCCTGAAACTCTTTCAGAATGGTCCAGCCGTTGCGTTCTGCAAATTCTCTGCACGAAGTTTTCTGCATTGGAATATCATCTTTATCAACCTGACCTTTGGTTGATACTCTGTACAAGCAATATACTCTTTTCATTTTATCACCCTTTCATACGATTTTTGCAAACCAACAATACTACATAATTCCTATAATATCCAGCAAATCTGAAAAACAACTTAAAGAAATTCAGCATCCAATCTGAGCTTTCATTCTGTTCTCAAATGTATCCAAAAGATTTTCAAGAACATTTCTTTCAACATGGTTATTTCTGTTTTTAGAAAAGTAGATTGTGACCTTACAGTCGTTTATAACAGATTCTATTCTGTGTTCTGAATCAATGTTATTTTTATTTATATAGTTTTCGTTCAAATTATCACCTGTTCCTTATTTTTTGCTTTTGTCATTTATATGATCTTTCATCTGCTCATCAGCTTTTGCCGCTGCATTGCACAAGCACATAAAAACTACACCTATAAAAGCACCGACAAAAAGGCCAATCATAAATCCTAACATTTTAACACCTTCTTTCAGTAATTTTCTTCTAAATACCCCGACAGAAGAAAACAAAAAATCTTCTGCTGTCGGGATAAAATCAATCGTTTTGGATAGCTCTAATTTTCACGCTATCCTGTTGTCGCTATTTATCCTCGATGCCCTGCGACAAGGAACACATCAGACGGCTATTGCATATAGCTCCATTGGAATTTCACCACCGTGAGGATCTCCCACGGCCGCCCTCTTTGGTTACGACGGTTCTATCACGCTCGACTTTTGACTGGACGGAAGTATCATTATCCCCTCTGCCTGTCATCGCCTTCATTGAATTTGCCTTTCAATGTCTGAGTCCTGAAGAACTGTAAAGGTGTTCGCTCATGTAGCTTGTCCGTTCCGAACAGCAGAAGGAATGTATCTGATGTGCTTATATTTGTTTTTCAAAGAGCAACGCCTGTTCTCTGAAAAAAGAGAACAGGCGAAAGGATTATTTATCCCTTTCACCTGTTTCCTCACTTAAAAGCTAAAACACACCCCTAATTTATAAATTTTTTAAAATATTTTTGATTTTTTCTACTGCACGATACACCGATCTTTGCACACATTGATAAGTACAGCCTTCTTCAAGTGCTATTTTATCAAAAGTTTTTTCTTCAAAATAGTACTTTTTCAATCTGCGTTTTTGCACATCGGGTAATTTGCTTATTGCCATATGCAAATTTTCTGTAATCTGAACATTTTCAAAGTATTCTTCTAACGACCATTCACTTGCATCTTTCTTTTTATTCAAAGTATGTTCATATACTTCGGAGTGTTCCAAATGTCTGTTGTACTCATTCATTTGGAAAATATCTTCAAGTTCAAATATATTGAAAGTTTCAAATACGCTCTTTGAAACTTCAACCATTTGAATGCGGTTATTAACATCAACGAAATAAACATAGTATCTTCCTTTTTCTGAGCATAAAGTATAAGGATTATACTTGTCTTTTCTTCTCTTAGGACGTTTGTCCATTAATTTTTCCTCCAATCAATCTGAATCTTTTAGTAATTCAGGTTGTTTGGAGGACCTCTGTTTCTATATTTCATCATGCCCTTCCATTTTCATGTAAAAAGGGCATAAAAATACCGACAAGTATAGAAAGCTATTACTTGTCGGTATTCTATCACACGCTATTAAATGTCTTTATTCTTCTTGCTATCACAAAATTCATTAATTATATAGTTATTAACATAAAACTTGCCTTTGACCCCTATTTCTTTTCTTATATTACGGAAGCACTTCTCAGTTTTCACTCGTATATTATCATAAGCAGTTACAGAATTTGAACATTTATATTCCGAACAAGTGCAAGCACTGCGGTAAATTCCTTTTTATTCGTGGTGGCAAATATTTCAGCTACTGTGATAATCCGTTAAAGGACGAGCCTGACAAGACCTGTCGAGATGTCGGCTCAAGACGGCACTATGACGACAAGTGCAAAAACGATCCCATCTGGCAAACTTACAACAGGGCATACAAAGCACACTATGCAAGGTATATGAAAAAGAAAATGACCATTTCCGAATTTGAGAAATGGTCACGGTTTGCGTCAAGTTTGAGGGATAAGGCGGTTGCAGGAAAGGTTGATTTTGCACAGTATTATGCCAATATACGGAAGTAGCTTTTCTTTGTTTACTGCTATGCAGATTTTAGATATGTATAATCAGGTATTATATAATTATAAAAATATTACAAACGTTTGAAACAAGAATTTGATAACACAAAAACAAATATACTACTTATCAATATAAAAATATATGGACATATTATGTCCATGGTGCTGCTTGGAATATCAGATGAAAGCATATTAATAAACTTAAGAAAGTCAATATTGGCAGTCATGCAAAATATTTCGTAACACACACTGATAATAAAAGGAATTGCTATATTTTTTAAAATTATAGATATTGAAAAACTAATACTAAAAAAAGCAAATGTCTGAACAAAAAATATAAAAATATAATTAAAATAATTAAAATTTAGTATTATACAATATAAGCCAAGCAATACACATATATGCAGGAAATAAAAAACAAACACAAGAAAAAGTTCAACTATAAGACTTTTTTTATAAACAAGCAATAGTTCTCTGATCCTGCCCTCTACATACTCTCTGAAACCAAATAAAGTCCACCATACAGCAAAAAATGGGCAAAAAATTTGTAACATTATGTATGTTGAAAAATAACATTGTTCGGGTGAATATCCTTTAGCAAAATCCAAATATGTTAAAAAAGGAAGTACAAGAAATAAAAAAACAACAGGTACAATATAGAGAATTCCCATTCCTTTAAGTGTTAATTGTATTAATGAAAGGCGGTTTATATATCTTTTAAGGCACATAAATATCCATCCTCTATATCAGCGTTAATACTCACTCCCTGCTCAATAAAATTACTTGAGAGAACGATTATATAATTTTTATTATCCTTACTGATTCTGTCTTTAACATAATAATTTCCCTCTAAATTATTTTCATATTCTTCGTCTAAAAGAAAAACTTTTTCATTTCCGATAGAAGTAATATCGCTGCAAGTTCCCTGAACAACATTTCTTCCCTCATTAATTATAACAATCTCATCACATATTGATTTTACGTCCGAAACAATGTGAGTAGAAATAATAATAGTTTTATCATTTTTTATTTTCCTTAAAAGAGATTTAAATCTTACTCTCTCCTCAGGATCAAGACCTGCAGTCGGTTCATCAAACAAAACAATTTCAGGATTTCCCATTATAGCTTGGGCTATTCCCAATCGTCGAACCATACCTCCTGACAGCGAACCCACTTTGTTTTTAATTTTATCACTTAGGTTGACCAAATCAATGCAATATCTGATTCCATTGTCTTGATTTGACTTAGGTATTTTCTTTAATGTGGCAAAATATCTCATAGTTTCATATACAGTCAATGACTTCATAGCACCAAACTGCTGAGGCAAATATCCTATATTTTCACAATCGCACTCAATGCTTCCCTTTTCGGGAGAAAGCAAACCGCATATACATCTCATCATAGTAGTTTTGCCGGAACCGTTTGGCCCAAGCAAGCCATAAATACCGTGCTTAAATTCGCAGGAAAAATCATTTAAAGCTTTTGTTTTCTTAAAAGACTTGGTGCAGTTCTTCAAAATCAGCACAATTATACCTTCTTCCTTGTTAATTATCATTTATACTTTCGGAGTCAACCACGGCTTTTTCTACATATTTAGAATAGCCCATATCTCTTTGAGCAAGAAGTATTTCAGCAACTTGCTTCTTTGTTTCCTCATCAGTTGCTTTATTAATAAAAACTGTATCATCTCCTAAAAATATTCCATCATAAATACAATTAGAAGAAAGCATTTCATTTATCTGAATAATAGTATATTCTTTGAGATTTAATTTATTGCTGCTATTGTTATCCAACTCATTAATGTATTTCTGAATTTCGTCTATATATTCTTCATCTATTTCGCTCAATCCCCACCCCTTTACAGTAATTGCATAAATCTTATAAATATCAGACGAATTTGATTTATAAAATCCACTAAAAAGCGTAGGATAGCTTGTAACCCCGACAAAACAATTTTTCTCATTCTTTACCTCATCAAGATTTGAATAAAACTGCCTTGCTGAATCAACTCGAATATTAAATTCTGTTCCGGATTTTATCTCAATCGGATTATATGTGGTATAATCACCCGTAATTTTGTGAAATCCGGGAATAGGGTAATATGCAAAAAAGCCGGGCAGAGAACACGCCTGATAATTACTGTATAATATAGGTGAATAACCGCTGTACTTTATGCTTATAAGTTGCAGGTTTCCGTTCCCTATTACAGTAACATAATCTCCTTCACGATTATATTTTAAAGCATTTCCTTCAATATCAGTTATCTTTAAAACATTGTATCCATGGTACAATGTAAAATTGTAGTACTCTAAACCTGTATCAGATAAAGTCATTGATACTTCGGCATCTAATTGTCTGTAAATGCTTAAATCCATATCGTATGATGTAACTTCAAAATCCGGTTCTTGGTTCTTTTGCTCATTTTCAGTATAAAACAAATAATCTGACATTGAAATATTAAATGTTGAAATTAATAGTGTTAATGACAGTAAAACAGCTTTTAATGCGGTTTTCTTTATTTGACAAAGTTTGAAAAACAAAAATGACAGTAGAGAAATCCAGAAAATAATTAAATTCCATCTATAAATTTCAGCATACATACCGTAATCATGGTTTATGTACCACTCTAAATCATTTGGCAGAATATATGCAAGAAAATATTTTGCTTCCCAAAAATTAATTTTGGTAACCTGACTTAAACCCCCCGGAATAAAGTCAGATGTACTTGACACAAGGAAAATTATAAGCGCCATAAGAGCATATGAAACAATCCTTTTCGTCTTTTGAGCAAAAAAAACGCCAAGTAAAATCGGGATTATTCCACCCAGAAAAACATATAAAAATAAAACTGAAAATATATGATACAAATAACTGTAGTCATTCATTCCAGATGACAAAAATATAACAAAATTAAATACAAATGCGCTAAAGAACTCTAAAGCCGGAATAAACAACAAAACTGTTACAGTACTTGTTAAAATCCTAGTCTTACCATTTTTGTGTGAATACAATGCTTCATCTATATAACAACGCTTATATAGGTAAAAGAATTCATATGATGTAAAACATAATATTACAAATGATAGTAAGCATAATTTTATAGAATTCTTTAAATATATTAATACATCATTATTGAGTGAAAAGCTATAACAACTATATACAAGATTCCCCAAAAAACATACTAACAGTATGATAACCGGAATAAATATTATTTTAGTTTTAAAAAACAATTTTAAATTTTGTTTTATCATTTTTACTCACCCTATTCCTTGTAAGTACGGGTCTTACAAGGAAATAATAAATACTAAATTAGATTGCTGTAATTTTACCTGTGGCTGAACAATTCTTTTTTGATTCCGTTTTTCATCTTGTTTGATAATCTTTTTTCGTTTTTCATTGTAATCAACCTCCTTATTATAAATTTATCAAAAAAATGCTTGTAAATGTTGAATTTTACAAAAATGGTAATAAATTCGACAAAAAATGCACTTTTAATCTATTATAGCCCTTCATCTTACAACTATATAAAAACTTTTAAATATTATAATCATATAAGAATATTATCTTTTTTAAATTTATTAACAATATTGCCGATGATTGATAACATTTTATTGGTTGATATTAATGTATGTAGACTACAAAAATAGGAATTTGTATAGCACAACATAGAAAAGAAATAAAAATGGAAAAAAATGCTTTAGCCAAAAAAACATGTTTTTCAAATTATCACATATCAAATATCTTATTAAGTACTTTAAAAAGTAATAACATTCCTCAAAATATTGTTAACAAATTAAATCATTGAATCTAATATCAAAAATAATATATAGAGTTTTAACTGAACAGGAATAAAACAGATGACAAATTCTTTTTTTTGAGTTATAATCCTAATTAAGGAGGTATAGCTCTATGAATGTACTGATATGTGATGATGATTTGAAAATCGTTCAGCAAATCAAAAAATTTCTCCTTAAATTATCAAAACAGTCAACCTATAATTTTGATATTACCTGCTTTTCAAATGGGGATTCTATATTGGATAAACAAATTAAAACTGATTTTGCGTTTATTGATATAGAAATGCCCGGTGTTAATGGACTTTCTGTTACAAAACATCTCCAAAAAATAAATCCTAATATTATTATTTTTATAGTTACTTCTTTTCAAGGATACCTAGATGATGCAATGGATTTAAAGGTTTTTAGATTTTTATCTAAACCCATTGACGAAAATAGATTTTTTAGGAGCATGGAGATTGCTTTAAATCTGTATAAACAAAGCACAGAAAAAATTATCTTAGACTATTTTGATGAATATCACAATATATTTACAATTGACATCTTGTATTTAACTATAGAAAATCGCAAAACTAAACTAGTTACAAAAACGCAAGAGTTCATTTCAAATAAAAAGTTTGATTATTGGAAAAAGCAGTTATCCAAATACGAGTATTTTGCCCAATCACACTATAGTTACATAGTTAATTTAAAGAATGTAACAGACTTTAATAAAAATGAAATCACATTATCATTTAATTCTAAAAAAGCAACAGTACCTATATCCCGTAGTTTCTATGTATCATTCAAAAAAGCTTTTTATGAATATATGGGAGGTACAACATGATTTCTAATATCTGTTACGCTATAGTC
>OHXE01000317.1_pt1 | contig 11290 bp, 11 predicted proteins | sample 1579981 | NCBI WGS metagenome assembly OHXE01 (sample SAMEA3882505, study PRJEB24775) | human gut metagenome | biome: human-associated habitat; feature: intestine environment; material: feces | place: Netherlands | collected 2009/2010 | reverse complement strand
CTCGCTGATTGAGCCACTTGAGTAATCTGATTGAGCCACTTGAGTAAGCTGACAGAGCCACTTGAGTAAGCTGATTGAGCCACTTGAATAAGCTGACTGAGCCACTTGAATATTCTGCAGCATACGCTTGCGTGCAAAAGTATACATAATTGAGCCAAATAGTGCACAACTGGTACTTATTGTACCAAAGTGGACAAGTGGGGCTCCGCCGATGTTGTATCTTTGTATCAGCATTCGGGAAGAGACCGGTGCACAATATTATTATTCACAATTTTAAATTTTTATGTATTATGGCAATTAATTACAGTTTAGTAAAGCTTTCGTCAAAATTTGGTGACAAAGCAGGAGTTCCTCTTTTCTACGCCCGTGCTCAGATGAAAGACTCTATTTCGCTCAAGCAGTTTGCGAAGTTGATCTCTATGCAGACCACCGTATCCTATGCGGATGTAACAGCCGTTCTGGTCAGTATGCAGGAGAACATGGTCATCGAGTTGCAGCGAGGCAACCAGATTGATTTCGGCGAGTTGGGCAAGTTCCGCCTCCAGCTTACCAGTGAGGGTGCGGCAACCGCTGCCGAATTCAAGAGCGACATCAACATCAAGGGTGTGAACATCCAGTTTATCCCGGGCAGCGATCTTGCCAACATCTTCGTAGGTATGGAGTTTGAGCAGGTTGCATCACGTGCCGTACAGAAGGCTGCCCTCAAGGCAGAGAAGGAGGGTGCCAAGACCCTCGACATCGAGGAGGCTAAGAAAAAGCCTGCCAAGGACAATGCTTCTTCAGGCGGCGATACCACGGGTGGCAACACCTCAGGCGAGCAGACCGGCGGAACTGGCAGCACTGGCAATGGTGACACTGGAGGCGGATTAGAATAATTAACCTTTTAAAACAGAATAGATTATGACAGAAAAGAACAAGCAGAAATGGAATGAGATTATCAAGTTTGCAGTAACCGTACTGACAGCTCTCCTCGGGGCGTTGGGCGTTTCGGCAGGTGGACTTTAGAGTGATGCCTATGAGAGACATCGATATGATAGTGGTGCATTGCAGCGGTAGCCGCTGCGATCACCGTTATACGATGAAGATGCTGCGCTACGACCATGTGCATAACAACGGCTGGACTGACATCGGCTACCATTTCTACATCACGCTGGATGGAGTGGTGCATGCCTGTCGCCCGGTAGAGCGTATGGGCTCTCATGCCCTCGGTTACAATGCGCACAGCATAGGCATCTGTTACGAGGGTGGTCTTTCGCCATCGGGCTGCATCAGCGACACCCGCACTCCTAAGCAGAAGGAGTCGATGAAGCATCTGATTCAGGATCTTCACCACCGTTTTCCGGGCATCCGTACCATCCTGGGGCATCGCGATTTGCCTGGCGTTCAGAAAGCCTGTCCGTGTTTTGATGCCACGAAGCTCCAGTACCTCCTGGATGCTTCCTGATTCTCTTCCATTAAGAGGGTTTTTCAAGAGCAGAATCCCTCCGAATTTATTTAACAAGTTAGGGCGCATCCAATCCGGATGCGCCCTTTTTCTTTGTCGTCATATTTCTTTCAGTCAACACTCAACACTCAACATTCAACACTCACCATTCTCTAACTTTTTCAGCAACTTTTCCCAGAAATCTCTTGCAGATATGAAAATAAAACCGTAACTTTGCGCTATAGAATTTTAAAACAGATGGTTATGAAGTACTTAGATCCTAAGGCAGACCTCACGTTCAAGAAGATATTCGGCAATCACCCTAAAAGACTGATCAGCCTTCTGAACGCACTCCTGCCACTCAGCGAAGAAGAGCAGATACACGAGATAAAGTATCTGCCTACAGAACTTGTGCCCCAGCTCGAAGGGGGCAAGAACACCATTGTGGATGTACTCTGCACCGATATCAGAGGCAGGAAGTTCTGCGTGGAGATGCAGATGGAATGGTCTGAAGCCTTCCAGCAGCGAGTACTGTTCAATGCATCCAAACTCTATGTGAGTCAGGCTAAAAAGGGAGGCAAATACAGCGAACTTCAACCTGTGTATTCTCTCAACTTGATAAATGATATCTTTGCGCATGATACTCCGGATTTCATCCACAACTACCGCATCGTGCACGATAAGGACAGCAATAAGGTGATTGAAGGCTTGCATTTCACCTTCATTGAACTCCCCAAGTTCACTCCTCATTCCATCGCAGACAAGCGCATGATGGTATTGTGGCTCCGTTTCCTCACGGAAATCAATTCCAACACGAAGGAGATTCCTGCCGATTTGCTTAATGACCCGGAGATAGGAAAAGCCGTAGAGGAGCTGGAGATTTCCGGTTTCTCGGATGCCGAACTCTGGGCATACGATAAGTTCTGGGATTCCGTAAGTGTTGAAAGAACCCTCCTGGATGACAGATACCAGAAAGGAATGGAAAAGGGCATAAAGCAAGGCAGAGAAGAAGGCAGAGAAGAAGGCAAACATGAGGCCAACACAGAAACAGCACAACGTTTGCTGGCAATGGGACTTTCTGCCGAACAGGTTGCCAAGGCTACCCAGCTGTCTTTGGAAATCATTAAGAATCTGAGCAATTCATAAAAAACAGAAAGCGGAGATGTAGATTACGAATATCACCATATAATCAAGGGTCTATACGCCACCTTTTCATCGTGGCATATAGACCCTTGTCTTTTAATGTTCGTTGCGGACGGAACATTTCCGCCCGCAACGGCTTACTGCTTCCTCAAGGTAGGCAATGCTCCGTTAAGTTCGTAACGCCACTCTGAGCCTGCGTTCTGCAAGGCGGTGTTCATGGCATCGACGGCTTTCTGCCAGGTAACGTAAGTGCCGTCCACCTTCGTGGATTCGGGGGCGGTCTTATAGCCTCGTTCCTGATTGTTCTTCCAATAGCAGGCGGTCACGGTGGTGTAGTTATTTCCCAAAAAGCCGCCGATATGTACTTTGCCAGTGCTACTACCCGTACTGGTTACGTTGCCCGTGGCATAGCAGGCAAGGAGGCTGCTTCCTGCGTTCATTCCCACCAGACTGCCGCCAGCGATATTCTTTGCGGGGTTTATTTCTATGGTCACGTTGCCCGTGGCATAGCAAGCGGTCAGGGTGGCACTCGAATTCGTCTGACCTGCCACGCCGCCGACATCGACCGTTCCCTTCACTGTGGCAGAGGAACTGCATCCGGTGATGGAACCGCCTATTTGAGCACCCACCACACCGCCGACATACACCGTGCCGCTGACGCTGCCCGACACCGAGCAGTTTTCAATGGTGCCCCAGCTATATCCTACCACGCCGCCAATACTGCCGCCATATATTTGATTGCTTGTTATCTGTACGCCCTCCATCACCACGTTCTTCACCGTACCAGCTCTATTGAGCCAGCCGAACAGACCCGCATATTCGTCATTTGTCGTAAAGGTCAGCCCCGTAATGGTATGGCCGCCACCGTCGAAGGTGCCTTTGTATGAGTTGTCGTAGTCTGTGCCTATCGGCGTCCAGTCTTTGCCCGTCAGGTCAATGTTTTTGTCGAGGGTAATGTTAATGTCGCTCTTACCTCCGTTCACTAATTCGGCTATATTCATCAGACCATCGGCGGAGGTCACGGTGTAGCTGCCGTTGCTCTCTATGGTATAGCCCAGGTCTTTTGCCGCAGCGAGGGAGACGGTGTAGGTATATTCACCGCCCGCCTGCCAGTCGGTAGCATTCTTCATCTTATAAACGAAGGTCTTGCCGTTGGTGAAGGTGCAGGTAACGAAAGCCGTGCCAGCTGCCACACTTTGCGGGGCTACGATGGCGGTGTAGGTGTTGCTGCCCTTGTCATACGGGACGATTATATCCGGGTTGTCGCCTTCGGTGGAGAGTCCCGTCATCTGCACGGATGCCAGCCCCTCGGTGTAGTCCGTCAGAACGATGGTCACCCGCGCCGTGCGGTGGGTGAAGCGGAGCGTGGGGCTACCGTAAGTCACCGTCTGTCCGTCGGCTACGATGAGGTCGCTGCCCTCAAAGTCTTTCTGGGCACTTTGGTTGGCTTTTACCTTTACCGCAGGTGGGGTTGTCTCGCCAGCGGTGTAGGGCCACCACGCTGTGACGGTGATGTCGTTGTGGTTGGTCCAGTAGTACGGGTCGGTGGAGGTCAGCGTGGCGCTGGTGGGGTCGGCGGCGGTGGGCGTTACGTCGTATGCCTTCACCGTGCCGTCCATCAGGACTGCCACGCTCTGCACACCCTCCCAATTGCCGTCCACCGGGGCACGGGTGCCAGCGGTGGCTGTCGCGGCGGGATTCAGCCCCGTGGCGGTGAAGACGATGGGTGTGCCTTCCGCCCCTTCTGGTAGGAAGCCCGCTTCGTCCTGCGTGCAGGCGGCAAGGCCGAGCAGCAGGGCGATGGTTGCGAATATATGGATGTTTGTTCGTTTCATGATGCGTGTTGTTTAGGGGTTTTTATTGTTTCTTTTCAGTACGGGCAGACCGCCGGTGCCGAGTGTCCACTGGTAGTCGTTGCCGGTGAGGGCGGTGTTCATGCCGTCGACGGCTGTCTGCCATTTCACGGTCGCGCCGTCTACCTTCGTGGCAACTACCGTTCCTCCTTCATTACGGAGTACTCCTTGCTCGGCATTGCCTCCCCAATAACAGGAAGTTATATTCTTGTAGTTGAAACGCACTATAGTTCCACAGCCAGCCTCATCTTTCAATGTGCCGTTGAACCAGCAAGCGATGATATCGCCATAATTTGCATTGGCTATACCACCACTATGTACAGTAAGTTTTCCCGTCACAGAGCAGGCAATGATTTGGCCATGATTTCGGTCCACCATTCCAGCAGCTCCTCCACTACTGCCATCCAGATTCACATCTATGAGTTGTAGGTTCTTTATCACTCCACTTTGATTTAAAAAAAGAAAAAGTCCAAACCTCGCTGCTGAAAAGTTTAATCCCGTAATGCGGTGTCCCTGCCCATTAAAGACGCCGGAGTAGCCTGGCCATGTGTCTAAACGTGTCCATTCCCTACCCGTCAGGTCGATGTCGGCGGTGAGGGTGCAATTTATCGATTCATCTTTTTGTATGGCTTTGTTCCATGCCAGTAGGCCGTTGGCGTTATAGACCGTGTAGGTCTTGGTGTTGCTGTCGTAGATGTAGCCCAAATCCTCAGCCTCGCCGCTCTCGCCGCCGCCGTCAACCCAGCTGCCGATGGTGCAACCCTCTAACGTCAAGCCGGTGGCGTTCACCTTAACGGTATATTTATAGCGGCTGCCCGCTTCTAATACGACGTTGTTCTGCGGACGGAAGTAGAAGGTGCCGTCGCCGAGTTCCACCTTGACGAACGGTTTGCCTGCCGCAACGGTCTGCGGGGCGGTCAGTGCCTCGTAGGTGTTGCCGCTTGCGTTGTAGGTCTTGATGGCGGTCGGGTTGCCGTTATCGGCGGACAGGCTCATGAGGCTCACCGTGGCACCAGCGACGCTCGTGAATCCCGTGCCGGGCTTCAGTTCGATTGTCACGCGTGCCGTGCGGTGGGTAAATTCGAGTGTCGGGTTGTTAAATTCCACCTTCCGGTTCTCAGCAGAGATGAAGTCGCTGTTCTGGAAGTCAGCCAATTTGCTTTGGTCTTCGGCCACCTTCACGGCAGGCATCTGTGTGATGTCGGCATTGTCGAAGGGCCACCATGCCGATACGGTAATCGGGTCGCGGCTGGTCCAGTAGTACGGGGCGTTCTCGCGTGAAAGCGTGGCACTCTTGAAATCGGTAGAAGCCGTAACGGTGTATTCCTTTACCGCATCGCCCATCTTGAGTGCCACGGAAGTGACGCCCTGCCAGTCGCCGTCCACAGCGGCACGGGTGGAATGGGCTGCCAGCGGCGTTGCTTCTACGGACAGTCCGGTGGCACGGATGACTACGGGGTATTCACCTTCGGGCAGACGGTTATCGTCAGCAAGTTCGTCCTGCGTGCAGGCGGCGAGGGCGAACAGCAGTGCGGTGGCTGCGGGGATAAATAATCTATGTCTCATAATTCTTTATTCTAATCGATTAATTATTAAAATCCTACAGGTCAGCACCCACATCTCCACCGTCTATATCGTTCCACTTTGCAATGGTGGCTTCGCTGACTTCAAGGACTTTGTTGCGTACCTTGACGGTATAGGTATAGTTGTTGCCCGCCAGCAGTGCGCCTTCGGGCACGGTGAGTGTGGCATGATATTCCTGACCTTTGTAATTCACAACCAACGGCAGGGATGCAACTGTCTGCGGGAAGAGGATGATCGATGACGTGAGATTGCCGTCTGCCAGATTCATGGTCAGTTCTCCGGTCTGTGCCCCGTTGTCTGCGGTGGCAATACCGTCGGCCGTGTTGAACGTACCGGTGAGTAACAATCCGTCCAGCGTGTAACGTTCAGGCTTGACCACGCTGAAATCCACGCCGTCGCCCGCCTCGAAGGTAAGGGTTATCTGGCTCATGCGGTGGTGGAAGGAGTTGTCTTCACCGCCTTTGGCGGTTTTGTCGGTGAAGCTTACTACTGGGTTGTTTTTGTCTCCCGTGGCTCCTGAAGCAAAGAGGAAGTCGATGGCAGGCTGGTTCTGCTGCGCCGTGGCATCGGTCGTGGCTGTGAGGATGCCTCCCGCCGCGTTGTACGGATAGTAGGCGCGGAAAGTATGGGTCTTTGCATCTTCGATATAGATAACCTTTCCTTCTGCCTCAAATTTCCCGTTTTTCAGGATGAAAGGCACGTTGCCGTACTGGGAATCGTTGCCGATGTCGGTGATGCCGATACGGTCGCCGGCAGTCCAGGTGGTTCCGCTGGCGCGGGTGGCGGGGGCGATGTTGGCGGTAAACTGGGCGGCCACGGGGTCACCGTTCAGGTTCTCGTTGTCGTTGTTGCAGGCTACCAGTGCGAGGGCGAGCGTCGCAAGTGCAAAAAATCTTGTCTTCATTATATCTGTCATTTTATTAGTTAAATTCCATTTCAATAATTGCTGCACCTCAGCAAAATCAATGCAAGCTTTGCTTCTGTGTTCGGTTTGCTAATTATTTACAAATCGGCATTTACATCATCACCTTTCACTTCTTCCCAGCCGTTGATTTCGGCTCCGTCCACTTCCATGCCTTCGGGAGTCTCAACCAGCGTTCCGCCGAGGGTCAGCGATTTGCCCTTTCTGGTGTTGAACTCCTTGAGAGCTTCTGTGAGGTCGCTTTTCAGCGTGGTGGGGGTCGGGTTGCCGTCAGCATAGCGGATTTCACCCATCAGCAGTTGTTCCGTGCCGGTCACACCCAGCAGCCGCACCGTGGCTTTCCACTTGCCGGCATCGTCACCTTCGGTTATCTTGGTGAAGGGCAGCACGACGTTTGAAGCGGCTCCGTAGGTATCGGTAGCGAAATCGAGTGTTCTGGCTGCACCCGTCAGATGGGCAACAATCTCCGTGATGCGTCCGGCGGCATCACCCGTCGGTTTGACGACAAGCGTCAGTTCGCGTACCTGCTGCTTCATTGCGGCGGTCAGCGGATAGTCCTTGTCTTTCTCGATGCTCACCTGTTTCGTATAGGTGAAGAACCATCCAGGGGCATTGTTCACAAAGGCATCCGTGCCTGCCCGGTTTCCCGGGGCTGCGGCAATGGTGGCGGTGGTACCATTTACCGTGATTCCTTCAGCTGGGTTCCACACCGCAAGGGTGTAGCTGCCTGGAGCAAACAGATGGTCGGGGGCATGGGTGGCGGAAGTCTCCGTACCCGTATAGTCGCCCATGGTGACCGTCCACGTGGCAGGTATGTTGATACCCTCACCGCAGGCCGACCAGTCGGCTGTCACCGCAATCTTCCCGTAGTCGGGATGCGGTGTGTCATAAAGCGTGTCCTTCACGCAGGAAGAGAGCAGCACGGCGGCTGCCATTCCCATCATATATATATATTGTCTTGCTTTCATACTCTATTCCTCCGTATTAGAATAACTTCCATACCAATGTCACACCGGCATTGATGGGGCCACACCAATTTTTTGTCTCGTTGCCACAGCGCACGCGCACACCATCGATGACTTCATATTTTTCGAAATCGGCATTCAGGTAGCCCAAGCCGAGGTTGAAATCAAGAGTCAGTGCTTTGTTCAGCCGTAGCTGATAGCCAGTGGTGATGCCGCCACCCATCAGGTCGCCTTGCTTGCCTGTTTCGGAGATCTTGTAGTTGAACTGTCCGGCCTTGAACATCGCCCCCAGATACCAGGCTTTCTTCTCACCCATATAGTAACGCACTTCCGGAGCCACTTCCCAGAGTGCATAGCGGCGGTCTTTGTCGCTCCAGCTCCAAGAAGTCCACGAGCCGTTTACGGCAATGCTCCACGACTGACAGATGCGCCATTCAAGTCCTAAATCGGGTGTCAGGGTAGCCCAGCGCAATAGGTTGGCACGCAGGGAGAGATGATAATCATTTGTGATTTTAGTTTCCGACGGCGTGCCGGCAAGTGTATTTTGTAGAGCAGCTTTCTCGGCTTCTGCCTTTTGCCTTTCCCTTCGGCCGGCGACCGTTGGTTCAGCGGCAAGTCGGGCTTCTTCCGCTTTGCGCTGCTCTTCGGCAAGCCGTTCCTGCTCGGCACGCTTCTCGGCTGCCAGTCGTTCGGCTTCCGCCTTGCGTCGTGCTTCCGCTTCCGCATCCGTCACGGCTGTTTCCTTTACCAGTACCGTCAGGCGCACGATTACAAAATCACCCCCTGTCGCATGATTGTGGGTAATGAAGTTTTCTTCCTTGATTTTCGCGCGTGTAATCAGTTCTGATTTTACTCGATTGGCACGGATCTTCGCTGTTGCAAGGTTCTCGGCTTCACCGCCCAGCGAATTGCAGTAGCCGTCAACCAGTAGCGGCAACTTGCCGTTAAAAATTGTTGCTTTACTGTTTTCGATACATTCCAACAGGCGGGCAAGTTCCGTGTCATTGCCATTCCAAGGAACGTAGAACATGTCCTTCTGCGAAACGAAGCGGAAGGTGTAGGTTGTGTCTGTTTTCTGCTGCGCAATGACAGGAAAAGTTACCGTCATCAGCCACAGAAACAAGGTAAGAAAAGTGATTTTTCTGATCATATAAACTTGCATTTATTATCTTTGTCCTCTCCAAAGATAATAAATGTCATTCTATGCCCAAAAGATTAGAAAAACTTTTGCTGTAAAATTTTATAAATAATGTCGTTTGAGCATCTTTTTGTCGAATTAGCACTTTTTGAATTGTCGAATTAGCACTTTTTTGTCGTTTGAGCACTTTTGGGAAATGGGTTTCTGAGACCTTTTTCAATGTTTTTTAGTACACAAATTATTCCCGATTTGATTTTTTCCATTTGGCAGGCGTACATCCTTCTTTCTCGGAAAATAATTTGATAAAGTTACTTTGGGAAAGAAAACCAGAAGACTCAGCCAGCTTCTGTATATTGATTTCTGGATGCTCCTTCAGTATGTTTTTCGCATACTCCAACCGGAGACTGGTTATCCATTCGCGGAATGTCATTTTATACGTAGTCTTGATATAAGCGGAAAGATAGGTACGGTTCGTATGAAGTATTTCGGACAGTTCTTTTATGGTAAGTCCCTGCTGGACATAGCCGTCTGTCTTTATCCAGTTGTCAACCCTCTCTATAAATTCTGTATAGGACCTAGGAACTTCTTTCTCAGAAACTCTTTCACGTTCAGTTTCCGAATTTGTCAGAAGTTCTTCTTCAGATTGTATATCCTGCTCAAACGCATTTTCTACCTGTTCATAGAACAGCAGGTAGTTCTGATAGCTGTAGAAAAGATAGCTGTAGAACGGTATTGACGACAAAATCCAGATAAAAACATATTCGTCTGGCAGAAATGTCAGCAATCCGCATCCGACACCGAAGATAACAGCCCAATAAGTGAATATGGAAAGCCATTCGATATATGCTCCTATATCATCCGCCTGAGTTTCATTGAAAATTCGAATGGCTCTACGATATGCAATTATGACTCTGCGAGCTAAAACGACTCCAAAAACGACTAACCAGGCAGCTAAAGCAAATAAAGAGAATTTTTGCATGATTCCGCTTGGCAACAGGAACAACACAACTCCGGAAAGAGTTGAAAATATAATCCATAAAATGATATGTGTCCACACACGCCGTTTGGTAATGTAAAAACGATCAAGCAACATTATCAATGCCGAACTGAACAGAGAATAGCACAGGAAGTATGTGGACATGTTCATCAATATGGCAGAATCCGCATTTTTGAATCGGATACCAAAGAAGAAATGTACCGAATAGTTTGCCGAAAGCAGCAGCATAGCTATACCCATAATCTGTCGGGAGCGGAGATAATTCTTGAAAATTGCCTTTTCAGGAGTTTTTGCAAACAAAAAATAAAAGCCGAAGAATAACATTAACGGCAGTGCGGTACAAAGTGAAAAACTGTATATAGATGGTTCCATTGTTATGCTTATTTGATTTTGATACAATTTCCGAATTATAAGCCAGTTGGGATAAAAAACAGAAAAGAATCTCTCAGAGTGTTCGCTGCTTGATTAAAAAAATCAAGACCGAATCACCTAAGATCTTGCATCAAATTGCTCTAAGTCACACGTTTCTTATTGAAATCAAATAATGAGAATGAAGTATTTATTTTTTTCATTACAATTCTTTATAAGGATTATGTTCAGGAACCCTAATGAGTTCTTTTATATCAACTTCCAGACATTGAGATATCTGTATTAATGCTTCTAAAGGAGGTTGACAAGCATTAGTACACCATTTGGAAATGGTTGCTTGGTCTCTACCAAGTTTCTCTGCAAGCCATTTGTTCGTTTTCCCCTTTTCTGCAAGCATAACTTTTATACGATTAAGATTTTTCTCAGCCATTGCGTATATTATTATTGTTTTCGGTTGCAAAGATACTCATTTTCCTCCAAATATCGTTTGTTTATCCGAAAATCATTATAAAAATCGGCAAATAATTTGCCTAATTAGAAATTTTTCTAATTTTTGCATGATTTACAGTGACTCGTCCCATCTTCATCTTGCATACCACTATATTCTATTAAAATGAAAACAGATGTGCCTACTTATAATTTTCTTCTTTTGGAGTTGATTTATGAATTTCAAAATCGGAAAAATTCCGCGTTATCCGTGTTAATTTTTGTTTTCTCATAATTTCATTTTGGGGTTACGGGATTTTGTTGTTCCTAATTTGTTTCTTTTGCCATTTTGTTATTCGGATTAGCATTGATTATCAGAACATTACAAACAATCAGTAAGATTGCGAAACAAAAATAGCGTACAGGGTACAACGACAAAAATCGTTCTCTCTGTACGTTATTAAATCTTA
>OHXE01000315.1_pt1 | contig 11293 bp, 10 predicted proteins | sample 1579981 | NCBI WGS metagenome assembly OHXE01 (sample SAMEA3882505, study PRJEB24775) | human gut metagenome | biome: human-associated habitat; feature: intestine environment; material: feces | place: Netherlands | collected 2009/2010 | reverse complement strand
TGGACCATTTGGGCCTTCAGCCCGTTCTTGAACCACATGCGAAAGTTCTGTCAGCAGAATATCTCCGAAAGATAGCGAAATATCTCCGATAATCAGTAATGGCTCAGTATCCGGATTACGGAATTCTTCTGAACCAGGTGATGCGGAGCAGGATTTCTACCAGCAATACCAGGAGAGCTGCCAAGGCGAATGGCTGATAAGCTTCATAGCGCTTAGCGAAATGCTTGACATTAAACTTGGTTTTCTCCAGTTTATCGATGTCTCTGTAAATCTTCTTCAGCTCGTTATTATTCGTAGCGCGATAAAAGTTACCATCGGTTGTCTGCGCAATATCGCTCAGCGTCTTCGTATCTATCTCTACCGGAATATTGACGTACTGTACTCCTGCCACAGGCATTGGATAAGGAGCCACCTTGTTGGTTCCTACACCGATGGTGTAAACACGTATCCCGTAGCTTTTGGCAATCTCTGCTGCGGTCATTGGCGAGATTTCACCCATGTTGTTACTGCCGTCGGTAAGAAGAATCACAACCTTCGATTTTGACTTAGAATCCTTCAGGCGGCTCACGGCATTGGCGAGTCCCATTCCCACTGCAGTACCATCGTCAATCAGTCCCCGGGCGGCAATATCCGTACGGGTTGCCTGCAAGAGGCGCAACAGACTGGCATGATCGGTTGTCATCGGGCACTGGGTGAAAGCTTCACCGGCAAAGATAGTCAGACCGATGTTGTCGTTCGGTCTTCCCGAGATGAATTCTGTTGCCACATCCTTAGCCGCTTCCATACGGTTCGGTCTCAAATCTTCGGCAAGCATAGAGGTGGAAACGTCCATCGCCAACATAATGTCAATGCCTTCTACCGTCTTGTTGTCCCAAGCCGTATGCGTCTGCGGACGAGCCATCGCACAGACGATGAGCACGAAGCAGATGCATCTCAGCACCATTGGCAGATGGATGAGACGCACACGCAGGCTCTTCGGAGCATATTGATACTTTTTCGTGTCGCTCATGCGCATGGTTGGCGCATTCTTCTTCCTGTAGAGGAAATACCATAATATATAAGGTATCAGCAACAGGAGCAACAGAAAATAGCCTTTACTTGCAAATTCCATTTCTTTATTTTTCTATTTATAGCCAGGCAAAGAGTTTCGGAATAAACCGCTTTGCCCGGCGAAACGTTTCATAAGAACACCCTGCCTTACATCAGCAGCATGGCTGACTGATAAATGATGTAACCCAACAGAGCCAGACCTACGATGGCTCCTATCCAGAGGAGCGACTTGATGAGGCGGCGCTGAGATTGCGTCTTCTGCTCTTCGTTGGTCAGCTGCGGAACCACCTTTTCTTCTGTAGGTTTCTCATCTGTCTTGGTCTGGTCGATGAAGTTGATGGCATTCACCAGGTTGGCATCGTTCTCGTTCATCGGGATCTCGTACTTGGCAAACTTCACCAGGTCGGCGGTGGAGAAGAGCATTCTCAGCTCGTCTATCATCTTCTGGTCGCCCGAAGCACGCAGATGCTCAATGATTTCTCCACTGGTCATCTCCATCGCATTGAAACCGAAGCGGCTCACGATATAGGCACGCAGCGTATTGGTCAACTGGGTGTAGTACTCTTTCTGAGTCTCCTGGCTGGCGCTGGTATGATGATGCTTGATGTCATTGATTTCACGCAGCGCCTTCTCATGGGCAGGCACCCTCTTCACGATGCGGATGCGGGCGATGATAGGCTTGTTCTTCTTCAGACGATTGCGGAGATAAATCATTGCACCACAGATGATAATCATCAGCAGGCTCAACCAGAAGGCGAAGCTCCACTCACTCCACTCGAAAGGATTATCCTGTACACCCTTTGCCGGATAGAACTGGTTAGGATGCACCGTATCTACCGGAACGGTGAGCACCTTCAGCGCCAGCGGATTTCCGTGATAGCTCTTGCCGTCGATCTTCACATCGAGTGCAGGAACCACATACACCTTCTCATCGAAAGAGGTAAGCGTATAGTCGCGGCTCACCTGGATGCGGTCATCACCCATCTGCATCGTGTCGCCCTTGCTCTGCTCCACCACCTCTACACCAGGTACTATCTGGTCCTGAGGCTTGAAGGATGGCAGCACGATTCTGGCACCCTTCCGGGCAGTAGCCTTGAGGTGCAGGATGGTCTGCTGTCCGATAAGCAGCTGCAGGGAATCCATGCGCTGTTCCACGGTTTGACCGAAAGCCAGCGTAGAGCAACCCATCAGCGCCATCGTCAATATGATATTCTTTATTTTCATGTTATCTTACTTTAGCCTCTCTGTTTGAACAGCATCAGGAGCGCCTTCGAGAAGTCCTCGTTGGTGGCTACCGAAGTCCAATCTACCTTGCTCTTGGCAAAGAGCTGTCGCAGATTCTCCTGCTGTCGCAACCAGTTTTGGGTGTGAGCCACTCTCAATTTCTTAGAACTGGTATCGATATACATCTCGTGTCCCGTCTCGGCATCCATCACCTTGAGCAGTCCCACATCGGGCAGCTGCTTGGCACGTGGATCATACACCTGTATTCCCACCACATCGTGCTTCTGGTTGGCTATCTGCAGCTGATGCTGATAGTCCTTGTTATCGTAGAAGTCGCTGATGACGAAAGCCGTGCAATGACGTTTCATCACCCTCGTGAAGTATTCCAGGGCACATCCGATATCTGTACGCTGACTCTCGGGATGAAAGTCGAGCATCTCACGAATGATGTAGAGGATATGCTTGCGTCCCTTCTTGGGAGGGATATATTTCTCTATTCTGTCGGAAAAGAAGATGACACCTATCTTGTCGTTGTTCTGGATGGCACTGAAGGCAAGGGTTGCAGCTATCTCGGTAGCCAGGTCGCGCTTCATCTGGCGCATGGTACCGAAATCGAGCGAACCGCTCACATCTACCATCAGCATCACGGTAAGCTCTCGCTCTTCTTCAAAGACCTTGACGAAAGGGCGATGGAAGCGAGCCGTCACATTCCAGTCGATGTCTCTCACGTCGTCGCCATACTGATATTCGCGCACCTCGGCAAAGGCCATTCCCCTACCTTTGAAGGCAGAATGATACTGGCCGGCGAAGATGTTCTGGCTCAATCCGCGAGTCTTGATCTCGATCTTCCGAACTTTCTTTAAGATATCTTGTGTATCCAACTTAATTTACTTTGAATTTTGAACTAAATCAAGGCACTTCAACCTTGTTGATGATGCGGCTGACGATTTCCTCGCTGGTGATTTCGCTTGCCTCTGCCTCATAAGAGAGGCCGATGCGGTGGCGGAGTACATCGTGAGCCACGGCACGTACATCCTCAGGAATCACGTAGCCACGGTGCTTGATGAAGGCGTAGGCTCTGGCTGCCTTGGCAAGTGAGATGCTGGCACGAGGACTGCCGCCAAAGGTAATCATATCCTTCAATTCGCCCAGGCCGTAACGGTCTGGATAACGGGTAGCGAAGACGATGTCGGCAATATACTGCTCAATTTTCTCATCGATATACACCTCGTTGACGATGCTGCGAGCCTTCAGGATTTCCTCGGCTGTAGTAACCGGAGTCACGGTAGGCAGACCGCCCTGGATGTTCTCACGGATGATGAGCTTCTCTTCTTCGATGGTAGGATAATCGATGACAACCTTGAGGAGGAAACGGTCCACCTGAGCCTCAGGCAACTGATAGGTACCCTCCTGCTCTACCGGGTTCTGGGTAGCCATCACCAGGAAGGGATTAGGCAAATGGAAAGTCTGCTCGCCGATGGTTACCTGATGTTCCTGCATCGCCTCAAGCAAGGCACTCTGCACCTTGGCTGGAGCACGGTTGATCTCATCTGCCAGGACGAAGTTGGCAAACACAGGTCCTCGCTTCACATGGAAGGCTTCATCCTTCTGCGAATAGATCTGCGTACCGATTACGTCGGCAGGCAACAAATCGGGTGTAAACTGTATGCGGCTATAGTCTGCACTAATCAACTGTGACAATGTTTTGATTGCAAGAGTCTTCGCCAGACCAGGTACACCTTCCAGGAGAATGTGACCATCAGAGAGAAGACCGATAAGGAGACAGTCAACGAGGTGCTTCTGACCTACGATGACCTTGTTCATGCCCATTACCAGGTTGGTAACGAACTGACTCTGTTGTTCAATCCGGATATTCAACTCACGGATATCAATAGCTTCTGCCATAATCTTATTATCAATTTTACGTTTAATTCATTCTAAAAACTGAACAAAGGGCACTTCCAAAATGCCCTCCGTTCTCAAATCAAACGCAAAAGTACTCAATTATGAGCACAAAAGCGAATAAAGCTAACTAAATTATATTAAAAAAGTTTCACAAACGCTATTTTTAGAAACTTTTAATAAAGCAGGCACACGAAGCATCAGCGATTGCGATGCTTCATATACCATGGATGTACTAGGAAATTATACACCAGGAGAGAAACCACTGTCAATCCGAAAGCCGGATACAGAAGTTCCTTATACACAGGATTCAAGATCACCGAATCCATACCAAGGCCCTTCGGATACAAGTCCTTCACCAGCCAGAAACCCAATCCGATTCCTAAGCTCAATCCCAGTTCCCACGCCAGGAAGAAGGAGCTCATACTGGTGCCACGCTGGCAATGCTTGGCAAGCTTGATGTAGAAAAGCAGGAATCGGCTTCCGATGATACCCACTCCCAAGGCAAGCAAGGCAGGTACAAGCATCTCTTCGGCAAAATCCTGATCGCTTAAGGAAACAAATTCTGCTGCCGCGATCAATATCAGTCCCACGATTACCTGACTCTTCAGCTCTGCATCAGCAAAAGCGTATTTCTCTGCCACCAATGCCAGAAACAGTCCGCAAAAAAACATCGCATAGACGGTGAGAGAATGAGGCAGCGACAGATAGAAGCCCGGTATCACCATGATGCATACAATATTGACGAACAGCGGAAATCCCTGAGGCAGGAAAAAGCGGTCGCTGCTGATGAGTGACACGTTTTCTGACGGAGCCTTGAACGGGAACTTCACTCTGGAAACCAGCACCAAGGCAACCAATGCCAATACTGAGGCTACCGGAAAAACAACTTTCATACTGAAGACGTTATAGACCAGAAGCGACAGCAATGGACCTACCGCAATAGAAAAGCGGGCAAACCAGGAGGTGATATAATTCGCCTCCGTACGCTGGAAAGATTCACAGGTATCGATAATCAGCGTACTCGCCAGCGACATCTCTGCCAAGCCCAGGAAAGCGCCCTGAATCAGACGCATCGCCACCAGCATCTCGAAGCCCACCTTGATATTCCAGAAGGTTTCCAGATAATAAAGGACGACGAGACTGACTGCCACACCCAGGATGGATATCTGGCATACCCGATTACGACGATAGCGCTGCACCAGATAGGAGCAGAAGCCACCCAAAAGAAAGATGCCCAAGCCATAAGCAGCATAAACCACGCCCATCTGAGTAACGGAATATCCCTCCTTAGCCATAAAATAAGGTATGCTCAGGAGAAGCATATAGATGCTCGTCATCAGGAAGAGGTTGGCGAAGCAGAGGCGCCAGAAGTCGCGATGCCATAAATTAATATGTATCGGCGTATTTTGCGTATCCATCTTAGTAGCTCTCTTCTGCGCTTGGATACTCCACGCTCTTCACGGCATCGATATAAGCCTTCACTCCCTTCTGCATCTCCTCGCCTACCTGGGCAAAATGACGCAGGAATTTTGGCTTGAAGCCCTGGGTCATACCGAGCGCATCAGCATAAACCAAAACCTGTCCATCACAACCGTTACCTGCTCCAATACCGATAGTTACAGCGTTTACCTGACGTGAAACTTCAGCCGCCAGTTTAGCAGGAACCTTCTCCAGAACGATGGCAAAACAGCCAGCCTTATCCAGTGCTTTAGCATCGCTGATCAGCTTTTCAGCCTCTGCATCCTCCTTGGCACGGATGCCGTAACCACCAAACTTATTCACGCTCTGAGGAGTAAGTCCGAGATGGCCGCAAACAGGAATACCGGCATTGATGAGTGCCTGAACAGTATCCAGGATTTCCACGCCACCTTCCAGCTTCAGCGCATCCACACCCGTCTCCTTCATCATTCGGCAGGCATTGCGCAAGGCATCCTCCTTGCAAACCTGATAGCTGCCGAAAGGCATATCACAGAGCACGAGTGCATGATTGCAGGCACGGGCCACGCTGCGTGCGTGGTAAATCATCTGATCTACGGTGATAGGCAATGTATCAGCATTTCCTGCCATCACATTGCTAGCCGAATCACCTATCAGGATGGTATCGATGCCAGCAGCATCGATGATGCCTGCGGTAGTGAAATCGTAGGCAGTAAGCATCGTAACCTTCTCACCTGCCGCCTTCATTTCGGCGTAGGTCTTGGTTGTGATTTTCTTTTTGTCTGTAGATAAATATCCCATATAATTGTGTTTGCTAAAAAGTTTCTACAATCTTCTCCAGGTCATCATATCCGAATCCATTGTAATCGGCTATCACATAGTCGCTGTATGGCTGGATGCTCTCTGCTGAATTGGTAGTAGCGAGTCCGAGGGTAAATGCACCCGAAGCTCTCACAGCCTTCAGTCCGTTGAAGCTGTCCTCCAGACCCACACATTCCTCCGGCTTTGCTCCGAAGCAGGCAGCACCCTTGAGATAACAGTCTGGATCCGGCTTGCTTTTGGCAAAATCTTCGCTGGTGAGCACGCGGTCAAAATAGGTTTTGAACTCAGGATGATGCTTATACACCTGCTCCATCTTCTGCAGATTGCTGCTCGTCACCACAGCGCACTTCACGCCATGCGCCTTTACGTCTTTCAGGAAAGTTTCGAATCCGGGAATGTAAGGATACGACATATTCAGCTCGAACTCATCGAGCCGGGCTGTTATCTTAGCCTGTTCCGACTTGCAATCGGTGTATCCATCAATATGAGCGAATGTGGCATCATCAGAGAAGTACTTGTCGTAGATCTGAACCAGGGTCTGTCCCTTGATGCGAAGCGCAAAGTCAGGCATCTCTGGATGATACTCCCTGCCTATCATTCCCCAGAACACGGAATACTGGCTTTCGGTATCGAAAACCACGCCGTCTAAGTCGAATAATGCTGCTTTTATCATTACTTTTTATATTAAATAAATACTATCTAACATCTTTTTCGGGTGCAAAGGTACACATTTTTTTGCTAACAAGCCCCGAAATAACTACTAAATATACAAAAAAAGCTAATTTTATTTTGTTTTATCTACAATTTGCACTACCTTTGCATCGGTTTATATACATTAATAAATATAGATAGAAAGAAACAAAAACAAGATAGAATGAATATCATAGAGAAATATTTCCCTCACCTCACCGACGAGCAGAAGAAGCAGTTCGCTGCCCTCGACGGTCTGTATCGCGATTGGAATGCCAAGATCAATGTCATCAGCCGCAAGGATATCGACAACCTCTACGAGCACCATGTGCTCCACTCTCTGGCTATTGCCAAGGCGATCAACTTCCGCCCGGGTTCAGAGATTCTCGACTTCGGATGCGGCGGTGGTTTTCCGGGCATCCCGCTCGCCATCCTCTTCCCTGAGTGCAAGTTCAAGCTCATCGACGGCACCGGCAAGAAGATTAAGGTGTGCAATGAGGTGGCTGGCGCTATCGGACTCAAGAACCTGGTGGCTGAACACCTGCGCGGCGAGGACGAGAAAGGCAAGTACGACTTCGTGGTGAGCCGTGCCGTAATGCAGTTGCCCGACCTGATGAAGATCATCAAGAAGAACTTCAAGAAGTCTGGTCAGAATGCCCTGCCCAACGGTTTGCTCTGCCTCAAGGGCGGCAATCTGAAGGAAGAGCTCAAGCAGTATTATAAGATTTCGGAAATCACCCCTCTCAGCACCTTCTTCGATGAGGAGTGGTTCAGCCAGGACAAGCAGCTGGTTTATGTTCCTGCTTAAATTAAAGAAAAAGTAAAATGCTACATATCGAAAGATTCCAAGTCAACATGTTGCAGGAAAACTGCTACGTGGTCAGCGATGACACCCTCGAGTGCGTCATCATAGATTGCGGCGCCTTCTATCCTGAAGAGCGCAAGGCGATCACCGAGTATATCAGGAAGAACAATCTGAAGCCAGTTCATCTCCTCGTTACCCATGGTCATCTCGACCATAATTTCGGCAACGATACCATCTACCAGGAGTTCGGACTGAAGCCGGAAGTGGCACAGGGCGATGAGAAGCTGATGAAGGGTCTGGCTCATCAGGCAGAGACATTCTACCAGATGCAGCTCGACACCCACTTCCCTCCTATCGGTCATTTCTTTGAGGAAGATGAGGTAATCAAGTTCGGCAATCACGAATTCACCATCATCGAGACTCCGGGCCACAGCAACGGCTCCGTATGCTTCTATTGCGAGGCAGAGCACGTACTCTTCTCGGGCGATACCCTCTTCAAGAGCTCCATCGGCAGAACCGATTTCCCTGGCGGCAGCATGTTCCGCATCATCAACAGCCTGCGCCATCTCGGCATGTTGCCGGATGAAACACAGGTGCTGCCAGGCCACGGTGAGGCTACCAGCATCGGCGAGGAATTGGCTCATAATCCATATATGGACCGATAGATTCAGGAAGATACAGCATTCAGAATTCCAAGGATTCAGAAGATACAGCATTCAGATGATTCAGAAGAAATCGAACACAGAGAAAATCATCCTGGGCATTGACCCCGGCACCAACGTGATGGGCTATGGCGTGATACGCGTCATCGGCAACAAGGCAGAACTGGTGGTGATGGGCGTCATCGACATGCGCAAGGAGAAAGATCCCTACTTGCGACTCGGCAGGATTTTCGAGCGGGTGACTGGCATCATCGACTCCTATCTGCCCGACGAGATGGCGATAGAGGCTCCCTTCTTCGGCAAGAATGTGCAGTCGATGCTCAAGCTCGGCAGGGCGCAGGGAGTGGCTATCGCTGCTGCCATCCACCACGACGTACCCATCCACGAGTACGCGCCGCTGAAAATCAAGATGGCGATTACCGGACAAGGTCAGGCTTCCAAGGAGCAGGTGGCGGCGATGCTGCAGCGCATGCTCAACATCCGGGAAGACGAGATGCCAAAATACATGGATGCCACCGATGCCCTGGGCGCTGCCTACTGCCATTTCCTGCAGATGGGCAGACCCGAAACGGGCGACAGGCACTATAGCAGTTGGAAGGATTTTGCTACCAAGAACGCCAGCCGCATAGAGAAAGGTACAGGCATGACGGGCCCGCAGGCAAAGCTTCTGGCGGCTATCAACCGTACCACGCACAAGTAGCCCTACCCGGGAATATCACTCTGTCATCAAGCAATATATCAAAAAAAATAAGAGAGATGCAAAAGATTATTAGCATTAAAAATGGTGTTACCCGTATGCCTGAATGGCGTATGGCAGACCCCGTAAACTTCGAGGCGTGCGATGGTGAACACATCGCTATCGTAGGTCCGAACGGTGGAGGAAAATCAATGTTTGTTGACATCATCGTAGGTCGCCACCCACTCCTGATGCACGACCCTGATTACGATTTCTCACCTAGTCAGAAGACAATGGTGAGCGACAACATCAAGTATATTACCTTCCGCGACACCTACGGAGGCGATAACGACCGCACTTATTTCCTGCAGCAGCGCTGGAACCAGCTCGAGATAGACGAGAACACGCCTGTCGTAAAGGACAAGCTGGAAGAAGCCTACCAGATGGCCGGTGAAGACACTCCGGAGCGCAGAGCCCTGCAGCAGCACATCTACGAACTCTTCCACATGCAGCACCTGATGGACAAATACACCATCCTGCTCTCAAGTGGCGAGCTCCGCAAGTTCAAACTTGCCTCTACCCTCTTCTCAGAGCCTCGCGTGCTCATCATGGACAATCCGTTTATCGGACTCGATGCTGAAACCCGCGACCAGCTCAAGGAACTGCTCAAGACCCTCTCTTCTGAGCGAGCCCTGCAGATTATCCTCGTACTGAGCAAGAGCGATGATATTCCTGATTTCATCACCCACGTGGTAGAAGTAAAGGATATGAAGGTTCTGCCTAAGGTAACCCTCGCCGAATATCTTGCCGGCAGAGAATCCGTGCCTGCCCATGTGCTGAGCCCGGAGCTGGAACAGGCCATCGTAGACCAACCTTACAGCGACCGCGAATATCACACCCAGGAAGTGGTGAAGATGAACAAGGTACGCATACAGTATGGCGAGCGAATCATCCTCAACGACCTCGACTGGACCGTGATGAACGGCGAGCGATGGGCTTTGAGCGGACAGAACGGAGCCGGAAAAAGTACGCTCCTCAGTCTGGTTTGTGCCGATAATCCGCAGAGTTATGCCTGCGACATCACCCTCTTCGACAATCCTCGAGGCAGCGGCGAAAGCATCTGGGACATCAAGAAACACATCGGCTACGTATCGCCTGAACTTCACCGCTCTTACCAGCGCGACCTGCCAGCCATCCGCATCGTGGCAAGCGGCCTGATGGATTCCGTAGGTCTCTATGTGAAGCCAAAGGAAGAAGATATGGACAAGTGCCGCTTCTGGATGAAAGTCTTCGGACTGGAAGGTCTTGAAGACCGTGGTTTCCTGAAGCTCTCCAGCGGCGAACAGCGCCTCGTTCTCCTGGCACGTGCCTTTGTCAAGGACCCGGAACTGCTGATTCTCGATGAACCGCTCCACGGACTCGACAACCGCAACCGCCGTCTTGTAAAAGACGTCATCGAAGCCTTCTGTCGCCGCCAGAACAAAACCATGATCATGGTAACGCATTATAAGGAAGAATTGCCAGCGTGCATCGACCACAGCATCTTCCTCTTGCGCCACACCAACGATTAAAAAGAATTGATAATTAATAATTTTAGAAAGATGAGATACATAATATTATTATTTGCGCTCACCCTCAGCATAGCTAAGGCAAGCGCCCAGGATGTATTAAACGAGGTGCTCCGCACTTCTGATGCAATCCTCAACGACACCACGAAGAGCATGGACGAGCGCCGTACAGCCCTCTTCAAGTTTGACGCAATGACCTACATGCGCAGCAAGATTCTGCCACCGTATGTAATGCTCGACAAGAATCTGAGCAAGGACACCTTGAACATAAAGGTTCGCTATCTCAACGAGCAGGCCTACGCCATGAGTGTTTATATTACGCTCTACCAGAAGCGATTGAAGGAGGCTTCTAAAAAGAATAAGCCGCTCGTAACCCAGTTTTTCAAGCAGGCAACCATCGACCACAAGGCATTTAAGGATGCAGATACAGAGTTTACCCTGGCTTATTACAACA
>OHXE01000311.1_pt1 | contig 11342 bp, 10 predicted proteins | sample 1579981 | NCBI WGS metagenome assembly OHXE01 (sample SAMEA3882505, study PRJEB24775) | human gut metagenome | biome: human-associated habitat; feature: intestine environment; material: feces | place: Netherlands | collected 2009/2010 | reverse complement strand
GTTGGTCCGAAACGGATGGATTACGAGAATGTTGTTGACAACCTCAAAAACTTAAAGTCCCAGTTAGACGGTATTTTTGATAAAGAAAAAGGGCAATCCTAGAAAGGTGGTAAACATGGCAGAGAACAAAAAAGTCATGGAAGAAGAGGCAGTAGATACAAAAGAAACCAAGGCCGAACAGACATGTGAAGAAACAAAGGACACAAAGGAGACGGCGGCAGAGGAAACAAAAGAAACTGCAGCCGAAGAAAAGGATACAAAGAAAGAAGAGAAATCCGAAAAAAAGGGTGCCTTTGGAAAGAAAAAGAAAGATAAAAAAGACGAACAGATCGAAGATTTAAACGACCGTCTGAAACGTCAGATGGCAGAGTTTGATAATTTCCGTAAACGTACGGAAAAAGAAAAAGCGCAGATGTTTGACATGGGAGCAAGAACAATCATTGAAAAGATTCTCCCGGTTATCGACAATTTCGAGCGTGGGCTTGCAGCTGTACCAGAGGAACAAAAGGATGATGCTTTTGTTACCGGTATGGATAAAGTATATAAGCAGATGCTGACAGAATTAGATGCCATCGGGGTGAAACCGATTGAGGCACTGGGAAAGGAATTTGATCCGGATCTCCACAATGCAGTTATGCAGGTGGAAAGCGAAGAGTATGAACCGGGAACAGTTGCCCAGGAATTACAAAAAGGTTACACCTACAAGGACAATGTGGTCCGCCACAGTATGGTCGCTGTAGTCAGCGAATAAAGGTATTTCCTATTTCGCATGGAGTAGTAAATCATAAATTAGCAAAACAATTTTATTTGATCATAATTTTAGCAGGAGGAAAAGAAAATGGGCAAGATCATTGGTATTGACTTAGGAACAACCAACAGCTGTGTAGCTGTTATGGAAGGTGGAAAACCTACCGTTATTGCAAACCAGGAAGGTGCAAGAACAACACCATCTGTTGTAGCATTTACAAAGACAGGAGAGCGTCTCATCGGTGAGCCGGCAAAGCGTCAGGCTGTTACAAACGCTGAGAAGACGATTTCTTCCATTAAGAGACATATGGGTACGGATTATAAAGTAGCCATTGATGACAAACAGTACAGTCCACAGCAGATTTCCGCCATGGTACTTCAGAAATTAAAGGCTGATGCAGAAGGATACCTTGGAGAAAAGGTTACAGAAGCTGTTATTACAGTTCCTGCATATTTCAACGATGCACAGCGTCAGGCAACAAAGGATGCCGGAAAGATTGCAGGTCTGGATGTAAAGCGTATCATCAACGAGCCTACTGCAGCAGCACTTGCATATGGCCTTGATAACGAAAAAGAACAGAAGATCATGGTATATGACCTTGGTGGTGGTACATTCGATGTATCTATCATTGAGATCGGTGACGGTGTCATCGAAGTATTATCTACCAACGGTGATACACATCTTGGTGGTGATGATTTTGATAACAAGATCACACAGTGGATGATCGATGAGTTTAAGAAGGCAGAGGGTGTTGATCTTTCTACCGACAAGATGGCTTTACAGAGATTAAAAGAAGCTGCCGAGAAAGCAAAGAAGGAACTTTCTTCCGCAACTACTACAAATATTAACTTACCATTCATCACAGCTACTGCTGAGGGACCAAAGCACTTTGATATGAACCTCACCAGAGCAAAATTTGATGAATTAACACATGATCTCGTAGAGAGAACTGCAGTACCGGTACAGAACGCTATGAAGGATGCAGGTCTTACAAATGCAGATTTAGGCCAGGTTCTTCTGGTTGGTGGTTCTACACGTATCCCGGCTGTACAGGATAAGGTAAGACAGATGACAGGCAAAGAGCCAAGCAAGTCCTTAAACCCGGATGAGTGTGTAGCAATCGGTGCTTCTATTCAGGGTGGTAAATTAGCAGGTGATGCAGGTGCCGGCGAGATCTTACTTCTCGATGTAACACCACTGTCACTTTCTATCGAGACCATGGGTGGTATTGCAACCCGTCTGATCGAGAGAAATACTACCATTCCTACGAAGAAGAGCCAGATCTTCTCTACCGCAGCAGATAACCAGACCGCTGTAGATATCAACGTTGTACAGGGTGAGCGTCAGTTCGCAAGAGATAACAAATCTCTCGGACAGTTCCGTCTGGATGGTATCCCGCCAGCACGTCGTGGTGTTCCACAGATCGAGGTTACATTCGATATCGATGCAAACGGTATTGTAAATGTATCTGCCAAGGATCTTGGAACAGGCAAAGAGCAGCATATCACAATCACAGCCGGATCTAACATGTCCGATGAAGAAATCGATAAGGCTGTTAAGGAAGCTGCTGAGTTTGAAGCGCAGGATAAGAAGAGAAAAGAAGCAATCGATGCCAGAAATGAAGCTGAGAGCTTTGTATTCCAGACAGAGGATGCATTAAAGCAGGTAGGAGATCAGGTTGATCCTGCAGACAAGTCAGCAGTAGAAGCTGATGTTGCAGCAGTAAAGGCTTTCCTGGATGCACACAAGGAAGCAGAGCAGATGACAGATGCAGATGTTGCGGAATTAAAGGCAGCACAGGAGAAACTGACACAGAGTGCACAGAAGGTATTTGCAAAGATGTATGAGCAGGCACAGGCAGCACAGGGTGCAACAGGCGCAGGCCCGAATCCGGGAGCAGGTCCTGATATGGGTTCTGCAGCAGGAGCAAACACCGGAGCAGGAGCAAATGGTGCAGATGATGATGTCATCGATGCAGATTTCAAAGAGGTTTAATTTAGAAAATAAATAGACAAAGCGTGGGGTTTCCGGTTTTCCGGAAACCCTATGCGTACTATAAGGGATTAATATTATGGCAGAGAAAAGAGATTATTACGAGGTCCTTGGAATTCCAAAGACCGCAACGGAAGCAGAAATAAAAAAAGCTTTCCGTACAACCGCCAAGAAGTATCATCCGGATATGCATCCGGGAGATAAAGAGTGTGAGGAAAAATTTAAAGAAGCGCAGGAGGCATATGCCGTTTTGAGCGATCCGGAAAAGCGCAGACAGTATGATCAGTTTGGTCATGCCGCGTTTGATGGAGGCGCCGGCGGTGCAGGCGGATTCGATTTTTCCGGCATGGATATGGGAGATATCTTTGGCGATATTTTCGGAGACTTTTTCGGTGGCGGAAGACGAAACAGCAACAATAACGGACCGGCGCAGGGTGCAAGTGTACGTCTTACCGTCCGTATTACGTTTGAAGAAGCTGTGTTTGGATGTTCTAAGGAACTTGAGTTCCCGTATAAAGAAGAATGTAAGACCTGTCACGGAACCGGGGCAAAACCGGGAACTTCACCGGAAACCTGCAGCAAGTGCGGGGGAAAAGGGAAAGTGGTATATTCCCAGCAGTCTTTGTTTGGCATGATGCAGAATGTGCAGACCTGTCCGGATTGCGGCGGTACCGGTAAGGTGATCCGTGAAAAATGTCCGGATTGCCGGGGAACGGGATATATCTCAAAGAAAGTACGAAAGACCGTAGAGATTCCGGCCGGAATTGATAATGGACAGTCTGTTCGTGTCAGAGGTTACGGAGAACCGGGACGAAACGGAGGTCCGAGAGGAGATCTTCTGGTAGAAGTTCTTGTTTCCAGAAGCAATGCGTTTGAACGTCAGGACATGAATATATTTTCCAATGCTTCGATTTCCTTTGGTATTGCAGCACTGGGCGGGGATATCCGTATCAGGACGGTGGACGGAGATATCATCTATACCGTTGCACCGGGTACCCAGAGCGGAACGAGAATCCGCCTGAAAGGCAAAGGAGTACCATCGATCCGAAACAAGGCAGTACGTGGAGACCATTATGTAACACTGATTGTCAACACGCCGACGGGCTTAAACAAAGAGGCAAAAGAGGCGTTGCGTAAATTTGATGAATTGACGGGAAATTCCCTGAATAAAGAGGGCGGAGCACAGACCGGAAAAGAAAAAAAGAAGGGTTTTATGGACAAAATCAAAGAATCTTTCGATGAACATTAGTACAAATCGCCTATAGTAATCTGGTACAAAGTATTGTATGATGAGTCTGTTAGTATTATTGGCAGCATGTGTGTACGGATACGGAGGCATGTGGGGGATGACGCTGGAAGAAGAACGTAAAGCTTTGGAGGAGCAGCGCCGCACGCTGGAGCGTGAACGGCGGGAATTTACCCGGCGGGTGGAGATTGAAGACCGCCGTCTGGAACAGCAGCAGAAGCTTTTTGATATGAAATTTAAAATACTCGAAGAAGAACTGGTGAAACTTGCAACAGAGAAAGAACATGTGAAGAAGCAGAAAGCTTTCTATCAGCGGGTAAGCGATTTTTCCGTGACAGCAGAGCAGCCTGTTATCCGGGGAGAAATGTTTTTCTCCGGAGTAGAGAGCAGACAGTCTCTTAAGAAACGTTATAAAGACCTGATCAAAATTTATCATCCGGATAATCTGGATGGGGATAAGAATACCGTTCAGGAAATTAACAGTGAGTATCATAAGCTTTGTGCTGTGTACAAAAATTAAAACAGCCATACGGTCTGTCCGCAGACCGTATGGCTGTTTTATGCATGTTTAACATGTTTAATGTCGTTCCTCATGAAGACGCTTAAAAATCTCCTCCTCTGACATGGCAGTGGCGGACGGAATGTTTTCTTCCATATTGTAGGTTCTCTGTTTTTTGATATAGAGAGTATTGGTGTTCTCTTTATATTCTACATCACTGGTATCAGAAGTATTTCGCTGCCGGTCATCGGTGTTGAATGCTTTCTGAAGTCCTTCTACAAGATTGCGTTTATCCATTTATTGTTTTCTCCTATAACTGTATAACTATCAACTTAACCCCTATATTATAACATGGGTTTTTTTGATGTACAATGTTTTCTTGAAATTTTATTGGAAATAAGGTATGATACATATAGTATGCCTTAGTGTAGAATTGAGAGGATGGTAACATGAAGTGGAAAAAATATACAATTGAGACAACGACCGCAGCAGAGGATTTTATGAGTTCCATGCTGATGGATCTGGGCATTGAGGGAATAGAGATTGAAGACAATATTCCGCTTACCAAAGAAGACCAGGCGGATATGTTTATTGATTTTCTGCCGGAACTTCCTCCGGATGAGGGCATCAGCCATGTGAGCTTTTATGTGGAAGAAGACGGCAGTGATCAGACGGAGATTTTAAAGCAGGTAAAGATCGGACTCGAGAAACTGCGTGACATGGTGGAAGTGGGAAGCGGTGTCATTACATCTTCCGAAACAGAAGATCTTGACTGGATCAATAACTGGAAAAAATATTTTACTTCTTTTACCATTGATGATATATTAATCAAACCGACCTGGGAAGAATTAAAGGAAGAAGACAAAGATAAATTTCTGATTGAGATCGATCCGGGAATTTCTTTCGGAACAGGAAAACATGAAACGACACAGCTTTGCATCCGGCAGTTACAGAAATATGTGGAAGGAAAACATCCGAAAGTACTGGATGTGGGATGTGGCAGTGGAATTTTATCGATTGTGGCATTAAAACTCGGCGCAAGAGAAGTCGTGGGAACGGATCTGGATGCAGACTGCATGACTTCTACAAGGGATAATATGCAGGTAAACCATCTCGATTTGTCTCTGGGAACCTTTTATGTGGGAAATCTGATTGATGATGAAGAACTTCAGGAAAAGGTTGGGACAGAGGAATATGAGATTGTTGTGGCAAATATTTTAGCACCAGTTATCATTGCCATGGCACCGGTCATTCCGGCTAGATTAAAACAGGGGGGGTATTTTATCACTTCCGGCATCATTGATTTTAAGGAAAACGAAGTAAAAGAAGCGATTGAAGCAGCAGGACTTACTGTAGTGGAAATCAATCATCAGGGTGAGTGGGTAAATATTACCGCACAGAAACAGTAGGAGCAGGGTATGTACCAGTTTTTTGTGGAAGATGAACAGGTGCAGCAGGATCGGATCTGCATTGTGGGCGGTGATGTCAATCATATCGGTCATGTGCTGCGCATGAAGACAGGGGAGAAAATCCGCATCAGCGATCAGAGCGGCAGATCGTATTTTTGCCGTATTCTGGAAATTACAGAGGAAGAGGTCTGGGCACAGATAGAGGATACCGATGAAATGGGGACAGAGTTTTCCCATAAGGTGTATCTTTTTCAGGGCCTTCCTAAAAGTGATAAGATGGAACTGATCATACAAAAGACCGTGGAACTTGGTGTCTATACCGTCATACCGGTTGCCATGAAAAACTGTGTGGTAAAGCTGGATGAAAAGAAGGCACAGAGCAAATGTAAGCGGTGGCAGGCAATTGCAGAGAGTGCGGCAAAACAGTCGAAGCGGACCGTGATTCCGCAGATTCAGATGCCACTTTCCTGGAAACAGGCATTGGAAGAGGCAAAGGAGCTGGACGTTGTCCTGGTTCCGTATGAGAATGAAAGAGGCATGGAAGCAACAAGAGAGATCTTTCGCTCGATTCCAGAAGGGGCGTCCATCGGAGTAATGATCGGTCCGGAGGGCGGATTTTCCCCGGAAGAGATTGCGCAGCTGGATAAAGACATGCATCGGATCTCTCTTGGCAGACGTATTTTGCGCACAGAAACAGCAGGAATGGCAACACTTTCCATGCTGATATACGAATTGGATATATAAGAAGGGTAAAAATGGAAACATATTTGGATAATTCGGCAACGACAAGATGTTGTGAGGAAGCGGCACAGCTGGTGGTAAAATTACTGACGGAGGATTATGGAAATCCATCTTCCCTGCACAACAAAGGCGTGATCGCCGAAAATTATATGAACGATGCAAGAAAAAAAATTGCAAAGACATTAAAGGTACAGGAAAAAGAAATCTGTTTTACGTCAGGTGGTACTGAGTCCAATAATCTTGCAATTATCGGTGTGGCAGAGGCAAACAAGCGAAGTGGAAAACATGTGATAACGACGTCCATTGAACATCCGTCCGTGTCGGCAACGATGGCATATCTGGAGGAACACGGATATGAAGTCACATATCTTCTGGTAGATGCTTATGGCGTGATTTCTCTGGACGATCTGAAAGCGGCAATCCGGCCGGATACCATTCTGGTTTCCCTCATGCAGGTAAATAATGAAATCGGAGCGGTGGAGCCGATCGCGGAAGCGGGGGCACTGATCAAACAGTGTAATCCACAGACGCTTTTTCATGTGGATGCCATTCAGTCCTACGGAAAAATGAGAATTTATCCGGCAAAAATGCATGTAGACCTTCTCTCGGTCAGCGGACATAAGATTCATGGACCGAAAGGAAGCGGATTTTTATATATCAAAGACAAGACGAAAATTCATCCGCTGTTAAACGGAGGCGGACAGCAGAGGGGAATGCGTTCCGGCACGGAAAATGTTCCGGCAATCGCAGGACTTGGCGTAGCAGCGGAACGTATTTATACTGGTTTTGAGGAAAAAATCGACCGGATGTATACCTTGCGGGAGCATTTTATTGAGGAAGTGACAAAAATTCCGGGTGTACACGTCAACGGTCATACCGATCGCAGCAATGCACCGCATATTGTCAGTGTCAGCACGGAAGGTGTGCGCGCGGAAGTATTGCTTCATGCATTAGAGGATAAAGAGATCTATGTGTCAGCGGGAAGTGCATGTTCTTCCAACAAGCCTTCTGTCAGTCATACGCTAAAAAGTATTGGCTTAAAGCCAGAGCTTTTGGATGCAACCATCCGGTTCAGCTTTTGCGTGGAGACAACGGAAGAAGAGATTGATTATGCAGTAAAAGAGATGGCGGCATTGGTTCCGATGCTGCAGAAATATACAAGACATTAGAAAAAGGAGAGCAATATGTATAAATCATTTTTGATTAAATATGCGGAAATTGCCATTAAGGGAAAGAACCGTTATCTGTTTGAGGATGCACTGGTACAGAATATCAGATATCATCTTAAGCGTGTAGAGGGAACCTTCCATGTACGCAAGGAAAACGGACGTATCTATGTGGATACGGAAGGAGAATACGATTATGATGAAACTGTAGAAACATTACAGAGGATTTTTGGAATCGTAGGAATCTGTCCGGTAGTATTGGTCGAAGATGAAGGATTTGATGCCCTGGCAAAAGTAGTATGTGACTATGTGGATCGCACATATCCGGACAAAAATTTTACATTTAAGGTGGATGCGCGCCGTGCCAGAAAGAATTATCCGATGACTTCGATGGAGATCAATGCAGCTGTTGGGGAAAAGATTCTTGAAGCATTTCCGGAAACCAGCGTTGACGTACATCATCCGGAGGTGATGATTCATATCGAGATCCGTCCGATGATCAATATTTATTCCACAGAGATCCCGGGACCGGGAGGCATGCCGCTTGGCACAGCAGGCCGTGCAATGCTTCTTTTATCCGGCGGAATCGATTCACCGGTTGCCGGATATATGGTATCCAAACGGGGGGTAACACTTGAAGCGACCTATTTTCATGCACCGCCATACACCAGTGAGCGTGCAAAACAGAAAGTGATTGACCTGGCAAAGAAAGTTGCAAGATATTCCGGACAGATCAAGCTTCATGTGGTGAACTTTACCGATATCCAGCTTTATATTTATGAGAAATGTCCGCATGAGGAACTGACTATCATCATGCGCCGCTATATGATGAAAATTGCAGAGCATTTTGCCGAAGAGGGAAAATGTCTGGGTATGATTACCGGAGAGAGTATCGGGCAGGTGGCAAGCCAGACCATGCAGTCCCTTGCTGTGACCAATGAAGTGTGTCATATGCCGGTATACCGTCCGCTCATTGCCATGGACAAGCAGGATATTGTATCAATCGCAGAAAAAATTGACACATACGAGACGTCCATTCTTCCGTATGAGGATTGTTGTACGATTTTCGTGGCAAAGCATCCGGTTACCAAGCCAAGCTTAAAACATATTAAAAAATCAGAGTGCCGGCTGGAAGAAAAAATAGACGAACTGATGCAGACAGCAATCGATACGACAGAGACGATTCTGGTAGATGCAGAATAATCTGTTTTTGGAAAATTATTTCCGTGAAACAAAAAATCCCCTGTCTGCAATACAGACAGGGGATTTTGTAAGTAATTACTGGGAAATAATGTATGGCTTTAAAGCTTCCAGAATCTCATTCAGATTATCCTCGGTATGGATGGCGAGATCAATCGGCTTGGAAAGATCAAGACTGAAAATTCCCATGATTGATTTGGCATCTATAACATATCTTCCGGATACTAAATCGAAATCATTGTCATACTTGGTAATAGTATTAACGAATGACTTAACCTTGTCGATTGAATTTAATGAAATCTGTACAGTTTTCATTTTGCTACCTCCTTGAAATATGTGATAAAATAGGGTCAAAACCCTATGAATATTCTACGGGATAGGGAACTAAAAGTCAAGGAACAATGATAGAAAGAATAGGAAAAAGAGCTTCCTGTATAATTCAAATATAAGGAATTCCAAGAAAGAAGGTTGAGAAAAAAATACCTCAGTGTAGAATAAGATTACTGACTTTGCACGGTTAGTAACAATCTTATTGAACAGAGAGGTATCTAAAATGAAGTATAACACACAGAACGCAAAAATTAAATCTATTACGGAAAAGACATTAATTGTTGGGATTGATGTGGGAAGTGAAACGCACTTTGCAAGAGCATTCGATTGGCGTAATTACGAGTATTCAAAGAAACCGTTGGAATTCAGTAATACAGAAGCTGGATTTATGACTTTAAAAGCATGGATGGCGGATTTTGCAGAAAAATACGGTAAAAACGTTGTGATTCCGGGAATGGAACCAACAGGACACTATTGGTTCAACCTTGGAGCATACCTGCAGGACAACGGCATGAAACCGGTTCATGTAAATCCACATCATGTAAAGAAGTCAAAAGAACTGGATGACAATAATCCAAACAAAAATGACCGTAAGGATCCAAAGACAATTGCGGCGCTGGTAAATGAAGGGAGATTTTCATATCCATATATACCAACTGGTATTTATGCTGAGATTCGGAGTCTTTCAAATCTCAGATTACAAACCCAGGAAGAAATTACAAGGATCAAGAACCGTATCGCAAGATGGTTTAGCATCTATTTTCCGGAAATCAAAGACGTTTATAGAAATCCGGATTCTGTGAGTGGTCTTATGATATTAAAAGAGGCACCTTTGCCACAAGATATCGTAAAACTGGGTGTAGATGGAATCAATAAGATTTGGCGGGATGCTAAGTTGAGAGCGGCTGGACTGAAGAGGGCAAAGACCCTGGTAACGGCTGCGGAGCACAGTATAGGAAGTCAGGAAGCTTGTGATAGCGCAAGGATTGAATTGAAGATACTGCTGAATGATTATGAAATATATCATCAGCGGGAAGAAGAATTAATGGAGCTGATAGAAGAAAAACTGTCAGAAGTTCCATATATCGATAAGCTGTTGGAGATCAAAGGGATTGGAATGAAGACAGTAAGTGGATTTGTAGCAGAAGTAGGAGATATCAAACGATTTGATAATCCGAAACAGCTTCAGAAACTGGCAGGATATGCCATAGTAGAGTGTAGTTCAGGAAAACACAAAGGTGAAAGTCATATAAGTTATAGAGGAAGAAAACGCCTTAGATATGTACTGTATGAAGCAGCCATATCCTTGATTGCAAGGAATGAAGAATTTAAGGAAGTACACCGGTATTATCGAACTAGAAAAGAAAATCCGCTAAAGAAGATGCAGTCAGTCATAGCAGTTGCGTGTAAAGTCTTAAGAATCTTTTATACGATTTTGACTAAAGGTGTGACTTATGACGGTGCAAAGATGATGCAAGATATCAAGAGACCACAATTGAAAGTAGCATAAGAAAAGAAGATCATCGTAAAAGGATGAAGAAAGCAGACTGTAATGGGAAACGTCCATCTAAAAGATGCTGTTACAGAAAGCAAGTCAGTAATAAAAACAAAGAATGAGCGAGTAGTCGGCAGGAATAAATTCCAGAGGGCAAGACCCTGACGAGGAGCTAAGCTGACACCCGGATTATGGATAGGCAGAACGAAGGAAGTTAGGACATATAAAGAGTAGATCCTGGTAGATACGGGAGGTGCGTTGCCATAGATGGAAGGGAATACACAAGGCCATTTAAAACGAATAAAAAAGACGTTTTATTTCGTATACCCTAAACTAGCTATTTTCGTACCAGATACAGAGAAATATCCATGATTCTTGTTCATTCATCTGAGATAGAAACTTTAAAAAACCTTTATTTTAAAGGAAAAAAGACTTGATTTATTAGGGAGGAATTTATTTTCTGAATCGGAACAAATTATCGTTGTACAAGCCGGACAGCAATGAGTTGACAGAAGT
>OHXE01000304.1_pt1 | contig 11481 bp, 10 predicted proteins | sample 1579981 | NCBI WGS metagenome assembly OHXE01 (sample SAMEA3882505, study PRJEB24775) | human gut metagenome | biome: human-associated habitat; feature: intestine environment; material: feces | place: Netherlands | collected 2009/2010 | reverse complement strand
CGGACAGTGGGGGTAAAGGTGTAATAGGTATGTTCCTCCCCTCCTTCCTTGAAATAAGAGCGGGTCAATCCGGCACTCACACCATAACTCACTTTCTTGATATTTCCCTGCACCTCGGCAAACGCCGCTGTCTTTGCCTGGTTCATTTCCGAAACGACGGGTGAGGAGCCTGCATACTCGTTCCTGGCATACATCCGGTAGTGCCGCAATCCGGAACTGAATACGAGGGACTTGAAACGCTTGTCGTAGATGGCTTCACCGATGATGGAACGCTTGTTTCCCGTCACATCGGTTTCAAGCATCGCCAGGTCTTCGGCTTGAGGAGTATATTCGTGGTAGAGCCTGTTATTGTCGGTGTGCATCAGCGTACCGGTCACGCTCATCGTAAGCATCTGATTCTTCGGTAATGTACGCTGGTAATAAAGGTCGAGCGAAGGAGTGTAGCCGGACTGCTTGTTCTTCAGTCCGGAGAAGATATAGTTATCGGCATCCGCAGCATCATACAGCTTGTTCGACTGGTTCAGAGAGGGAGCATCATAGATACTGTTGCGGAACACGACGTTGAATACGTACTTATCCTGCTCCGTCAGATTGTAAGAGAGGTCGATATTGTGGGTAAAGTGCTTGTTTTGGTCGTGAAGCCCCTCCTGCACACGATGTATCGTCTTATTTTCCAACACATATGTCTCATCTATATCCGTATACGTTTTCTTGAAGTTACGGGCAGACAAGTTATAGAACAATCCCCATTGTGACTTTTTATGATTGAACTTGGCCACCACATTGTCCTCGCTAAACAATATGTGGGGAGCATTAGTGGCTTGTATATTGACCAGTCCGCCCGTTTCGCGGCGGCGGACAATGATGTCTACCACAGCCCCCAGGCTGCTGTCGCCATAGCGCTCTCCCGGATTTTCAATGAATTCTATTCTTACAATCTCCTTGGGCAGGAGGGCTGCCACTTCGGTGGAGGTAGCCACAATACCGTTGATACGTGTCTGTACACTACCGCCATTGGCTTCCAGGCCTTTGCCAAGAGCATCCACCTTCAAGTGCGGAATGGCAAGGTTCAGCATCAGGTCGTAGGGATTGTAGGAATTCTTCATGGCAGTGGCGGTAGGTACTACAACCATGCGGTCCACTTTCTGCGTGATATTGCTGCCCGATATCACCACCTCGTCCAGCGCTACCGACTGTTCTTTCAAGATGATATCCCCCATCTCTACAGTGCCTTGGGGGTTCTTGATGACAATCTGCTCGTCGATATAACCGATGTAGGAGAATTTCAGCAGGAAATCTGAACCGGTGGCGGTTTTCAGAATGAATTTACCTTTTCCATTCGTAGTGCTTCCCGTAACGAATGAAGAGTCGGGTAAGGAAATCAGGGCTACATTGACAAATTCCACCGGCCGGTTCTGCTCGTCTATTACCGTACCGTTCACTTTCACTGTTTGCGCCGCTGCGGCAAAGCTACCCAATAGGTATATGATAGCTATAACAAGAATCTTTTTCATAAATGTCGGCGTTTAGAGTTTGTCTTTTAAAGCTGACTCGATGATTGCCTTTATCTCTTCTGACGAAAGAGTTTCTTTATTGGTCCACTCCTTGTCTCTCTCCTCCGAGATATCCAATACGGAATCGCAATGTTCCGACATCAGCAGAAAGAGCATTTTCTCTGAAGTTTCGCCCGACGCGCTTATTACCTCATAGTGCACTTCGGCATACTTGCAAAATTTGCCGTCTACGTTACGACCACATTTACGCTCCAGGTATCCGTAACGGAATTTCTCACCTTCGCCTAACTGCGACTTAACATATTCCTTAGTTGCCGACTTTATTTTATACTGGTCGCTTCCGGGGAAGTAACATGAAGTAAGAGATACAAGTGCGAAACACGCTGCGATTGCCATTGTTCTGAATGTACTTTTCATAAGACTTTCTGTTTTTTGATTTGATGCAAAGTTAAGGCAAGAAGTCTCTTAACTCCTACTAAATCGCACTATTAAAAGTCTTAATACTTAGCACATAAAGCACTGATTATCAACAATGACACATTATAAAAGTCTTAATCCGGCCTCTTCCGGTCTAAATGCCTCTTATGCACTCCACAATATCCTGTTTTTCGCCTGCATTTATCTTCTTTCGGATGGAAGTCTTACGCACGTAGATGGTTGCACTTGTCTGTTGGGTGACCACACCGATTTCTTTCGTGGAGAAACCGGCACAGAGCAGACAGCATATCTGCACTTCCTTATCAGACAATACCTGTCCGAACTTTTCTATCATGCGGGAATAAAAGCCATCGTATAGTTTATCAATTACCGGATAAAGGTCTGCCCAGGCAAGAAGTCCTTCCACCGGAATCTCCTTATTGCCGATGCCCGAAATAAGTTTCAGCAACGCCTGGTTCTGTGAGGTAGGCGTATTGGCAACAAGCCGTATGATACCCAGCTGCTGAAGAAGCAGCTTCTTGAAGAAAGCACCGCTATTCTCTTCCTGATTGTCCGATACCTTCTGGGCATCTTCCAGCAGGCGGGTCAGTGCATCAATACGTTCCTCGGCTTCGGCAAGGCGCTTCCGTCTGTTACGGATATAAAAGGTAAGGGAAACAAGTACCCCGACAAACACAACAACAACCAGCATCGAATACATCCGTGTCTTCTGCCGTTTGATTATCAACTCATAGTTCAACTGTTGAAGCTTGTTCCTGGTCACCAGCTGTTGCTCTATCACGCTATTCTGGTCCCTCATCTCATTCCTGACAGAATCAGCAAACCTACCGAAAGTGACAATGTCCAAAGGTGCCCCGGAAGTATAGTCCAGAATTGTTTTCAACTGTGCCAGCGCACTGCGTACAGAAAAGCCCTCGGCTCTCTTTTCTTCCTGCTTCAATTCATTGTTCCACGCTTGCTCCCAATAGTAACGGGCAGAATCCAACTGATGAAGGTTCAGGAAGTTTTCAGCAAAGATTACCTGCAGAATGGGATAGTTGTCGGTCATAGGCATCAGCCGTCTAACCCGGTGAAGCAGTTCATTGGACTTGGTATATTCATGGCTGTTGGCAAGAAAAGCGGCATAATTCCTCAGATAGTGACAGGCCGAAGCTGTATCGGCTGCCGCCAATGCCATGTCAATACTCTGTTCCAGGTAATCCGAAGAAGAAGGGTGGTTGGCAAGCGCCATATTGAGTCCCAGGTCATAGAGTATGGAGCAATGTTCCCGGACAGATAGCTTATCAGCATATTGCAATATCTTTTCCATCAACTCTATCGCCTGGGAGTGGTCATTTCTCAGATAAGCTATCTCTGCCTTTCCCCGATAAAAAAGAAGAAGCCAGAAGGTGTCTTTTCGGGCTATGGCATAGTCCAAGCCATTCTCAATCGCTTCATCCATGCGTTCCTCCTGCTTCATCCATTTATAATAGGAGGCTTCAAGCAGGTAGCCATCAAGCATACGGGAAGAGTCTTTCCGCTCACGATAGTAGTGTATCGCTTCAGGAAGCAGCGAATCTTCCGCCAATGACATACCCATACGGTAGCGGGCCTGCGCACAGTTCCAAACGAACTGCATCCACTCCGCTTCTGAAAACCCGACATCCTTTTCTATGGAATTAAGCAACTTCAGCGCACTGTCCGGACGGCTCTGCAACAAAGAGTCGGTCTGCGCCAAAAGTTTTTTGTTGCCATGACAGTCATTACAGCCTACAAAGCACATAATGCCTAAAAGCATAATACAGATGTATAGTATGTTTCTCATCTTCTCCATTGTATATATTTGCAGTGAGTAAAGTTGAGAAAAAAAACGGCAGACTCCAAACTATATATACTGTAAATAATAACTCCCTTAAATAAAAAGCCTTGTAACCCACAGGCAAGAACAACAAAGGGACGCTGCATCACGCGGCGTCCCTTCTATTTTAGTTAGTTTTTATAAGATTTTGAGAGAATTGAAACTTCACAGCCTCAAGTTGTTTTAATAAAGCACACTAACTATTATTATGTTTAAAGCAAATGAAAATGTTATTTTAAAAGCAAATGAAAATATCTATTCCTTGATTTCCAGCTCCTTGTTCACCCGGCGCAGGCTGTCCATCACCTGCTTCTCATGAGACACGGGCACATCTCCCGAAAGAGCTACCGACGGTGCGGAAATCTGTTTACCGATAGTATCGGCTGCGGCCACCTCCTCTACATCCGAGAAAAATGAATGTTGCATCACATTCCCCATAGAAAGGACCACTGCCACTACTGCAGCGGCTTTGAACAACGGCATGAAACGTGCGGTCAATGTCATGCGCTTTGCCTTGACCACCGGAACTTCCACTTCGGCAAGCACCCGGGCATCAAAATCCTCACCCAAATGCACTTCCTGCTGAAGCTGCTGATATACGAACAAGTCCTTGTAGCGAAGCAAGTGTCCGGGAACATCGTTACCGCTAAAGAAAGCACGCAGGCATGCTTCCTCTTCCAAAGAAGTTTCGCACTGCCAGTAGCGTTCCAAGAGTTGTTCTATATATTTAGAGTCCATAACCTTCTATATCAATAAACGTTTGTTTTACTTTTTGCCGCGCCCTGAAGAGGTTCACTTTTACCTGCTCCTCGGTCAAGTTCAGGACCGCTGCTATTTCTTTATAGCTCTTACCTTCCACATCCCTAAGCTGCATAATCAACCGCTGTTTTTCGGGAAGCTTGTTCATCAGCCGATGTATCAACGCCATCCGTTCCTTGTTCACCAGCTTCTCGTAAGGGCCCGATGCATCGGAGGCCTGCTCCATTTCGGGGGTCAGCTCCACGGTACGGGAGTCTTTTCGCTCGCTACGGTCTATCGCCAGATTTCTTGCCACTGTCAGGCAATAGGCTTCGATAGAGCCGAATTGCGACCACTCGTCACGCTTGTTCCAGACCCTTATCAGCGTTTCCTGCACGACATCCTCTGCCTCTGCCCTATCGAACGTAATTCTCAGGGCTAACCGAAAGAGCTTGTCCTTCAGCGGGAGAATGTCATTGCGAAAGCTGAGTTCTTGCATCTCTAATAAATTGACGGTTAAGTATTCAGAAAGTTACAGCCTATTGCCGTTTTTTTTGAATTATTTTCGGATACGGGTTCCACTGTTCCCGTTGATGGCTGATGCTAAAGTGATTACGACTTCGGACACACCCGCATTCAACGCCTCGAAAGAGTTCTCCAATTTTGGAATCATGCCACCTTGAATCACTCCATCGGCTACATATTGCTTAAATTCCTCCGGCGTTATCTGTGGAATCACGCTGTCATCATCGTCTTCGCTGCGCAGCACACCCTTCTTTTCAAAGCAGAACACCAAAGTTACATCGAACAAACCTGCCAAAGCCTTGGCGGTCTCTCCGGCAATAGTGTCGGCATTCGTATTCAGCATGTGCCCGTCTCCATCGTGTGTCAACGGAGCCATCACGGGAACCACACCCTTATGAATGAGGTCTGCCAAGAAAGCATCATTCACCTGCTTCACATCGCCCACAAACCCATAATCCACCTCCTTCACGGGACGCTTTACCGAACGGATTACATCCATATCGGCTCCCGTCAAGCCCAGTGCATTGACACCACGCGCCTGCAAGCCGGCAACGATATTCTTATTCACCAGTCCGCCATACACCATGGTCACCACCTTCAGCGTTTCGGTATCAGTGATGCGGCGGCCATTCACCATTTTACTTTCAATACCCAGTTGGGCAGCGAGCTTCGTGGCCGAGCGTCCGCCTCCGTGTACCAAGACCTTGTAGCCTTCGATGGCTGCAAAGTCATCCAATAACTTATAGAGGGTGGCTTCCTCTTCTACGATCTTGCCACCCACCTTTATTACAGTCAGTTTCTCCATTTTATTCCAAATAAGTATATCCGTACAGTCCGGAACGGTAATTAGACAAGAATTCCTTCCCTTCTTCCACAGAGATACGCCCTTCCTTGACGGACTGCGTCACCCAAGTTTCCAGCGTACGTACCAGTTTTTTAGGATTATATTGCACGTAATCCAACACCTCAGCCACCGTCTCGCCGTCAATCAGTTGGTCGATGGTGTAGCCTTTGGAATTGACAGACACATGCACGGCATTCGTATCACCAAACAGATTGTGCATATCTCCCAGAATCTCTTGATAAGCTCCGACCAGAAAAACCGCCAGATAGTAGTGTTCCTTGTCGCGCAACGAGTGCAACGGCAGGGTGGTCGTATCGGCACGCGAGCTGACGAAATTGGCAATCTTGCCGTCCGAGTCGCAAGTCATGTCCTGCAAGGTAGCCTCACGGTCGGGTCTTTCATCCAGCCGCTGTATGGGCATGATGGGGAACATCTGGTCGATAGCCCAGGAATCGGGCAATGACTGGAACAGCGAGAAGTTACAGAAATACTTGTCGGCAAGCAGCTTGCTCAACTTGCGGAATTCCTCGGGGCAGTGCTTCATGCCGCTGGCAATGGAGTTGATTTCGCGGCAGATACTCCAGTAGAGTTTCTCTATTTGTGCACGCGTATTCAGGTCGACGATGCCATGGCTGAAAAGGTCGAGTGCCTCTTCGCGTATCTGCTGCGCATCGTGCCAAGGTTCCAGCATACTGCGCTGGCTCAGATTATCCCAGATGTCATACAGTTCCTTCACCAGTTCGTGAGCATCCTCTCCCGGTTCCCAGTCGTCGTCCATTTCGGGCAGGGAAGCCGTTTCCAGCACTTCGAAGATAAGCACGGAGTGATGGGCAGTCAGGCTACGTCCCGTTTCGGTAATGATATTGGGATGAGGGAACCCGTGTTTGTCGGCAACATCAACGAAAGTCGACACCACATCGTTGACATATTCCTGGATGGAATAGTTGACGGAGCTTTCGCTACTTGAAGAGCGTGTACCGTCATAATCAACTCCCATACCGCCACCGGTATCCACGAATTCGATGTTGAAGCCCATCTTGTTCAGCTGCACAAAGAATTGCGAAGCTTCACGCAAAGCATTCTTGATGCGGCGTATCTTGGTTATCTGACTGCCGATATGGAAATGTATCAGCTTCAGACAGTCCTTCATATCTTTTTTCTCCAAGAAGTCCAGCGCTTCGAGCAGTTCACTGGATGTCAGTCCGAACTTGCTGGCATCTCCTCCGCTTTCTTCCCATTTGCCACTTCCACTGGAAGCCAATTTAATGCGAATGCCGATATTAGGTTTCACCTTCAATTGCTTCGCCATCTTGGCAATAAGATTCAACTCATTAAGTTTCTCTACAACAAGAAAAATGCGTTTGCCCATTTTCTGTGCCAACAGTGCCAGTTCAATGAAGCTCTCGTCCTTATATCCGTTACAAACCACGAGGGAACCCGGGTCTGTATTGACCCCTATCACAGCATGCAACTCCGGCTTTGAACCCGCTTCCAGCCCCAGATTGAACTTCTTCCCATGGTTAATCATCTCTTCTACCACGGGACGCATCTGATTCACTTTAATGGGATAGATAATAAAGTTCTCTCCTTTATACCCGTACTCGTCGGCTGCCTGTCTGAAGCAGCAGGACACCTTCTCGATGCGGTTGTCCAGAATATCGGGAAAACGTATCAGCATAGGAGCCGCCACGTCTCGCAATTGCAATTCATCCACCAATTCTTTCAAATCGACTGCGACACCGTTCTTACGGGGAGTTACCACTACATGACCTTTGTCATTGATACCAAAGTACGAAGTTCCCCACCCTGTTATGTTGTAGAGTTCTTCCGAATCTTCAATACGCCATTTTCTCATCAGTACATTTACTATTAGACTATTTACAATTTACTATTTTCCCACTATAGTGTGTCTTATAAAGGGGGCGACAAAAATACACATAAATCTAATATATCCAGCTCCTCGGACTGAAAAATACACATTTACAAGGGATTAAAGTCCTAAAAGTTGGCGTAACCGTTGCACGGATTCGCTAATCTGGCTGCGGCTTTCCAGATAACCGGCATCAAAGCGATAACGGGCCTGCGAGTAGAAAGGCTCACGCTTATCCAGCGCCTCCACAATGAAGGTGCGCAAATCTTCGTCCGTCTTGCCTTGCAGGATGGGGCGTTGCTGCTTCGCCACCCGGAGCCGGCGGAACAGAATATCGGGGTGTACATCCAGAAACACCGTCTGCCCGCAACCGTTCATATACTCCATATTGTCAAAAAAACAAGGAGTACCGCCACCGGTAGAGACCACGACATCCTCAAATTCCCCTACTTCATGCAGCATGTTTCGCTCCAATTCACGAAAAGAGGCTTCTCCCCGCTCGGTGAACAATTCACGGATTGATTTGTGAAAACGTTCTTCGATGTACCAGTCCAAATCAATGAACGGCACATTCATTTCGCGGGCAAAAGCCTTTCCTAAAGTAGTTTTACCGGCTCCCATGTAGCCGGTCAAGAAAATACGTATCATATCTGCTACGAGTTACAGGTTTCCTGCAAAGGTAGCAATTCCAAGCTGAAAACGCCTCTGTATCAGAGAAAAATTTTGATACGCTTGCTTAAATCTTCGAATTCCTTTTCTCCCGGTTCACCAGTGGGTGTACCGAAGGGCATCTGTGCAATCATCATCCAGTTGTCGGGCAGGTTCCAGGTGCGACGTACCTCGTCGTCAATCAAGGGGTTATAGTGTTGCAGGGAGGCGCCCAACCCCATATCTTCCAGCATAGTCCAGATGGCAAACTGGTGCATAGCGGAGGTGTGCTGTGACCAAGTGGGGAAATTATCCTTATAGGAAGGGAATGTTTCCTGCAGCTTCTTGACTACAGAAGTATCTTCAAAATAGAGCACAGTACCGTGTCCGCTGGCAAAACAGCCGTCAATCTTGGCTTCCGTCTTGGCAAAAGCCTCGGCAGAGATGCGTGCTTTCAGGGTTTCCTTCACGATGTTCCACAATTTTTTATGTTCGTCGCCCAGCAACAATACAATTCTTGTAGACTGTGAATTGAAAGCTGACGGCACATTCTTTACGGCTTCACGAATAATGTGTACTATTTCTTCATCCAGTACTGGCGAATCGCTGCCGATAGAGTAATAACTACGGCGATGCGCCATGGCTTCTGCAAATGTTCTCTTCATTTTTTGTCCTTTCTTTTTTTATTGAGTTTTCTCTTATTTATTTTATATCCGCCATACAAAGAAACAAATGAAAGAGTTAAGTTGTTCGGATTTTCTTTTTTACCTTTGTCCGCAGTTATGAAGAAAGAAAAATATTACGTCGTATGGGCGGGAGTCAGCCCGGGTATCTACACTTCCTGGACAGACTGCCAACTACAGACCAAAGGCTACGAAGGAGCAAAATACAAGTCGTTCGAATCACGCGAGGAAGCGGAAAAAGCCTTTGCCTCTTCGCCGTACGCGTACATCAAGCGGTCGGCCCCTTCTCCTGCCAAGACTATTCCCGGCGCCGACGCTCCCCTTCCTGCCGCCGTCGCAGAAAACAGCCTTGCCGTAGACGCCGCCTGCAGCGGAAATCCCGGTGCCATGGAGTACCGGGGAGTACACGTCGCCAGCCGTCAGGAAATCTTTCACTTCGGGCCGATGTATGGAACCAACAATATCGGCGAATTCCTCGCCATTGTCCACGGACTTGCCTTGTTGAAACAGAAAGGTTTCGACATGCCCATCTACAGTGACAGCGTGAACGCCATCAACTGGATAAAACAGAAAAAATGCAAAACCAAACTGCCGCGCGACGCCAAGACCGAAGAGCTTTTCTGCCTAATAGAACGTGCGGAGAAGTGGTTGCGCGAAAACACCTACACCACCCGCATCCTAAAATGGGAGACAAAGCAATGGGGGGAAATTCCGGCCGACTTCGGAAGGAAGTAAAAAAACGCGGGCACCCCGGATTCTTCATCCGGTTGTGCCCGCGTCAAGAAAATGATGCGGCCGAGCTTATGAATGAATAGCCGCCATCATGTTTTATTTGCTATACGATGCCTTCACGAAAGGAGCATCAAGCAAGTAGTCAAGACTCTGCTTCACACTCTCTTCTACGGGGCAGCTGTATTTCTCAATCTCAGCTACGATGTGGCGCACGCCAGCAGTATCCGTATTCTTGAAGATAGCATCATAACCTACCATACCACTCTGCCCAATCTCGCGGTGATCCTTGATATGGAGCATGGTGAAGCGTCCGGGATACTTGTTGAAGTAATCCACCGGGCTGTTCTGGCCGCGCACTACCCAGTAAACGTCCATCTGGAAGAATACATATTCGGGATTGGTGTGTTGCAGCATGTAGTCCAGCATCAGCTCCTTGTCTTCCACTTTCTGGAATTCATGGGCATGATTGTGGTAACCGTATTTCAAACCGGCAGCCTGGCAGTGCTTGCCCACTTCATTGTAATAGTCGCAGTAGGTCTGCAAGTCTTTCAATGTCTTGGGAACGGAGAGATACGGAGTCACGATATACTCCATACCGGCCTCCTTATGGGCAGCAATGCACTGATCCCACCATTTCAAGGCTTCCGTAAAGTCGCCCGAAGCCAGTTCCTCGTCCGACAACCCGTGGGTAGTGTGCGAAGAAAGCACGGTCATACCGCTCTTTTCCACCATCTGTTTGAACTCCTGGGGAGTCTTGCCGTAGAACTTACCGTCATTGTAGTTGGCGGCCTCCACACTGGTATAGCCCATATCAGCCAAATCCTTCAGAATCTGGTCGAGGTTACTGCCGTCCTTCACCAAGTCTCTTACAGAATAGAGCTGGATGGCTACTTCCTTTTTCGTCGTTTCCGGCGCCGTTTCCGTGCTGTGGCTGCTGCAGCTTGTGGCCATCATGGATAAGCACAGTGCTGACAAAATCATCATATGTTTGATTCTCATAGTACTATCTTTTTAGAAGGAATTAGTCGAGAACCTTTACACGGATGTTGCGGTACCAAACATCGTCGCCATGATCCTGCACACCGATAAAGCCTTCGTGGTTTTCGCCGCCACAGTTATTCAACAGTTCGAAAGCCAAGGGCCACTTCTCTTCGCTGAACTTGCTTGCCTGCAACATTTCAGTCCATTGCTTAGTCCACAAGTGATATTCCAGTACGTTTTCATCGTTCTGTCCGTGAACTACAGTACCTTTGTATACCATAATCTTTGCCTTGTTCCATTCGCCGAAAGGTTTGGCGTTCTGCGGAACAGCCGGTATCATGTCGTACAAGGAAGCAGCCTGACGGTTGTTGTCCTTACCCAGTTTGGCATCCGGATGATTGGCGTTATCCAGCACCTGGAACTCGGGAGCAGAGATATAGATGGGTTCCAACACTTCGTTGCCGTCCTTGTCCTTTGAAGTAACTTCCTGAGCCAGATAGAAGATACCGGAGTTACCACCTTTGGAAATCTTCCATTCCAGTTCCAGCTCAAAGTTCTTGAACTTCTTTTCCTTATACAGGATATCGACTCCTGCACCGTGTCCAGGTTTTTTGCCCGGAGCGGTAAAGACTTTCATCGCCTCGTCTTCGATTACCCAGTTCGGGGCCATA
>OHXE01000293.1_pt1 | contig 11670 bp, 5 predicted proteins | sample 1579981 | NCBI WGS metagenome assembly OHXE01 (sample SAMEA3882505, study PRJEB24775) | human gut metagenome | biome: human-associated habitat; feature: intestine environment; material: feces | place: Netherlands | collected 2009/2010 | reverse complement strand
GATTGTCCAGAGCTATCGTAACCATACCTCCAAGCAAGCCAATTATACTACTGCAATTTTAGGACGTTGGACAGGAGAGGGAACCAGCAATCGCATACCTCGTGTCACAGACCAGAATCTCAACTGGCAGTTCTCAGACCTCTATGTGCAGGATGGTGATTACCTGCGAATCAGTAACATTACTTTGGGCTACGACTTTGCCAAGCTACTGAGATGTAAGGTCATCAGTCAGTGTCGTATCTATGCTCAGGTACAGAATGCGTTCACATTTACCAAATATGACGGCATGGATCCGGAAATAGGTTATGGTCCCGAAGGAGATAACGGACAAGGTTGGGTGTCGGGCGTTGATTTAGGTTATTACCCCCGTCCCCGTACCGTATTGTTTGGTGTTAACTTGAAATTTTAAAATATAGACTGATATGAAGAAAAACAAAAATATATTTATGGCAAGTGTCCTGCTCCTGAGTTTGGGACTGGCTTCGTGTACCGACAGTTTTCTCGATGTTACGTCGAAGACTGAATCTTCAACCGGTACATTCTATAAGACTGAAAAAGATGCTTATCGTGCCCTGATAGGTTGTTATGATGGTTGGCGCCAGACTTCATCAGCCATGATGGTAGGGTTTTATATGGCTTCCGAGGTGATGAGTGCCGAGTGTTTTGGCGCTACCGGAAATGCCGATGGACGTGGCTATCAGGCCATTGACCGTTTTGACATCTCCCAATCGCCGGCTGACCTCAACCTATACGAAGGTGACTGGAAAAATTATTATGCGGGCGTCTATCGTTGCAACGAGCTGATAGCTCATGAAGAGCAGATTGTATGGAATGAATCGGATAGCAAACGTGGTATCTATATGGGCGAATGTCGTACGTTGCGTGCATTGCTTTATCTGGATATGGTTCGTTTATGGGGGAATATCCCACTCTTTCTGGAACCGGTAAACGAAAATCGCGCTCCTTCACCTGCCAAAGAGGTGTTCAGTGCCATATTTACTGACTTAAAATATGCTATCGAGAATATTCCCGGTGACGCTTATCCCAAGGCCGACTATACCAAGAACGACGGACATATTACAAAATATGCCGCCGAGGCTTTGCTGGCACGTGCCTATCTTTTCTATACCGGATATTACGGTGAAGAACCTGTAGAGGTGACTCGTGCCGAAGCTTTGGCTGCTGTAGAAGACGTAATCGCTTCAGGAGAATATGGTTTGGTACCGCAATTCAAGAATTTATGGCCGGCTTCTTCTGCAAAAGTGGCCGAAAAAGGAGACTATGAAACTTTGAAGGGTACATATGCCGGTGATGGAAACAAGGAAACCATTCTTGCGTTGAAATTTACCGCTACTCAGGATTATAACGGGAATAATGACTCCAACCGTTGGCAGGTGATGTTGGGTATGCGCCAGCTTAATGCTGCTCCCTATTGCAAGGGATGGGGCGCATTGACGGTAAATCCTGATTTTGTGGAAGCGTTTCCCACTGGTGACCTCCGCCGTTCGGCTTCTATCATTGATTTGGTAGGGGAAGGAATCACCGGTTCGGCCGACTTTACCACCAGTTTTAATGACTGGCGTGAATATACCGGCTATGCTGTGAAGAAGTATGCTCCCCTTTGCTATGCCGATGGAAGCCATGCCGGTAAGCAGGATGGTAGCGGTGACTTCCAGACACAGAACCGCCAAGACTACGTTATTATCCGTTATGCCGACGTATTGTTGATGGCCGCAGAACTGGGTAGCCCCAATGCGCAAACTTATTTCGACCAAGTGCGTAAGCGTGCTTATCAGGTTGATGACAACGGAACAGTATCGGCCAACTATCAAGCTAAGAGTGTGTCTCAACAAGCTATTATGGAAGAACGTCGTCTTGAATTTGCTTTTGAAAGCATTAATTATTGGGATCTCCTGCGTCAAGGTATAGACGTGGCAGCCGAGAAGCTCGCCTTGAATGGTGTCAAGGTGAAGAGTGGAGGCGCTGATGATGCAATAACCATACGGGTCGACCGTGTGAAAGCCACCAAAGGCTTGAGCCAGATTCCTTATAATCAAATTAACCTTTCACAGAGTGTACTTGTGCAGAATCCCGGATGGTGAGTACCATTAATAGAGTAAATAAAAAATAAAAATAATAAGATATGAGACTTAAATCATTCTTTTCCATATTGGCAGGAGCGGCTTTGATATTTTCCGCTTGCTCGCCCGAAGAGTACGAGATGGGGGCAAAAACCTATGTTTCCGATGATTTGGTGGAAGGTATCGCCTATACGGTGACCCCTGATGCCAATGATCCTAATACGATTCATCTGACTTCGCTCATCAAGGGAGCCACTCCCTTGTGGGTCACTCCAAGCGGTCCTTCTCAAAAGAGCACTCTTGACTTGGCACTTCCTTTTGCCGGAGAATATAGCGTGACTTTCGGCGCTTCCACACCGGCAGGTCCGGTATATGGCGAACCATATACCTTCAAGGTAGAGACCAATAACTTTGCCATGCTCGAAGACCCTATCTGGGCTAACCTTGCAGGTGGAGTGGGCAAGAGCCGTAAGTGGGTTCCCATTGACAAGAACTTTGGTATTGGCCGTTGTTCGGGACCGGTGATGTACATGAGCCACACTGATGTGAAAAATGATGGAAGCAATATTACCGACCTTATGATTGGTAGCGCCAATTGGGCTCCCAACTGGGATCCGGGTATCCAATCGTGGCTCATTCCGGCAGACGACCCCTATTTCCAGTCGTACATCACTTTCGGCCTGGATGCTGTGAAAGGCTGTACGGTGGAACTTCATCGGGTGGCTGCTTCGGGCACGACGGATGCCACCGGAACTTTCAACTTGAATGTGTCTGACCCGAAACGCCCTGTCATATCTTTCTATGGCGGTACCTATTCATTGCATAACGAGGGTTTTGATGATGTCTGTTCCAACTATACCAACGACATCAAGATTATAGAATGTACTCCTTATCTGCTGCAGGTAGCTACGATGCGTACCAATAGCGAAGGTCCGTGGTGGCTGGTGTGGAACTTCATTTCCGAAGAGGCTTATAATGACCCCAGTATCATACCGACTGAAGATCCGGGTTTGCTTCAGCCTGCCGAAGTACAACAGCCTGCCATTGAAGATTTGGCAACCAAACTGTTCACTACTGAAATCAACGGTGTCACCTATGTGGGCAATGAGGCACGCTTCCTCATCAATGATGAAGAACCTTATGACTGGACATGGTGGAATGGTGGCTCTGCTGCTTGGGAAAGCGTAGTGAAGGGACAGTACGGTTCTTCATGGGCACCTGTGGCCGATGCTTCCATTGCCGACTATGAGCTGGTATTGAGCAGCACGGCCGATGGCTACAAATGGGATGACGGTACCAATGCCGGTAAGCTTGCCATTGAAGACGGCAAATTGAAATTTATGGATGCCGACGGCAATCCGGTTGAGATAACCGTCCTCACCGCTACCGGTGATAAGCGCACGGTGGAAGTGAAGGGAAGCGAGTTTACCGTAATGGCTTGCGATGTCACCAGCTCTTTCCAGATGGGTGTGCCTGCAACGACCAATGACAAGGGAGCCGTGGATTCTTATCTTTGTGCCAACCTCAACTACAAACCTATCGCTACCGGACCTACCGGGCCTACTGAAATCAAGGTAGACAACAGCAAGGTACAAATTCTTTTCGGTGACGGAAATCCCGATCGTTTGCGCTTGCAGTTCTACAATCCTTGGGGCGGTGGTGACGCGGGATGGCCGATCGACATCACGAAGGTGAAGTTGAAAAAGAACCAGACGCTGAAGATACAGTACAAAGTGCTGAGTGGAATCACTTGGAACGAGGGCGCGACTCCTAAGACCGTGATTATGGACAATAACATCGGAAATGCTTGGGAAGATGACTGCTACAACCTGGCTCATGCCGTGGCCTTTGATACTGCCGAAGGAGCTGTACAGACTGTGTCCGTGACCAATACCACCGGTGCCACTGTGACTTACGAAGGAAGCAGTTGTATCTGTATCGGTATCCAGAATAAGGGACTTGCTACTGTGGCTGCCACCGAAGACGGACAGCCGGATGTGAAGGTTGAGATAATTTCGATGACCATTGAATAACCACTTAAATGAATTTAGTATATATGAAGACAAAGATATATTTAGGAATACTTTCACTTGTACTGGGTCTTTCGCTGGCTTCGTGCAGTGAAGATGACGACTATACTATCCACACCACCCCGATTCTGAACGAATCGTCGGTGGTGACGGGGTCGTCCGATGTGACCGCCACTACCGCTACACTCCATGCCACGCTCTCCGGGTTGGATGGCATGGATGCCGGAAGCTATAAGACCGGCTTCTTCTATGGTTTTGCGCAAGACAACCTGCCCGAGGACGTGCAGGCTGCTTATGACGGCAGCGCCTTCAGTGCTCAGTTGAACGGGTTGAACAATAACTCTACGCTCTATTATCAGGCTTATGTATGCTTGCAGGGTAAGGTGTATTACAAAGGTGAGGTGAAAAGCTTGCTCACCACCGATGCCAAGGTGGCTACTGCCGATGCCGCATCTGTCGACTTCGCCTCGGCTGTATTGGGTGGGACATTGACCGATGCTACGGCCGATGCTACTTGTGGTGTTGTTATCTCTACTTCATCCGATGTAGAAGCGGTTCGTGCAGGCCTTATAGTGAAGAGTGAGGAACTTAAGGACAGCTATTCATTCGTCCATGAAGGGTTGGTGCCCGAGACGCAATACTATTATGCGGCTTACCTCAATCTGGGTAGCGGCATTGTGTATGGTGAGGTGAAGAGCTTCACTACTCCTGCCTATGACTTCGATCTCGACAATGACCTTGTCGACCTGGGACTCTCCGTGAAGTGGGCTCGCTTCAATGTGGGTGCCAAGAGCGAGACTGGACTGGGTGGCCTTTTCGGATTCGGTGACCTGACCGGATGCAACAATAGCATCGACCCTGCCGACTATGCTTCGGCCGATACTTATAAAACGGCTTCCGACTTGGCTTTCCGTGCATTTCAAGGGCGTGCCACACTGCCTACTGCCGATGATTTCGAGGAACTCTTCACGTTGTGCCAGAAAGAGTGGACTGAGCAGGATGGAGTGGCAGGTTTTAAGTTCACCGGTCCTAATGGTAATTCCATCTTCCTGCCTGCAGCCGGTACGCGTGTGGCAAACGATGTGACAGCGCTGGGTACTGAAGGATATTACTTCACCGGTACTGTCAACTCTTCCAATACAGAATTTGCGGTAGGTTACCAGTTTGCAGCTTCTGTCAATCACCGTATCACTGCCGCAGTTTATCAAGGTATGGCTGTACGCGCTGTTTCCACAGCCCAGAACGTACCGTTCAACAAGGCTCTGCTCTATCAGAAGTGGTATCTTGACAATGGCCAGGACGGTAAGCAGCACGTGTTTGAAGGGCCTTTCACGCAGTGGGGGGTTACGGACAACTGGAGTACGGTTTCCAACGGACAACCCAACATTGAACAGCAGATTCATTGGGAGATGGGTACCGGTAATGGTTGGATAGGTTATACTTACGGAAAGGACTACGGTTATATGGAACTCAAGGAAGACGGTACGGTGAACATTCATCGCATTGCCGAAGACGGCACCGTGACCGATGAAACCGGTAAGTTTACGATTGACGAGGCGAATAAAGTGATTGACATCGACATAGATGTGCTTTGTGCCAATACTTGGATTGGCACGAAAAGCGGTAAGCTGAACATTCTGTCGTTGACTGCCGACGGCTTGCAGATTGCCCTGCCCGATGGCGACTATGGCTATTCGTTGAACTATTACAGCCAGGCCAAGGCCGATGCCGATGCGCAGATTTCGGTATTGCTCAATATCGCCGATTCATCATGGGGAGGAAGTTGGGATGAGCCGCTTGCAGCCATCTCGCCCGAAAAATTGGCGGGACAGCACACGTTTGTTTTCGAGGGAGCTTGTACCGATGCCATGGTGTTTACGCTTGACTTTGCCGGTATGGCGAAGCGCTATCCCAATTCGTTTGTACGCATTGACGAGATTAAGCTGGACGGTACTTCCATTCGGTTTGATGCCAACCGCTTCTATTATGGCGACATTGAAGGAAACGGTAAGTACCGTGTTCAGTTGTTCAATGCTTATGGGGCTGGTTCTGTAGGCAATGCAGTTCCCCTCAGTCCGTTCAGCAATGTAGAAAATCAAGGTACCGAGCCTGCCATCCATTTCAAGGAGAAGCTTGAGATTGTCTGCACCGTCATTACCGACGGTACCGGTGCAGGTATTTATACGCCCAATCTGGTTACTGTCAATCCGGATTGGGGAAGTGCATGGGGATATAACGCAGGAGCTGCGTTCGAGGTGAAATACGAGAACTTCCAGTACAGCCTTGTGGCTTCTCAATTCGACATTAAGTACGAATCTGCCGACTATGCGGCAGGTTCCATCATGACCTTCGTTGAAGTGGCTGACATCTACAAGTATTTCCCCGGTTTGCATGCCACGCTTGACAACCTCTATCTGGATGGCAAGGAAGTGACATTTGATGCATCCAAAGTGCTCGATGCCAATGAATCCCCGAAGTATCGTCTGGAACTTTGGAATTGCTATGGGGCAACAAAGGATAAAGGGTGCGCTTTCGGTACTCCTGATGGTGATGTTATCAAGGAACTTGGTTTCAGCAGTTCTATGGAAGTGAAGTTCACGTTCCACACTCTTTTCTCTGTTCCTGAATGGTAAGAGGGATAGACGGAAATATACTGGTTAGATAGGAAATCCGGGATGCAGGCCATCCCGGATTTTTTGTTTTGCCCTCACCGGTGTGCATCGTTCTGATATAGATTGAAGAACCATAGAGAGAATAAAATAAAGGAGGTGGTCCGTAAGGCGGCGCTTTGATAGCTCTTTGCCTTGTACTTTGTTCGGACGGGATGGGTACTTATTGCGATAAACATAGTGATTTTATGGTATCTCCACTAAAGTGGTCCGCCTTGTTCATAGTAGTGAACAAATCAGCCCACTTAGGTGAACAAACTTGTTCACCTAAGTGGGCCGTTCATGAATCTTTGTACTGAACCGGACAGACAAAAGGGCGGAAGCGGAGAAAAGCAGGGGCTTTCTCTAAGATTGGCTGCTATTTTCCTTCGTAATCAAAGTATTCAAAGTCTGCATATGCTTTTGAGGTTTGAGAACCGGAGACGGCATACAATCCCAGCATGATTCCCGTAAAGCCACCGGCAGTTTCTGTACTGATATAGCGCGTATTCATTCGGCCCAGTTCTTTGAAGTCCTTTCCGTTTGTGGCATACTCGAACGAATAGATTTCGTTGCTGCCTTTTACACGGAGTTGTACTTTCCCCTGGGGCAGAATAACTTCCTTTTCCGTATGGGTCAATTCATTCAATTGGTAGCGCAATACTACAGCTTGTTTCCCGTCTGCCAATTGCTTGACTAATAAATCGTAATGGGACGATTCGAACATGTAGACCGTCAGGCCGGCTTCGTCGCCACTGGCGGCTTTTTTCAGTTGCATGGAAGTGGTGGCTGTGAAGTCGATATGTTCTTGCCGGCGGCCGGCAAAAGTAGGACTGCCTTTCCCGTTGTTCAGGTTTACGGGGGTTGCTTTCAGACGGAGGTTACCGGAAGCAAAGGTATAGTTTTCCGGATGATAGTTTCTGATATGAACCCATTCGGGACCTAATTTGCCGTTTTTGAAATCGGTGCGTGCAGGCTTGGGGGCAAGAGGATGTTGCGGTAGGGTTGGTACATCCATTTGCAGGGCTATTGTACCATCTCCGTTTACTACCGGCCAGGCATTCTTGTCCCAGCGCACGGGAGCAAGGTACGTTTCGCGTCCCAGCAGGTGATGGCTGCCGCTTTGCGGACGGAAAGCGAGACACACCATCCACCACGAACCGTCAGGAGCTTGTATCAGGTCGGCATGGCCGGTTCCTTGTATCGGGCTGTTCTGTGCATTCTTGTTGATGTGGGTCAGGATGGGATTGGCGGGGCGTCTATATCGCGGCTACGGGCTATTGTCACTTTGTGCCCGTATTCCGTGCCGCCTTCGGAAATCAGCAGGTAATACCAGCCGTCTTTCTTGTAAATGTGCGGCCCTTCAGGGTGCCGTCCGCCCGTACCGTTCCAGATGCGTTTGGACTCGTTGAGTTGTTCGCCGGTTTTGGGGTTGATTTCGCACAGATAGATACCTACGCCCGGATTGCTGACAAGGTAACACTTGCCGTCTTCAAAATAGAGGGACGGGTCTATGCCGCCTTGCTTGAGCCATACGGGTTCCGACCATTCGCCACGCGGGTCGGTAGTGTGTACAAGGAAGTTGCCTTTGTCGGACACGTTGGTGGTAATCATGTAGAATGTACCGCTGTTGTAGCGGATGGTAGGTGCATAGATTCCTCCCCATGGGCCGGCGTCGTGAAGCGGCAGTTGTGAGGGGCGCGTCAGGCAGTGTCCGATTTGTTCCCAGTTGATGAGGTCTTTGCTGTGGAACAACGGTACGCCCGGGAAATATTGGAAACTACTGTTGACCAGATAAAAGTCATCTCCTGCGCGGCAGATACTCGGGTCGGGATGGAAACCGGGAATAACGGGATTTTGATAACCTTGCCGGTTTTGTGAAAAGCAGGACAGGCTGAGCGCCAGTCCTAAAAGTAACATCATCTTTCTCATAAATGCATTGTATTTTAAATAGTTTATCAGATATATGAATCAGGGTAGTTGAAGGAAGTGTTTATACACAAAAATAAAGTATTCTTTCGGTTCAAGCAAGCCGGATGTGTCTGATGTCATTCAATGATAACTTTTGAGCCCTATTCGGAAACAAATGATACCGTTGCAGATAACATGGCATCGGTGTGTTTTCCGCCTTTTCCGCTACTTTTGCTCTCACTGATTTAACCATTATTTTTAATACGTAAAGACATGATGAAGAATATCATTGAAAAATTCCAAATTTGCCTGGTGCTGTCGGCACTGCTTTTCTCTTCTTTCGTTGCCGCATGTTCCGGCAATGATGATACTGTGACTCCAGAAATAACGATTCCCGCGAACATTCTGACGGATGGAATGACTTTCTCCAAGACCGGAGGAACAAGTACGCTGAACATCAAGTCGAACGTTGCATTGGAAGTTACCAGCAGTGCACCGGAGTGGTGTAAGGTTACTGCCGAAAGTTCTGCTTCGAGTAGTATTTTGAAGTATACCGTTATGGCAGAAGCCAATACGGACACGAGTGACCGTGAAGCCAAGGTAACGGTGAAAGCCGGAGGCAGCGAAGTAGGGAGCTTCACAGTGAAACAAACGGCTGCGGACGGATTAATCATATCCAACTCTACCTCTTTCGACCTGCCAGCTGCGGGAGGAGATGTTTCTGTGGTGGTGGAAACCAATGGTGACGTACAAGCCGTTTCCGATGTTTCTTGGATAAAGGCGGTCAATACCCGTGCCATGGAAGACAAGATTTTCAAGTTTACCGTCTCTCCCAATCCTTTGGGAGCGCGCGAAGGCCATATCTCTTTTACTTTGGGTAGCCTGACGGAGACTGTGGCCGTAAAGCAGGGTGCGGGCGAAACCGGCAATATGGAAAGCGATGCCAGGACACTTGCCGCCAAGATGTATGCAGGTATCAATATCGGCAACACGCTGGAAGCTTGTGATAACAAGAACAAGATAGCGAGCGAAACGTTATGGGGAAATCCTAAAGTGAGTGAGGCATATATCAAAGGGCTGAAGGCATTGGGATTTAATGCGGTGCGCATCCCTTGCGCGTGGGATTACTACATTGTGAATCCATCGACCTATGAGATAGATGCTGCATGGCTCGACCGGGTGAGCGAAGTGGTGGGCTACTGTGTAGCCAATGATATGTATGCCATTGTCAATATCCATTGGGATGGCGGTTGGCTTGAAGAGAGTATCACCCATGGTTACAGCAGCGAAGTAGATGCCAAGCAGAAAGCTATCTGGACACAGATTGCCAATAAACTGAATGCTTATGACGAACACCTGCTCTTTGCCGGATGTAACGAACCCGGACAGCAAGACCAGGGGAACGTTGGCACATCGGCCATAGATGTCATCTTGAAATACGAACAGACCTTCATTGATGCCGTGCGTGCCACCGGAGGAAATAATGCGAGCCGTTGTCTGATTGTGCAAGGTCCTTATACCAATATTGACAAGACGGTGAATGACTACACGATGCCCAAGGATGAGGTACCCGACCGTCTGATGGTGGAAGTTCACTTCTATGATCCCTATCAGTTCACCATGATGAACCATGACGAAACCTGGAGCAATGTATTCCTTTATTGGGGTAAGGATAATCATGTATCCGGTTCCATTCATAATGCCACCGGTTACGAAGAAGATTATGTGAAGCAGCAATTCCAGAAGATGAAAACGGCCTATGCAGATACGGGAATTCCTGTGATTGTAGGCGAGTATAGTGCCATGAAGCGGGCAAAAGAAGACAAGATAGAGGGGACTTCTGAACTTGCCTATCCTGATATTGACCAGGAGATGCATAACAAGAGCCGCTCCTATTGGAATGAGGTAGTCACCCGAGAGGCGAAAAACCACGGTTGTGTCCCCTTTTATTGGGAAACCGGCGGTGACATGAACCGTGGTACGGGTACGGCGAAGGAGGCTTATGCCATTGAGGGCATCATGAAGGGAGCCGCAGCCGGTCAATACCCTTATTGATTGAGTGGTGGATAGAATAAAAGACAGTTTTTAAAAGTATCATACAAATAGGTTTTATAGGTTACAAGGATTGTTGATATAGTTTTTTTGATTGGTTACGGAGAAGTATGTCCGCGAGGGATATGCTTCTCCTTCTTTAAAAATCCTTGTCTTTCCTTGCTTTTCTGTTCGTTTTTCACTTCATTTGCAACAAAAATAACTTCCCTTAGCTCTGATAGTATGAAAAGACTGCAACTACTGCTCTTGTGGGTTTGGATGGTATGTTTCTCTGCTGCTTCACATGACTACATGTTTAAACATTTGGAAGTGAAAGACGGACTTTCCAATAATCAGGTTAATGCTATTTATAAAGATTCAAACGGATTCATGTGGTTTGGTACAGCTTCGGGGCTGAACCGCTATGATGGTTACAATATAAAGATTTATCGCAGCCAGAAAGATGACGAGAAATCTCTTCCCGATAGTTATGTCGAGGATATACAAGAAGATGCGTCCGGTAATTTGTGGATACGTACGGGAAGTGGGTATGCCATTTACAACTCGGCTTCCGATGTTTTTGACCGTAATGTGGAAGCTTGGATGTGGAACGTCGGTCTGACCGGAAATCCTTCGCTTATCTATATTGATAAGGAAAAGACTTTCTGGATCTATATTAATGGTAAAGGTGTTTACAGCTATAGAGAAGGACAGAAAAATGCCGTGGCAGTAAAGGAGGCGGATGAACTGCTTGCGAAAGCCGAAGTGTCCGACATGAAAGAATGCGGCGAAGGAATCCTGTTGGTTTTGAGTAACGGTATCTTGGTTTGTATAGATGAGGAAAAGCAAAATATCAAGTGGACCAATCCGGACATTGCCGAAGATTGCAGGGAAGTAAAGAATGCTACCTTTGATTTGTTTGTCGACCATAGTGGGCGGGCGTGGATATTCAGTGTGGAGGGGATGTGG
>OHXE01000272.1_pt1 | contig 12153 bp, 11 predicted proteins | sample 1579981 | NCBI WGS metagenome assembly OHXE01 (sample SAMEA3882505, study PRJEB24775) | human gut metagenome | biome: human-associated habitat; feature: intestine environment; material: feces | place: Netherlands | collected 2009/2010 | reverse complement strand
CCGGCTGCTGTATTACGGACAATTACCTCAAGTGGGATAATTTTAACTTTTTTAACAGCGGTTTCACGATCACTAAGTTCTTCTACAAAATGAGTAGGAACGCCTGCTTTTTCCAATTTCTGGAACAAGAAGTTTGTCATACGGTTGTTGATCACACCTTTTCCAACAATCGTTCCTTTTTTCTCGCCATTAAATGCGGTTGCATCATCTTTGTAGTCAACGATAACCACATCGGGATCTTCCGTTGCCCAAACCTTTTTAGCCTTGCCTTCATAAAGCTGCTCTTTCTTTTCCATTTTTTTATCCTCCGATATTCAAAATATTTTTTAAACAAATTTAAGGCTCAACGCCAAAAAAATCATTTGCAAATTATTTGCCGTAAACAGTTTTGATTCTGTCAACGGCTTCAATTGTTTTTTCGTAATTACCAAAGCCCGTGAGGCGAAGATAGCCCTCGCCGCATTTGCCGAAGCCCGAACCGGGAGTTCCCACTACCTGGCACTTTTCAAGCAGATCATCAAAGAATTCCCAAGAGGTCATTCCCTGAGGAACGGAAAGCCAAACATACGGTGAATTTACCGCACCGTAGCAAGTGAAGCCGGCTTCGGTGAGCCCGTCATAAATTGTTTTTGCGTTTCTTTGATAGTAAGCAAGAATTTCTTTAATTTCCTTTTGGCCCTGCTCGCTGTAAACTGCCTCGGCGCCTCTTTGTGTAATATAGCTTACGCCGTTAAACTTTGTTGCCTGCCTGCGTGCCCAAAGAGCGTTAAGGCTTGTGCCGCCGAATTCAAGATCCTTAGGAACAACGGTGTAGCCGCAGCGAACGCCGGTGAAGCCTGCTGTTTTTGAAAACGAACGAAATTCGATTGCGCATTTTTTTGCGCCTTCAACCTCATAAATCGACCTAACGGAGCCGTCCGTAACAAAAGCCTCATAAGCAGAATCATAAAGAATAACCGCGCCGTGCTCAATGGCATAATCAACCCAAACCTTAAGCTGATCCTTGCTTGCGGCAACGCCGATGGGATTATTTGGGAAGCAAAGATAAATAATATCCGGCACCTCGCTCGGAAGCTGAGGCATAAAGCCGTTTTCGGCAGTGCAGGGCATATAGATAATATCCGTTCTGCCGCTCATAATGTTTGAATCAAGATAAACGGGATATACGGGATCGCAAATTGCAACCTTGTTATCAAGGCTGAAAATATCGCCGATGTTTCCGCAATCGGATTTAGCACCGTCCGAAACGAAAATCTCGTCTTTAGAAATATCAAGGCCACGAGCCTCATAATCATTTTTGTGAATGGCTTCAACAAGGAAATCATATCCGTGCTCGGGCGGATAACCTCTGAATGTTGCCTCGTTTGCCATTTCGTCAACAGCCTTATGCATAGCCTCAATAACAGCGGGGGCAAGCGGCTTTGTTACATCGCCGATAGAAAGGCGGATAACCTCCTTATCGGGATGAGCCTCCTGATACTCACGCTGCTTTCTGGCAACCGTTGAAAACAAATAAGAGCCTTCAAGCTTTAAGAAATTGTCGTTAATCTTCATATTTTAAACCTCCGTTTTTAATTATAATCAATCTCGCCGGTAAAAGCGTATTCGGCAGGGCCGGTCATAAACACACTGTCTGCCTCATTACCGCTCCAGCTTATTTTTAAATCGCCGCCGAGAAGATGAACCGTTAAATCATTATCGGCCAAGCCGTTAAGTATTGCGGCAACCGCCGTGGCACAGGTGCCCGTGCCGCAAGCAAGAGTCTCGCCGGCGCCTCTTTCCCAAACGCGCATTTCAATTTCAGTTCTGCCGATAACATAAGCAAATTCGGCGTTTACCCGATCGGGAAACATACTGTCTTTTTCAAACAGCGGGCCGTATTTTTCAACGGCAAAATCACGCGGGCTTCTATCTATGAAAGCCACGGCATGAGGATTGCCCATTGAAACACAGGTTATATCAAAATCAGCACCGCCGATTTGCACTTTTTTATTTATTACAGGGCTTTCTTCGCTAAGAACGGGAATCTCCGCAGCCTTAAGGATCGGCGCGCCCATATCGACTTTAATAAGCGAAACGGCACCGCTTTCATCAAGGGTGAGCGTAATATATTTCACCTTGCCCATGGATTCGATTGTGAATGCGGTTTTATCCGTATATCCCTTATCGTAAACATATCTTGCAACGCAGCGAATACCGTTTCCGCACATTGCGCCGCGAGAGCCGTCTGCATTATACATAACCATTTCAAAATCGGCCTTTGTGCCCTTTTGAATATAGATAACACCGTCGCCGCCGACTCCGAAATGCCTGTCGGAAAGCTTTATTGCGGCATCCGATTGATTTTTTACTTTTTCCGTAAACAAATCAACATATATATAATCGTTGCCGCAGCCGTGCATTTTGGTAAACTTCATAAGCCCTGTCCTTTCCGGCCTGCCTCGGCACAAAGCTTTTGAATTTTGCTTTGCCGTTGCATGAGCAGACTGTAATATTACCCATCCGCTACGCAAGCCCGTCTAATATATCCATCGCAACGGCGGATATTTTTTTGCCGCTGCGCATGCTTTCTTTTTGCAAAAATTTGTGAGCCTGCATTTCACTCATGCCCTTAATGCTCATAAGTGCCTGCTTGGCTTTTGATATGTAATCGCCGTCTGCCTCCGCTCTGCGGGTGAAGCTTGATTTGCTGTTTACAAGCATGGCTACGGTGTTTATAAATTCCATTCTGTCCATCGGCAGAGGCAGCGTTATAAGATTGCCCATATATTGCTCCACACCGTTTTTTGAAAGCGCGATAACATCAAATCCGTTTGGCAGCTGCTCGGCAAGTTCCGCAGCAGACATATCCCTCATTAAGAAAGGGCACACCATAACCCCCTGTGTTGTGTGCTGCGCCGCATCAAGCGCCGATGTGCCGAGCGCGCAAACGCAGGAAACATGAAAGCCGTTTTTTTCGATAAGAGCGCGAAGCGAGAGAGCTGTTTCCTTAACGGGAAAAACAACTATAACATCCTTCAACTCCATCACCTCAAGAAAAAACGCGCCTTGTGCCGCAAAGGCAAGCCGCCCCGCGACATTCATATTTATAAGCGCACCTTTTATAAGCACACCTATTGAATGGTAATTATTATAACATATTCATACATATTCAATCAATAGAAAAATAAATTAAAATCCACACACGTTTTTCCGCGAAACTGTAATTTGTGCACAAGTAAAACGCAACAGCTTTTCAACTGCACCTGCCGCTTATTTTCATTTATCGATTTTTGCAAAAAGCTGTTTAATAAATTCGCAAATCGTCGCATATTTTTACCATTTCAACAAAATGTCTTACCAAAACCAAATCTTTTATTTCGTTTTAACCAAAAAACCGAGCATTTTTATTACATTTTGCACAATTATTCCTGATTTGCAAAAATATCTTGTAACAAAGTAACCAAAAAACACTTGAATATTGGATTACGAGGTGCTACAATGAAAATGATAGTTAATATCATGGGCATAAAATATATAATTTCGCCCATTCTGATAATTGTCAAAATTGAACAGTGCTTATGCACGGGGAGATGAGACCTATGGAGAAACTGAAAAAAGAATACGAATTTCCTGTTTACCTTTTTAATAAAGGTGAAAATTACAGAGCATATGAATTCTTCGGCGCTCATAAAATTAAAGAGAAGCGATTTGCATTTCGCGTTTGGGCACCCGATGCCGTTCAAATTTCCGTTGTGGGCGACTTCAACGATTGGGACGAACATATCGACCGCATGCACCAAATTTCGCCCGGCATATGGGAGGCCGAGGTTGACGGAGTAAAAAAATACGATTGCTATAAATATGCCATCACCGCGAAAGACGGACGCGTGCTTTACAAAGCCGATCCCTATGGCTTTCACAGCGAAACAAGGCCGGGAACGGCATCAAAAATTTATGAGCTGGGCGGCTATAAATGGCACGACAAGCCTTGGAAAAAATCTCAGGCAAAGGGCAGTATACTTGAAAAGCCCGTAAATATTTATGAAATTCATTTCGGTTCTTGGAAACGCAAAGAAAACGGTGATTTTCTTTCATACAGAGAAATGGCGGCGGAGCTTATTCCCTATGTTAAAGATATGGGCTATACCCATATTGAGATGATGCCGCTTATGGAATATCCTTTTGATGGCTCATGGGGTTACCAGGTTACCGGATATTTTGCTCCGACATCACGATACGGCACACCGGATGATTTAATGTTTTTCGTTGATGAATGCCATAAAGCCGATATAGGAGTTATTCTTGATTGGGTGCCTGCTCATTTTCCTAAAGACGCACACGGCCTTTACGAATTTGACGGCGAGCCGCTTTATGAATACAGCGATATGCGCAAGGGCGAGCACAAGGAATGGGGCACAAGAGTTTTTGATTACGGCAGAAACGAAGTTAAAAGCTTTTTGATTTCCTCTGCAATGTATTGGGCAGATGTGTTTCACTTTGACGGACTTAGGGTTGACGCGGTAGCCTCCATGCTTTACCTTGATTACGGCAGAGAGGCCGGAGAATGGCTGCCGAACAAAAACGGCGGCAACGAAAACCTTGAAGCGGTTGATTTCTTAAAGCAGCTTAATTCGGCAATGTTTAAGGAGCATCCCTCCATAATGATGATTGCCGAGGAATCAACGGCCTGGCCCATGATAACAATGCCGCCCGATATAGGCGGGCTCGGCTTCAACTTCAAATGGAACATGGGCTGGATGAACGATATGCTTCGCTACACCTCCATGGACCCGCTTTTCAGAAAAGGCAATCACAGCTGCATCACATTCAGCTTTTTCTATGCTTTTTCGGAAAACTTTATTTTGCCGATAAGTCACGATGAAGTGGTGCACGGCAAATGCAGCCTGCTCAACAAAATGCCTGGCGATTACGATATGAAATTCGACGGCATGCGCCTGTTTTTAACATATATGGCGGCGCACCCCGGCAAAAAGCTTTTATTTATGGGGCAGGAATTCGGGCAGTTTAAAGAATGGGCCTTTGAAGAGGGGCTTGATTGGATGCTGCTTGATTACGAAAAGCACAAAAAGCTGCTTGAATTTTCAAAAGAGCTTAACCATTTCTATAAAGACCATCCTCAGCTTTGGGAAATAGACTACGGCTGGGACGGCTTCAGTTGGATTTCAAGCGATGACAGCGCAAATTCCACAATAGCATTCCGCAGAATGAGCAAAAGCGGCAAAGAGCTGATAGGCATTTTCAACTTCACGCCGAACGAGCACGCGGAATACAGAATCGGCGTTCCCGAAAACGCAACATACAGAGTTGTGTTTGATTCATCGCTTAAAAAATACGGTGGCAGCAAGCAAAGACTTGCAGGCACCTACAAGGCAAGCACGAAAAAGCCGATGCACGGATTTGACCAAAGCATCGGAGTTAAGCTCGGCGGCCTTAATGCGATATTTATAGAAAAAGTATAAATTCAGGAGGAATATATTTATGGCGCATAAAACAAATGTTGTTGCAATGCTTCTTGCGGGCGGCCAGGGCAGCAGGCTCGGAGTACTCACAAAAAACATTGCCAAGCCCGCAGTTCCCTACGGCGGCAATTATCGAATCATAGATTTTCCGCTTTCAAACTGCGTAAACAGCGGTATTTACACCGTCGGCGTGCTCACCCAATATCAGCCGCTTGAGCTTAACGATTATATCGGCAACGGCCAGCCTTGGGATCTTGACAGGCAAAACGGCGGCGTGCATGTGCTTTCGCCTTATGAAGCAATGGGCAGCAAGGAATGGTATAAGGGCACGGCAAATGCAATTTACCAAAACATTAACTTTATAGAAAAATACAACCCCGAATATGTTGTTGTGCTTTCCGGCGATCATATCTATAAGATGAATTATGCGAATATGATTGATTTCCACGAGAAAAACAATGCCGACTGCACAATCGCGGTGCTTGAAGTGCCGTGGGAGGAGGCCTCCAGATTCGGCATTCTTGCAACGGACGAAAACAATAAGATTTACGAGTTTGCCGAAAAGCCCGCAGAGCCCAAATCAAACAAGGCTTCGATGGGCGTTTATGTGTTCAGCTGGGACAAGTTGAGAAAATACCTGATTGAAGATGAAAGCAATCCCGATTCGGCAAACGATTTCGGCAAAAACATTATTCCGATGATGCTTGAGGCGGGCGTGATAACCGCCGCATGTACGCTTACCGTTTCAGCGGCTATTGGAAGGATGTCGGCACAATCGATTCGCTTTGGGAGGCAAACCTTGATATCATCAATCCGAATGTTGACCTTGATTTGAGCGACCCGAGCTGGAAGATTTACAGCAAAACCCCGGCAAGCCCGCCGCACTACATAGGCAAAAACGCCAAGGTTGAAAACTCCTCCGTTTCCGAGGGATGCGAGATTAACGGCGAAGTTGATTACAGCGTTGTTTCCAGCAATGTAACGATTGAAGCGGATGCCGATGTGCGCTACAGCGTTATCATGCCCGGCGCAGTCATCAAAAAAGGCGCAAAGGTTTATTATTCAATAGTTGCCGAAAACGCCGTTATCGAAGAAAATGCGAAAATCGGCGAAATTCCCGAGCTTCTCAATAAACCGGAGGATTGGGGCATTGCCGTTATCGGCGCGGGCGCCACAATCAAAAGCGGCACTCACATAGAGCCGGGCAGAATGATAAATTCAAACGAGGAGGTATCCGAATGAACGGCAAAAAGGTTTTGGGCATAATATTTGCCAATATTCACGAGGGCACGCTCGACAGCTTAACGGCTTCCCGCACGATGGGCTCCGTTCCGTTTTGCTCAAGATACAGACTTATCGATTTCCCGCTTTCAAACATGGTTGAGGGCGGAGTAACAAAAATCGGCGTTATCACGAACGCAAACTTTCAATCCCTTATGGACCATGTCGGCACGGGCAAGCCGTGGGATTTAAACCGCAAAAACGACGGCCTTTTCATTTTGCCTCCCTTTAATGTGGGCACAGCCACCATGTGGGGCAACAGAATAGACGCCATTTTCGGCAACATGGGCTTTTTGGAGCAAAGCAACCAATCCTATGTTGTGATGTGCGATTGCAACAATGTGCTTTCTCTCGATTACGAAAAGCTGTTTGACACGCATGAAAAATCCGGCGCTGACATCACCGTTGTGGGCGTTAAAGCTCCTATGCCGGATAAAATCGGCTCGATTCTTTGCTTTGATAAGGTTGACGAAAACGGCAGAATCACCGAAATGAGCCTTGACAGAACCGATGATGGCGATGTTTACCACAGCGTAAATATTGTTATAATGAAAAAATATCTGCTTGAAAATCTTATCACACAGGCTCATTCCAAAAACAGAATTTCATTCCAAAAAAATGTGCTTATGGCAAATGTGAACGATCTTGATATCAGGGCATATGACGCCACCGATTCCTTTATCGGCACGGTTTCTTCCGTTCAGGCATATTACGATGTTTCAATGAAGCTGCTTGAATACGAAAGCAGGCACAAGCTTTTCAGCAAGCAGTTCCCCGTTTACACCAAAGAGCGCGACGATATGCCAACTCTTTACGGCCCGGAATCCACCTCTAAAAATTCCCTTGTGGCAGACGGTTGCATTATTGACGGCACCGTTGAAAACTGCATCATATTTAAAGGCACCAAAATAGCAAAAGGCGCCGTTGTTAAAAATTCCATTCTTATGCAGGACACCGTTATCGGCGAAAACTCAAACTTGAATTATGTGATTTCCGATAAGAATGTAAACATCAAAAACGGCGTTGAGCTTTCGGGCGCGCCCACCTTCCCCGTCACCTTAACAAAAGGCACGAGGATATAACGCTTTTGGAGGTAAATGATTTATGAAAGTTTTATTTGCTGCATCCGAGGCAAATCCTTGGATGGCATCGGGCGGACTCGGCGATGTTGCCGGCTCACTGCCGATTGCGCTTCGCAAAAGGCTTATAGGATGCCGCGTTGTTATGCCGCTCTATGAATCCGTGAAGCAAAAATTCGGCGATCAGCTCACCTTTATCACATCAATTTCCGTTCCCGTAAGCTGGCGCCGCCAATACTGCGGAATTTTTGAGGCAAAGCTGAACGGCGTTGTTTTCTACTTCCTTGATAACCAATATTATTTTAAGCGCGACGGTATTTATGGCCATTATGACGACGCCGAAAGATTTGCATTTTTTGCAAGAGCGGTACTTGAAATAATCCCGGCAATTGATTGGAAGCCCGATATCATTCACTGCAACGATTGGCAAACGGCGCTCACCCCGCTTTATTATAGCTGCTATTACGCAAACAGAATGGGCTTTGAAAACATCAAAACCGTTTTCACAATCCATAATATTCAATATCAGGGTAAATACGGCAACGAGCTGCTTGAGGATGTGCTCGGCATAGGCCCCGAGCATTACGATCTTATTCAATATGACGGCCTTGTTAATTTCCTTAAAGCCGGCATTGAATGCGCAAATAAGGTAACCACCGTTTCACCCACATATGCAAAAGAAATTCTTGATCCGTGGTATTCCTACGGCCTTGACCCGATTCTCAATCAGCGTTCGTGGAAGCTTTGCGGAATTTTAAACGGAATAGACACCGTAAGCTACGATCCCGAAACCGATAAATCGCTTTGGAAAAATTATAACGCAGACGATTTTTCCGCAAAAGCGGTTAATAAAGAGGAGCTTCAAAAGATGATGGGGCTTGCCGTTAGGCCTGATACCCCGCTTGTCGGCATAGTAACAAGGCTTGTTGGCCACAAGGGTGTTGACCTTATGCGCGAAGTGCTTGAAAAGAGCCTTTGGGAAAAGGATATTCAATATGTTGTGCTCGGCTCCGGCGAATGGCAATATGAAAGCTATTTCAGGGAACTGCACGATAAATATCCCGATAAAGTGGGCCTGCGCCTTGGCTTTGTGCCCGATTTGGCAAGAAAGATTTATGCCGGCGCGGATCTGTTCCTGATGCCGAGCAAGAGCGAACCGTGCGGCCTTTCGCAGATGGTGGCTTTGCGCTACGGCACGCTGCCGATCGTTCGTGAAACAGGCGGTCTTAAAGACTCCGTTACCGACAGCGGCGACGGCGAAGGAAACGGATTCACCTTTAAAACATACGATGCTTATGATATGCTCGGCGCAATTTACAGAGCGGTTGACGCATATAATAACAAAGAATATTGGCCCACCCTCGTTGAGCGCGCACTCCGCTGCGATATGAGCTGGGGCAAATCGGCAAATGAATATATTAAAATGTATAAATCCTTGCTGAAATAAGCATATAACAAAATGCAAGGCGCCTCCAAACGGAAGTGCCTTGTGTTTTTATTACAGTATTTCAATCAAACCGATAAAATAAGCATATGGAAACAATAAAAAAAGAAGATTATACTTTCGCGGCAGATATAGAAAAAACAAGAGAATATTATAAAACAAATTCATTGTGTGGCTGCTCTTGCTGCCGCAATTACTATGCGCAAATCAAAAACAAATTCCCGAAATTGAGCGATTTTTTAAGCGATTTCGGAATTGATATTTCAAAGCCCGATGAAATAATCAGTATTGAAACGGATAGCGAAATAAACTATATGAATATTGATTACACAGTCTGCGGGAGCATAGAAAAGGCAGGGCAAAACGAAATTGAAATTTATGATAATTTGCCTTTGAAAATAATTGTAACCGACGGCTTTGTCAGCCCCAACGGTCAGCACGGTGAATATTTTACAATTTCCGTTGAAGGCATTGAACTACCGTGGTTTTTAAACGAGCCTTTTCCGAAACCGATTACGAAAAGCCCTAAATTTAAACATAAAAATTTATTGCGCAAAATATTTAAGAACAGAACAAACTGAAAACCGCAGATTAGGCGTTGGCGAAATCTGCGGTTTTATTTTATGCGTTATTTTCTTTTGGCTTTCTCATAGTGAGCGAAATGCGCTTTTTTGCAACATCAACCCCAAGCACCCAAACGGTGACTATATCGCCCACCTTGAGCACATCGGAGGGATGCTTTATATAGCGATTTGTTATTTGCGAAATGTGCACAAGCCCATCCTGATGGACTCCCACATCAACAAATGCGCCAAAATCGATAACATTGCGTACAGTGCCCTTAAGTTCCATGCCCTCTTTCAAATCCTCAATACCCATAACATCCGTTCTGAGCATGGGCTGAGGCAATTCCTCGCGCGGGTCTCTGCCCGGCTTGCCGAGTTCGGATATAATATCCTTCAGCGTAGGCTCGCCGATATCGAGCCGGGCGGCAAGAGCGCTTGTGCCCTGCGTTTCAACCGCCGATTCGATTGCCGAAATATTACCTCCGCGAACATCGCTTTCCGAAACACCGCATATTTTAAGCAGTTGCTTTGCCGCAGGATAAGATTCCGGGTGGACTGCCGTGTTATCAAGCACTTCTTTTGATTCCGAAATTCTTAAAAAGCCCGCGCACTGCTCAAATGCTTTAGGGCCGAGCTTCGGCACCTTTTTCAGCTGTGTGCGCGATGTGAAGCAGCCGTTTTCCTCTCTGTAAGCCGTTATATTCTTTGCTATTGCGGAGGAGACACCCGAAACGCGCAGCAAAAGCGACGGAGAAGCCGTATTTAAATCAACACCAACGGAATTTACGCAATCTTCAACAACACCGTCCAACGCCGCCGAAAGCTCTTTTTGCGGCATATCGTGCTGATATTGACCAACGCCGATTGCCTTTGGGTCTATTTTAACAAGCTCGGCAAGCGGATCCTGCAAGCGCCTTGCTATTGAAACCGCCGAGCGCAAAGAAACATCATATTCCGGAAACTCCTCTGCCGCAAGCTTTGAAGCCGAATAAACGGAAGCGCCGGCTTCGCTTACCACCATATAAACAATGCCGCAATCAAGCTCCCTGATAACCTCGGCGGCAAAAGCCTCTGTTTCATGTGATGCCGTGCCGTTTCCGATTGCAAACATTTTAACATTGTATTTTTTAACAAAGCCTTTGATTGTTTTCTTTGCTTCCTCGATTTTATTGTGAGGCGGCGCGCAATATATAACGCCTGTGTCAAGCACCTTGCCGTTTTCATCCACAACGGCAACCTTGCAGCCCGTGCGATAACCGGGATCAAGCCCGATTGTTACCTTGCCTTTAACAGGCGGCTGCATAAGAAGCTGAGCCGTATTTTTAGAGAAAACCTTTATGGAATCCTCGCATGCGCGGTCGGTTAATTCATTTCTGATTTCCCTTTCTATGCTTGGGAAAACAAGGCGTGTGTAAGCATCGTCGGCGGCATCGCGCACCAAATCCGCGCACGCCGAATCGTTTTTAACATAAAGCCCCGTAAGCACGCCGAGCCCGCTTGATTTATCAACATCAAGCGAAACCCCTTCAAGAAGCCTTCTTTTTCGCCGCGATTCACGGCAAGGATTCTGTGATTTGCGATTTTTGCAACAGGCTCGCGATAATCGCCGTAAGCCTCATAAACACCCAAATCATCCTTTGCGCCTTTGGAAACGATATCTCCGTGCGCACGGCAAACATAGCGAAGCTGTTTTCTGCCCGTGGGATCATCGGAAATCATTTCCGCAATAATATCCTTTGCGCCGGCAATCGCCGCATCGCAGTCCGGCACTTCATCGTTTATAAAATCCGCGGCGTATTCAAGCGGGTCAAAACCGGACTTTTGCTCATAAATTTTAAGCGCAAGCGGCTCAAGCCCCTTGGCCTTGGCAACGGATGCCCTTGTTTTGCGCTTTGGCCTGTATGGGCGGTAAATGTCCTCAATTTCCGTGAGCGTTTTGGCGTTTAAAAGCGCGTTGGCTATTTCTTCCGTCATCGCGCCCTGCTCCTCAATCGAAGCACTCACTTTTTCTTTTTGCTCCTGAAGCGAACGCAGATATTGCAGGCGCTCGTAAATTTGCCTGAGCAATTGATCGTCAAGCGAGCCGGTGGCTTCTTTTCTGTATCTTGCAATAAAGGGAATCGTGTTTGCGTCGTCAATAAGCTGCACGGTATTGTCAATCTGCCACTGCTTTAATTTAAATTCTGCGGCAAGAATTTCGTTTATGTTCATTTCGTTCCTCCGAACAGGTAAATTATTTACCTATCCACTTTTTCTTTTTAAATATAACGGCAAGCACCGTAACAACCGTTATCGAAAGCAAAATCACGAATAAATAGCCG
>OHXE01000227.1_pt1 | contig 13848 bp, 7 predicted proteins | sample 1579981 | NCBI WGS metagenome assembly OHXE01 (sample SAMEA3882505, study PRJEB24775) | human gut metagenome | biome: human-associated habitat; feature: intestine environment; material: feces | place: Netherlands | collected 2009/2010 | reverse complement strand
AAAGTTAAGTAGCGCTGCGCATTGCCTGTAGTCCTTTCTGAATCACAATGCAAAGATACAACCCTGAGTATCCGGCATTCACGGTTTCTCACGATTATTCACTGTTTCTCACGGATTTTCTTTCTTTTTCTAATGATTAGCTCAGAAAGATGATTTATTCCAATAATAAAAGAGACTTGCTTATGACGGCTAAGTAACTTACTTATGATAGCTAAGTGACTTGGTTACGATAGCTAAGTAACTTACTTAGGAATGACAGATGACACTGGTGACAGGGTTTTCTTAAAAACTCTCTCACGTAGGCGGGCGGGAAGCTTTTCAGAAAAATTTTTCCTGCCCGCCCGCGTGAAGAAAGTTTTAGAAAACAAGTGTCATAAGTGTCACTGGTGTCACAAATATCATTTGAAATAGTCAAACAAAAATATCGGGAAAGCATTGAGTACTGCTACTTTACAATCTTCGGTATTCACATACTGCTTTAATTGTGAGTTGAATATTTTGTCTTGAAGTATGTCTTCTTTAGATGCAGGCATCGAATTCTTCCCCTTACATAGATAGTTCGCTTTTCCCACATTCATTTCCTTTAAATATTCCCAATTCTGCTTGATTTCCTTCGTCTCTTCTTCTGTTGGCTCTCGGTGATCTTTCAGTAGGATGAAATCAAAACTGTCATACGCAGAAAAATCGGCAGATACACCTTTGAACTTACCACACTCAGAACGTGTTACAGAATACGTCCAATAGTTTGCATCTGGCAACTGCTTAGTATATCGTATAGACTCAACCATCGGATAGTCAATATAAAGCCTACCAAACTCCGTTTCATTATTGAAAGTTTCAAGCATTTCCTTTACCTGCCTGTTGATTTCTTCGAGAGATAAATTCCGGTTATGAAAGTCATAGTCGAAGAACAGATAGATTTCCGAAATGTCAGCAGAAGCATCAATATCCTTGAGCGGATTGTCTGCTTGACCGGCAAATTTCTCCATGAGTAAAGACACAATATCTCCATCGCCATCATACTCCTGCAAATCTTTGTATAGTTGATAGATGTTGTTGTTATAGGAACATACTATCTGCTCATCTCTGTTTGCAAAGTATAATCGCTGAATGGTGCGGAACAAATCCGGCTCCCGTTTTACTCCTTCAAAAACGAATAGTATCATACTTCGAATGCATTACCTCTAAACATTTTTTCTATATTATGCCCGAATCTCAACTCTTTTTGGGTGCAGTCGCTCAACGGCTTGATTTTGTTGTCTTGCAAGATGAAATTGCAGTCTGGGCGAAGCAAGTCGTTGGTCATCAGGTAGGTATTGTGTGATGACGTAAAAGCTTGACATGGAAGAGCAAAGAGGGTTTTGCAAACCTCATAAGAGAGTCTGAAATGATAGAAAGCATCAAATTCATCGATGAAAACGAACGATGCATTTGCCATCTGTTTCAGCCAGTAATAAAGCAGCATCAGAGATTGAGTACCCGTTGATGCAATCTTATCGAATGGAATGCGACCTAATCCAAATACGCAATACAACTCTTTATCATCATCCTTTGGATCCTGAAACTCAAAACTTTGTCCACTTACCCGATGGATGAAGTCCTCAAAGTCCCGAGTCAGCTGATTCTTGATGATATACTCATCGAGATTAGCCGGGGCAGTAGCCAACCCCATAAACTCATTTTTTTCAACACTTCTAAACCATAACATTGAGTTTACGAATTGCTGCAGTTTCAGAAGATAATGCTCCTTGGCAAGAGGATAGGAAGTAAGCAGAAAGTTTACGATGGATACATTGTTGGCGTTATTGGCAAGGTTTGCCTTCACCGCAGAATCCATCGGGAACTCAACATCATCCAATGTCAAGACAGAATTCTTGTTGCAGAAAATAAGTTTGTTATTCACAACAAGTTCTTCTTCCTCCAGTTTTCCATCAGGCGATTTGCTATATGTATATTGTAACGTATCATCTCTAAACTTGAAGGCATATTCAAATTTTACGGGGAAGTTCAACTTTCCCGTATATGTAAAGTTATCATAATAGTTCACCTTCTTCCACTTCTGTGAAAGATGATTGGTGATATCGAAGATGGCCATTGCAAAGTTCGACTTGCCAGAACCGTTAGGTCCATACACGATGCCATTCTTGATGATACCATCTTTAATGGCAAAAGTATTGAACGAATAGTTACTTGGTTTCGACAAATCCCATTCTATGCGATTAGCAAATCCTCTATAGTTCGTTACGGCAAATTTTACTAACATGGTTCTATATACTTTATTTTTAATTGATAACGAAATTGTTGATGCAAAGCAAACACACCCCAAAACGATGAAAACCATCATTCAATTATTATAATGTCAAGTGCTGCTTAGCATTTGCAAAGATATATAAAAAAACAATGCACCGTAATTATTTTACGGATATTTAAGATAATAATCAAGTATCAATAATCATTGAAAGATATAGGAGAAGTGATCGAAAGATATAGGAGTAGCAGCAGGAAAGTATAATAGAAGTATTCGAAAGATATAGGAGAAGTTGCCAGAAGATATAATACCTGTCTTCGGGATTGTTAATACCTTGAACCGCACAACAGCTGTTGTGCGGTTGCATATCAGCTGTTGTGCAGATGCACATCAAGTGTTGTGCGGATGGAATCCAGCTGCTGTGCGGTAAAAAAGGAAAAAGTTACCCAAAGGTAACTTACCTTAGGGTAACTTTTAGTAATTATTAGCTAATCTGAGCTGATCTTAAGAACTTATTTCAACCTATGCAGCGGACACATGATGAGCCTTCCCTCATCATCACGCAAGTGCATACCACTGCCTAGGCAATAGCGGAAGTGGCGGCACTGGGCGCACTCATCCTTGCGCATCCACTCTCGGTTGCGATAAGGGGCAAAACGATGCTGCCACACTTCCATAAAATCATCTTGATAGATGTTGCCTTGATGATAATTGGAACGGATGCTGGCACAGGCAGAGATGGAGCCATCCACCAAAACGGAACCAACAGATACGCCAGCTTGGCATGAATAGAAATGATTGCGGATATCGCCCTCGTAATTGCCCATGAAGCCCTCACAGCCGTAGCTGCAATCTATCAAGCCCTCCTTACGAGTAAGCTTGATAAAGTCTAAGATGCCCCGATATTCTTCGGGAGTGAGGTGCATATCGGGGTCGGTGGCTGCCCTACCCACTGGGAATACGGCTACGACTCGCCAGTGCTTGACACCTTTATCTATCAGGAATTGCTTGATGGCAGAGAGGTGGGGATAATTGCGACGATTCACACAGGTGAGGATGTCAAACTTAATCTCTGGATGAGCCACCAGCATATCTATCGCCTGCGAAACCATATCGAAGCTATACTTGTTGCCTCGCATCCAGTTGTGCTCCTCGCCCAAGCCATCCATACTGATGGTCATGGCATGGAGACCAGCACGGAGCAAATCATTGAATTTCTGAGGAGTAAGATATAGGGCATTGGTCACCATACCCCAAGGGAAACCTTTCTGATAGATGGCTGCTCCACACTGGGCAATGTCTTCACGCATCAAGGGTTCGCCACCCGTTACGATGACAAACACTTGATGAGGATCGGTATGCTGCCTGATGTTGTCTAGTACTCGCAAGAAGTCTGCCAGAGGCATGTCTTGCTGTCCTGCCTTCACCTTGCAGTCGCTTCCGCAATGGCGGCAATGCAGGTTGCAGCGCAGGGTACACTCCCAGAAGAGTTGGCGCAAAGGATGCTCCTTCACCTTCTGCTGATAAAGACTTCGAGCTATCTCCAATGCCAAGCGACGGCGAAGGGATAAAGATTCTGGATTTGTCATACGACTACTTCTTTTTCTTCATCTTGCCATTGGCAGTAACCTCAAAAGAGCCCCAATCCCAAGTTCCTTCACCTTTTCCCACTTGCTCTACAGTGATATTTTCCGACTTGATGGTATCCGTGGCAAATTCACCACCATTGGCTCCACCATCTACATCTTCGAGAATCACTTTCAGTCGTTTCTCTTTATGAACCCAGTCGATGGTGCCATCCATGCTCTTTTCCTTGGTAACATAATCACCCTTGCTGTCGGTATAAGCTGAGTCCATTCGATAACTCCCTGCATTACCATAGTCCTCCACCACTACCGCCTTGATGCCCTTGATAGGGGTGCCATCTTCGGCAGTAACATTACCTTTAGCATGAAAAGAACTAGTTGGAGAGCCATACAAACAAGGTTCATCTTTTCCAAACTCACTACCGCAAGAAGAGAATCCCAGCAGCGACAAGAGTGTGGCTGCCAAAGCATTGTACCAATGCAAAAACTTCACTTTCATAATCTTCCCTTTTATATTAATTATACTTCTACCAAGGAAACGCAGTAGAAGGAAAATATCCCCTCTGTAATGGGGACATTTAACCTTTTTTATCCGTTCTAGAGAGCATTTTATCTACCCAGCAGAATCTTCTTGATGTCATTGAGCTTATTGAGAGCCTCAACTGGCGTGAGATTGTTCACATCCAAGCCAAGTATCTCATCCCTTATCTGGCTCAATACAGGGTCATCCAACTGGAAGAAACTGAGCTGCACACCCTCTTTATGTTCGTCCAGATGCTGCACGTTAGGTTTACCGGCACCTCCTACACCAGCATTGTCCTGCTCCAACTGCTTCAGGATATCGTTGGCACGGTTCACGATGCTGCGCGGCATACCAGCTATCTCTGCCACATGGATACCGAAGGAATGCTCGCTGCCACCCGGCTCCAGCTTGCGCAGGAAGATAACCTTGCCATCCACCTCCTTCACACTCACGTTGAAGTTCTTGATGCGAGGGAAATTCTTCTCCATCTCGTTCAACTCGTGATAATGAGTGGCAAAGAGCGTACGAGCCTGCGCCTTCTTGTGCTCATGAAGATATTCCACGATAGCCCAGGCGATGCTGATGCCATCGTAGGTGGATGTTCCACGACCCAACTCATCGAAGAGTACCAGGGAGCGTGGCGACACATTATTTAATATATTGGCAGCCTCCGTCATCTCCACCATAAAGGTAGATTCACCCAGCGAGATGTTGTCGCTGGCTCCCACACGGGTGAAAATCTTATCCACCAGACCCACCCTTGCACTCTCGGCAGGAACAAAGCAACCCACCTGAGCCAACAGCACGATGAGCGCCGTCTGGCGGAGCAAGGCAGATTTACCCGCCATGTTAGGACCGGTAATCATCATCACCTGCTGCTTCTCGGTGTCAAGCAACACATCGTTTGGCACGTATCGCTCGCCCAGCGGCAACTGGGTTTCTATCACAGGATGGCGTCCCTGCTTGATATCCAGTATCTGCGAATCATCAATAACCGGGCGCACATAGCGGTTCTCATCCGAAGCCTTGGCAAAAGACAGGAGACAGTCCATGCGGGCGATGAGGTTGGCATTGATCTGAATCTGAGGGATATACTCCTGCATGGCAGCAATCAACTCATTGAAGAGTCGTGCCTCCAGAATCAGGATCTTCTCATCGGCACCGAGAATCTTCTCCTCGTATTCCTTGAGTTCCTGAGTAATATATCGCTCAGCCTGCGCCAGCGTCTGCTTGCGGATCCACTCCTCAGGCACCTTGTCCTTAAAGGTGTTGCGCACTTCCAGATAATATCCGAAGACATTATTATATCCTACCTTCAGACTGCTGATGCCCGTCTTCTCGATTTCCCTCTCCTGAATCTTCAGAAGATAATCCTTGCCATGACGGCTGATGGAGCGCAGATCGTCGAGTTCTGCATTATAGCCATCGGCTATCACATCACCCTTGTTGACAAGCTGAGGCGGATCAGGCTGAATCTCCCTGGCGATGCGGTCCTTCAGGGTTTCGCATACGTTGAGCTGCTCTCCCACTCGCTTCAGGGCATCGTTCTTGGCATGCTGGCAAGCCACCTTGATAGGCTGGATGGCTTCGAGTGCATTCTTCAGCTGCACCACCTCGCGAGGCGATACTCTGCCCACGGCCACCTTGGAGATGATACGTTCCAGGTCGCCGATGCGATGAAGCTGGTCGTCGAGAAGCTGGCGGAACTCCGGCTCCTTGAAGAAATACTCCACGATGTCGAGGCGCTCGTTGATAGGGCGCACATCCTTCAGCGGGAACACCAGCCAGCGGCGGAGCATTCGTCCGCCCATTGCCGTTACAGTCTTGTCGATGACGTTGAGCAGAGACAGACCGTCGTCCTGCATCGGAGCCACCAGCTCCAGACTTCGGATGGTGAATCGGTCCATGCGCACGAACTTATCCTCTTCGATGCGCGAAAGCGCCGTGATATGGTTGATCTGCGTATGCTGGGTAATCTCCAGATACTGCATGATGGCACCGCTGGCGATGACACCATTCTTGAGATGTTCCACACCGAAGCCTTTCAACGACTTGGTCTTGAAATGTCCCAGGAGTTTCTGCATCGCCGTCTGCTCGGTGAAAACCCAGTCGTCGAGTTCGAAGGTGCAGTATTTGGTACCGAAGTATTTCTCGAAATCATTCTTTCGGGCACGGTCGTAGAGCACCTCTTTCGGCATGAAGTTGCCCATCAGTTTCTCTACATAATCATAGGTTCCCTCGCCGGTGAGGAACTCACCGGTAGAAATATCGAGGAAGCTTACGCCGCAGGAAGTCTTACCGAAGTGGATGGCAGCCAGGAAGTTATTCTCCTTGTAGTTGAGCACGTTGTCGCCCATCGCCACACCCGGAGTAACGAGTTCAGTAATGCCACGCTTCACCATCTTGTCCATCTGGCTCAATCCCTTCTTGCCCTTGATTTCCAGACGTTTCTTCTTCGGGTCTTCCAGCTGGTCGCATACGGCAACTCGCTTTCCTGCCCTGATGAGTTTAGGCAGGTAAGTATCGAGTGCATGATGAGGGAATCCCGCCATCTCGATGCTGCCCGTAGCACCGCCATTGTTTCTTCGGGTTAGGGTGATGCCGAGAATACGGGAAGCCTCCACCGCATCTTCGCAGTAAGTTTCGTAGAAGTCGCCACAACGGAAAAGCAGCAAAGCCTCGGGATGCTTGGATTTCATCTCGAAGAATTGTCGCATCATCGGCGTAAGACCTTTGTTATCGTTTGCCATTATCTTAATTATCTTATGTTTGCTTTATATTTTGTTAGAATTGCAAAAATAAGAAAAAAAGGGGGAATCAACAAAGGATTTAATCTATTTTTAAACTTTTCCCCCATAAAACAGAAAAAGTGCCCCCTTGCATCCCTGCAAGAAGAGCACTTATCCGATGAATTACATGAATACACAAGTGTGTAAATATCTTATTTCTTAGCTTTAATTACGAAGCTGAAGCAGCGGTCCTGATAGTGCATGCGGTACTTCTCCATTGGCGAAGCCCCCCAACTGTCAATACAACCCAGACCAAACTGGCGCTGCTGGATGTGCAACTGTACGAGACCCTTTTCTACCAGGTCGCCGCTGTGCTGTCCCCAGGCATGCTCCTTCTCGATACCTGCATCCAAATCCTCTACCAGATAAGGGATGGCGCTGCACTCCATAGGAGCATAGCCCTCGAAGGTGATTCCCTTACCGGTGGTTGGGTTGAAGATAGAGAAGTAGCGGATGTCTGTATGGTTACCGCTCTCCTGTGGACGGACGTATGGATAATACTCGTCCTTCACGTTAGCCTCATACTTTCCGATAAAAGCAGAAGAGTGACGGTCGATGTAGTTCTCCTCCGGACCTCTACCATAGTACTCCAACTTAGAGAATGACGCAGGCATCTGCAACTGCATACCGTAGCGGAACAGATCAGCTACCTTAGCCTCCTTGTCTGTTGTCATCTTTTCGGTAACTGTCACTTCACCAGCCGCATTGATACGGTAGCGGAGCATCAGTTCTGCCTTCACCTCAGGCATCTCGAAATTGGCTGTCAGCACTACGCTGTCCTTGCTCTCACTCTTGTCGAATGACTTCAGGTTCATCTGAGGGTTCTTCCAAACTCTCATCTTCTTCTGGAAAGATGCACCATAGTCGTTGTCGGTAGGAGCACGCCAGAACTCTGGAGTCATACTCTCACGGAACTTCAACATTGGTTCGCCATCCACATCGAGGTAATCAATCATACCGGTCTTCTTGCCGATGGTAACCGACATTCTCTCAGCAGAAACCTTCACATAGCTGTTGGTCTCCTCAACCTCAATCTTGCTGCCGGTGTTGGCAGGAGCATCTACCTTGTCGAACTCATATCCGTTGAGTACAATCTGCTGGCGAGCCATCACCTGACCCTTGTCAACCAGAGGCTGACTTCCATCACTTGCAAAGGCAAAGTTGATGGTGATTTCCTCTGTAGCGTGCTCAGCCTCAGCCTTTTCGATGGCACTCTTCAGCGCCTCGCTCTTTACCAGCTTGGTTGCCTGTGGAGCAATGCCCTTGGTATCAGGAATCGCTACGGTAGTCAACTTCAAGCCGTTGGCAAAGAGGGTAGCTGTCAGGTTCAAGTCATCAATGTTCTTGAAGAAATTCTCGTTATAGACATTGAAAGAACCGTTCTCTGCATCAAAGTCCTTGATCCAGACGTTCTGGAGAACATACTGAATCTCATACGCATGAGGATTCAGACGGCGGTTAGGAGCGATGATACCGTTGCAGTTGAAGTTGTAGTCACTGCCCGGATAGCGTCCGTAGTCGCCACCATAGGTAAAGATTTCCTTACCGGTGATAGGACTCTTGTCGCGCAGACCCTGGTCAACGAAGTCCCAGATGTAACCACCCTGGTACTTAGGATACTTGCGGATCAGATCCCAGTACTCCTTGAAACCACCCTCAGAGTTACCCATGGCGTGAGCATACTCACACTGGATATATGGCTTGGTACCGTTGCTCTTGCAATAGCTCTCGCTTTCCTCGTAACCGATGTACATCGGACAGTAGATATCTGTCTTGCTGTCGTATCCGCCACGTTCATATTGTGCAGGGCGGGTCTTATCGCACGCCTTCACCCAGTCGTAAGCCTTCTCGAAGTTAACGCCGTATCCGCACTCATTACCCAGACTCCATACGATGACGGAAGGATGATTGATGAGCGGCTTCACATTGCCCTCGTTGCGCTCGATGTGAGGCACGATGTACTCAGGGAACTTGGCGAGCGACTTCTCTTCATATCCCATACCATGAGATTCGAGATTTGCCTCAGCGGTGATGTAGATACCGTATTCATCACAAAGGTCATACCAGCGAGGATCACATGGATAGTGGCTGGTACGAACGGCGTTGATGTTCAACTGCTTCATGATCTTGATATCCTGGATCATGCGCTCCAGGCTCACTACGTATCCACCGTCCGGATCCATCTCGTGGCGGTTGGCTCCCTTGAAGAGAACGGGCTGGCCGTTGACAAGTATCTGACTTCCTTTCAGCTCTATCTTTCGGAAGCCCACCTTTACGGGAATCACTTCACTGCTGCCTTGCAAAGTGGCACGCAGGGTATACAAGTAGGGCGTTTCTGCCGTCCACTTATGAGGATTCTCCACATTTATCAAGGCAGTAGCGTTACCTTTGGCGACAGCTGTAGCCACCTGTTTTCCGGCAGCGTCCAGCAGTTCAAGACTGATATTGCCGCCACCCTTCACATCAAGCTGTACTTTCAGGGAACCGTTCTTATAAGCAGTATCCAAATCGGGAGTGACACGGATGTCCTGAATGCGCTTCTTGTCACGGGCATACAAGTAGCAATCGCGCCCTACACCGCTATAACGGAAGAAGTCCTGGTCTTCCAGATACGTCCCGTCACACCAGCGGAATACCTGAAAGGCTATCAGATTCTTTTGTCCCGGCTTCAAGTAGGGTGTCAGGTTGAATTCAGCCTCCAGTTTGCTGTCCTCACTATAACCTACGTACTTGCCGTTTACCCACAAATACATATTGGAAGTCACGGAACCGAAATGAGCAATGATGTCCTTACTCTTCCAGTCGGCAGGTATTACAATCTCACGACGGTAGGAACCTACATTGTTATTCTCCGTTGGCACCTGCGGTGGATTGTTCTTGAACTGATTGCGCCAGGCATATCCGGTATTCACGTAGATAGGGGCGCCGAAACCGTTCAGTTCCCACATACCGGGAACGGCCATATCGCTCCATCCCTTGTCGTTGAACCCCACTTTCCAGAAATCCGTGGGACGGGCATCGGCATTCTTCACCCAGAAGAATTTCCAGATACCGTTCAGAGTCATGTAATTGGAAGAATGTTCTTTTGCTCCACGAGCCGCAGCATCTGCCGACTCATAGGCAAAATAGTTGGTGTGCATCGGAGCACGGTTCACGGCATTCACTTCAGGGTTTTGCCATTCAGTGAAGGACTGTGCGCTTGCGGCAATGGCAAAAGTCGCAAGCAGTCCGGTAATGAAATGTTTCTTCATGGTAAATAGTTTATAAAAATTAGCAACGGCATACAAGCAGAACCGGTATGCCGTCACAAAGATACGCCTATCCTATAATTAAAAGGAAGAATAATCGTTCAAAAAAGGCTGAATTTAATTCTTTAAATAAGTGTTCATAACTAGTTCACATAATTAAATAGGTGACTAAATGGGAATTTATTTTGATTGAGTACTTATCCGCAAACGATAGACTCCGAACGAACGAGGCTGAAGCTCCAGGCTCAGAGAACGGGAAGCCACCTCCACCGGACGAATACGTGGAACAATAGCCTCCTGCTCCAGTGTATTCTTGGCTTTCCAGTCATCACTTTGCAAATAGGTGCAGGAACCCGAGACAAGCTGCCGCTTCTTCAATCCGCTGAACTCTATCTGTACCTTCTCCGATCTGCTGCCCGCATTGACAAGCTTCAGAATTACTTCTCCCGTAGGAGCATCCAGCACTGCCGATGCATAAAGGCTGTCCCGCCCCGTCACGGGTTTTCCGTCCATTTGCAGGTTCAGCACATCTGTTCCGGCATTCATACCGTACATCTGCTGTACGTAATAGTTGGGAGTCCGCATCATACGGAGATTGTCGAACCAAATCAAATCGGGATTCCACTGCCAGGCATCCACATGGGCAAACAACGGAGCATAGGTAGCCAGGCGCACCACATCGGCATTACGTTCCAGTCCCGTCATAAAAGCTGCTTCGGACAGTGCCGCCAAGAAATTATTGGCTTTCCCGGTGGGGTGGTCATGCGATGCATATTCACCGGCAAAGACTTTCGGTCCTTTACGGTCATAGTCATCATAGCGGGCAGCATTGGCAAAGAACCAGTCGGGAGCCATATAATAATGCTCGTCCACCAAATCCACCCCGATGCGTTTCATTTCGGGCCAGAGGTAATCGAACTTGTCCCCATCTGCACTCGGACCGGAAGAACCTACAATCTGCATATCGGGATATTCCGCACGGATGGCTTTCGTGAACACTTCCAGACGCTCGGGATAGACTTCCCCCCACTGTTCATTGCCGATGGCAATCATTTTCAGACCGAACGGTTCGGGATGTCCCATATCGGCACGCACCTTTCCCCACTTGGAGGTTGCAGCACCGTTGGCAAACTCGATGAGGTCGAGGGCATCCTGCACGTACGGGCCGAGTTCTCCAAGGGGAACCACTTCGTTGCTTTCGTATTGGCAGGACAGCCCGCAGCTCAGTACCGGCAGAGGCTCTGCACCGAGGTCTTCACTCAGCAGGAAATATTCGTAAAAGCCAAGTCCGTAACTCTGGAAATAATCCGGGAAAGCTTTATGCTTGAATGTATAGTTCCAGCGATTTTCGTTCAAAGGACGGTTCTCTACCGGACCCACGGAATTCTTCCATTGATAACGGGTGGCAAGGCTGTTGCCTTCGATGATACAACCGCCGGGAAAACGGAATACTCCGGGATTGAGGTCATAGAGGGCTTGTACCAAGTCGGCACGCAATCCATTCTCACGCTTCTTCCAAGTGTTCACCGGGAAGAGAGAGATGTGGTCCATATCTACCGTACCCTCCGTCTGCAACACAACACGCAGACGCGAGCGAACATCGGTAAAAGGAGCTTTCAGCACAGCCGTCAGCTTCTGCCATTCACTGCCTTTCACTTCCAGTTCCTTCTTCAGGAGATTCTCTCCGTTGGAATTCACCAGTTCGACGGAAAGCTTCATTGGTTTGGTATCCGGCGTACGGACATAGGCGGAGAAACGGTAATCTTCTCCTTTTTTCAGGCCGATGCCACGATAACCTTCATTATCCAGTCCGGCACGCAAAAGACAGCCGTCATTGGTAATGCGCACATAATGCGGATTGCGGTCGAAGCAGGGCCGCTCGTCCTGTACCGTCACCTCGCCAAAAGGTATCCACCCCACCAGCGGCTGCGGGAACTCAAAAGAGCGGTTCTTTACCAGTTCGGCATACAAACCACCGTCCGCACCGAAATTAATGTCTTCGAAGAAGATTCCATACATGGCAGGATTTATCCGAGCCGTCGGTTTTGATACATCAACAGTCATCACATGCTGTTGCGCCTGCATGCCAAGAACAACGAACAATGTCAATAGAAATAAAAGTCTTTTCATGGTTTTAATCTGTTTATAACGATAGCATAAGCTAAATTATGACGACATACTTACCTATTCTACATCAATCCTATTTACCGGCAACCATACATCCATCTTGCCCTCACCCCGGTGTGCCCATGCATAATAAGGTATCAGGGTCAGCGTCACATCTCTGGTTGCCAACTTTCCGGCAGCATCAAAACCAAGAGCCTGCACTTCTGTGGTAATTTCGTTGATGCCATACAGCAGTTCGGGCTTCTCCGTCACCTGGAATTTCGGATGACGGTTCAGGATGATATTCTGTATATTAAAATCATTATCGGCCCACTCGGCACAATAAACGATAGGACCACGCTCAACGGCCACCCGTCCACGGTCGGCAACCACTTTTTCATTGGCTTTCACCACACGGGGTTGCATGTCGAAATGCACCTCTACCACATCCCCTTTCTTCCACTTCCGGTCTATCCGGAGATAGCCTTTACGAAGTTCACCGGTCACCTCCTCGCCATTCACCAATACACGATAGCCCAACTTCAGGTCGTCGGCATACGAATAAAGGTCACTCGGAAGTACACTGCCGCGCACCCAACCCGGAATACGGATATTCATCGTAAACGGCAGGTTGCCCTGAGCCACCTTCACACGAATATCTCCGTTCCAGGGGTATCCGGTTTCCTGCTCCAGCACCACTTTCTTTTCATTCAACTTCAGCTCGGCACGGTTGGACAAGAAAAGGTTGACGTACACCTGATTGTCTTTCACGGCATACACATATCCCGGCAAAGAAGGAATGAACCGGCTGATGTTGCTGGGACAGCAGGCACAACCAAACCACGGCTGACGTGTAATCGTATGGTCGGCATTAAAGTGATACTTACCATCGCAAGACAACGGATTGGGATAGAAGAACTTACCTCCGTCCAATGAAACGCCGGAGATTAATCCGTTGTAAAGCGTACGTTCCAGCACGTCGAAATACTTGGAATCGCCATGCAGCAGAAAGAGGCGGTAATTCATGTAAACATTGCCGATGGCGGCACAGGTCTCATTGTAGGCAGTCAGATTCGGCAATTCATAGTTATCACCGAAAGCTTCGCCCGCATGACGCGCACCGATACCGCCGGTAATATATATCTTCTTGCCGACGATATTCTCCCATATCTTGTCGATAGCCTTGATGTAGGAGCTGTCACCCGTAATGGCAGCCACATCAGCCATACCGGAATACATGTAACCAGCACGTACGGCATGTCCCACTGCCTCTTCCTGCTCCAGTACAGGCTTGTGCGACTGCAAATAGATGTCCTTGCGTGCCGTAGTGCCGCGCGCGTCGAGGAAG
>OHXE01000216.1_pt1 | contig 14354 bp, 9 predicted proteins | sample 1579981 | NCBI WGS metagenome assembly OHXE01 (sample SAMEA3882505, study PRJEB24775) | human gut metagenome | biome: human-associated habitat; feature: intestine environment; material: feces | place: Netherlands | collected 2009/2010 | reverse complement strand
TGTGTTACTTTTTCCATCGAAATCCCAAGTTCTTCCAGCATAATTTCCGGACAGTATGCAATCCCTGCGCCGTCGTAGATTAGCTTATGGCAGCCTCTGCTGAGTTCATCTGTCACTGCCCCCGGAATCGCATAGACCATCTTTCCCTGTTCCAGTGCAAATCCCGCAGTGATCAGCGAACCGCTGTTTTCTTTTGCTTCCACTACCAGAACCGCGTCTGACAAAGCACTGATGATCCGGTTTCGCGCCGGGAAATGCCAGGAAACAGGTCCTGAACCCAGTGGACATTCACTGATGATCCCACCATTTTCCCATAAGATCCTCTCATAGAGTTTTCTGTTAGATTTCGGATAGCATACATCAACACCACTTCCAAGCACCGCAAATGTAGGCATCTTTCCTTCCAGTGCGCCTTTATGTCCTTCTGAATCAATGCCAAGTGCCATACCGCTGATAATCTGGACTCCAGCTACACTTAACGCTTTCGCATACCGGAATGCCTGCATCCTTCCATAAGGACTGCACATTCTGGCACCGATCACTGCCACCGTTCTTCTCTTAGGATCAGGAAGTCTGCCTTTTACATAAAGCTTTGCCGGCATGGAGGAATACTGCTTCATTATCTGAGGATATTCCGGATCTGATTTCTCAATACATCGTATCTGACCTGTACTGTATTCTTCTGTATGATTATTTTTCACATCAGTTCTTTCCATATAAAATACCTCACTGACCTTTATTTTATGACAGAATCTTTGTCAAATGCCCTGTACGAAAGTGCTTCTCCGATATGATGACCGGCAATCATTTCTTCCCCTTCCATATCCGCAATTGTTCTGGCTACCTTCAGGATCCTGTGATAGGATCTGGCACTGAATGCGATTTTTTCAAAGGCTCTTGCCAGAAGTCGGGATGCGCTATCTGTAAGAGGGCAGAATTTATCGATCAGACTGCTCTTCAGCTGCCCGTTAAAATTTATTTTCTCATCTTTATACCGTTCTTCCTGGATCTTCTGTACTTTTTCCACTCTTTTTCTGATAGCAGCGGAATTTTCTCCCTTTCTTCCACAGTGAAGCTGTGAAAAAGAAACCGGCGGTACCTCAGTGCTGATATCAATTCTGTCCAGAAGAGGGCGACTGATCTTTCCCATATAATGTGTGATCTCACCTGCTGTACAGGTGCATCTGTTTAAATCCGGATAATAACCGCAGGGACAGGGATTCATCGCTGCACATAACATAAAATCCGCCGGAAAGTTATAAGTTCCGCTTGCTCTGGCTATCTGGATCACTTTATCCTCCATGGGCTGTCGCAGAAGTTCCAGACTTGCTCTGGAAAATTCCGGCATTTCGTCCAGAAAGAGTACACCTTTATGCGCAAGAGTGATTTCGCCGGGTCTGGGATTACGCCCGCCTCCTGCAATTGCCTGCGGAGTACTTGTATGATGAGGGCTGCGAAATGGTCGCTCATCGATCAGAGGATGTTCTCTTGAAAGAAGTCCTGCAATACTGTAAATTCTGGTAAGCTCCAGCTTTTCTTCAAAACCAAGCCCAGGCATGATCGTCGGCAGTCTTCTGGCAAGCATGGTTTTGCCCGTTCCCGGAGGTCCGATAAGGAGAAGATTGTGAAATCCGCTTACTGCAATTTCCGCCGCTCTTTTTGCCCCTTCCTGTCCTTCAATGTCTGAAAAATCCATTCCCATATCTGTATTTATAATAGAAGGAATTTCTTCCTGTATTTCCCTCTTCAGATAGGGTTCCGGATTCTTAAGACACTCGACCAGTTCCCGTAAATTTTTTACTCCTGCTACCGGCACATCCCTGATTAGTCTTCCTTCTTTCAGATTCTCATAGGGAACTACGCAAAAACGACTGCCCAAACTTCTTGCACACAACACAATCGGCAGGATTCCGGATATCCCATGGATTTCTCCGTCCAGACCGATCTCCCCTGCCATCATAACTCTGCTGACAACCTGAGGGCTGATCATCTCAAAAGCAGCCAACACTGCTGCTGCCACCGGTACATCAAAACCGGCTCCCTCTTTCTTCATGTCTGCAGGAGCAAAATTGACGGTAATTCTCTTTGGTGGAAACTGATAACCATTATTCTTGAGTGCTGTGCGTACCCGTTCCTGCGCTTCCTTTACCTGCGCAGAAGGAAATCCTACCATGATAAAGGAAGGAAGTCCGTTACTTACATCAGCTTCTACCTGCACAGGGCATACTTCCACCCCAAAAATTGCAGCTGATAATACACTTGCAAACAAATATAAACTCCTTTCTTCCGGCATAAATCTCCCCCGATATTTATGCTCACAAAAAAAATATATAACAATTCGTTACTGTTCACAGTAACGTAGCCAAAATTCATTCCGGATTGCCTGCGGCAATGGAATTTTGGCTTGTATGTCTCGCCCAACAGCGGACGACTGAATAGTTACATCACTTAAATTGTATTGGAAATTATTTCAGAAATCAGATTTGAAAAAAGATTATTTTTATAATAGACCATTTTGCTCTGTTTTGCAACCGTTCATTTTGTTCTGTTTTATACTTTTTTCAGTACATAATCTGCGAAGGCTTTTCACAGATCATGTTTGGGAGTACACTACAAAACAGAGAGGTGAACTATATGAAATTTCAGCGTATTCAGGATTTACGTACAGATGCTGACATGTCACAGAAACAGCTCAGCGAAATTCTTCACATCAGCCAGCGTTCCTACTCTCATTATGAGACAGGTTCACGCAATATCCCGGTTGAAATGCTTATCAGACTGGCAAATTATTACGATATAAGTGTTGATTATCTGGTAGGACGCACTGATAAAAAAGAGATGAATAAATAAGTAAAATCACTTTTTTTAATATAAAAGGATTCCTGTAACTGTTTATGTTACTGAATCCTTTTATATTTTTTGTATCTTTTATTCTTTTATCATAACAGTATCCACAGAAGGATGGACTTTTGCACCCTCCGCTTTTGTTTTTGTCTTAATATTCACATAAAGACGACCATTATCAAAGGTAAGATAACCCTTTGCTACATTTCCCAGCGAGTCTGTAAACGAGAATCTGGTTGCATTTCCTGCGACGGATTTCTTTACTTTTGCCTTGCAGGTGGCTGTCTTTTTCTTATTTGTCTGTGAATAAGTAAAGGTAACCGACTTCTGACTGAGTTTCTTAATTTTGATCTTAACCCTGCCGTTCTTACTGCGCCAGGTTCCCAGATAATCCTCCGGGTTAAAAACATAAGCCCGTTCCAGAACCGGTGTTGGCGTTGCCGTAGGAATCGGTGTTGGGGTAGGTGTGGGCGTAGCTGCAGGTGTCGGTGTTACAGTGGGAACTCTTTCCAGTGCCGCGATCGCTTCTGCTTTTCTCTGCTCTCTGTCCACATTCTTTCTGTGTTGAAGCAGCAGAGTGCCTGCCAGCATAAGCAGGATAAACAGGATAATTACAATTATCAGAAGTTTTATAAGTCTTTTTTTCTTTTTATTCCGTTTCTGTTTCCCGTTGTTTGTTACCGACAAATCTGCATCTCCTCTTCTGTTTCTTGTTCGTTACTTATTCTTTTCCATCCCAGCAATAGGTACAGAGTTTACATGGTGAAATTCCAATGGAAGCTTTCAGATCATCAAGTCTGTGGAATTTCAGTGATGTGAAATTCAGCTCCTTACGAATTTCTTCCAGCATTTCTTTATAATTTGTTGAATTTGGATCTGCATAGTCTGCCAGGACTTTATCACTGACATTCTCTCCCTCACGTTTGGCGATCACACGTCTTGTGATCAGATCCATCTCCGATTTAGAACGTGAGAAATTCAGATATTTGCATCCATAAAGTAAAGGCGGACACGCAGGACGGATATGTACTTCTTTCGCACCATTTCTGTAAAGAAATTCCGTCGTTTCTCTTAACTGTGTTCCACGTACAATAGAATCATCGATCATCAGAAGACTCTTATCCTTAATCAGGCGATGTACAGGAATCAGCTTCATTCTTGCGATAAGATTTCTCTGGCTCTGCTGTGTAGGCATAAATGATCTTGGCCAGGTTGGTGTATATTTGATAAACGGACGGGCAAAAGGCACACCGGACTGGTTCGCATATCCGATCGCATGGGCAATACCGGAATCCGGAACACCGGCTACAATGTCCGGGTGCACGGAATCGCCGTCTCTCTTTGCAAGCATGCTTCCACAGCGGTAGCGCATCTCCTCTACATTTACACCTTCATAAGAGGCTGTCGGATATCCGTAGTAAACCCAGAGGAAAGAGCAAACCTGCATCTTCTTGTTGGCAGGACGGATCTGCTCCATACCCTCTGCAGTAATCTTCACGATTTCGCCAGGACCTACCTCGTGTGCTGTCTCGAAGTCAAGGTTAGGGAATGAAGTGGTCTCACTGGAAGCAGCATAAGCACCCTCCTTCTTACCTATAATAAGAGGTGTACGTCCCCAACTGTCGCGGGCACAGATGATACCATCCTCTGTAAGGATCATCATGGTGCAGGAACCCTTGATATGATGGAACACGTTCTCGATTCCCTCGCGGAAATTCTTGCCCTGGATGATGAGAAGAGCCACCAATTCGGTTGGGTTGGTACTTCCTGAAGACATCTCTGCAAAGTGCATGTTCTTATCCAACAGGTGCTGAGTAAGTTCATCCTTATTTAATATCTTGGCTACTGTGCAAATGGCAAAGCGACCAAGATGAGAATTCATGATCAATGGCTGCGCATCTGTATCGCTAATCACACCGATACCCGATGTCGCACCCTCGAATTTGTCGAGTGTAGGTTCAAACTTCGTTCTAAAATAAGAACTTTCTAAGTTGTGGATAGAGCGCACGAAGCCCTTCTCACTACTGTAGGTTGCCAAACCGCCTCGGCGTGTACCGAGATGTGAGTTGTAGTCGGTGCCGTAGAAAAGGTCTGCGACACAGCTTTTCTTGGAAATAGTTCCGAAAATGCCTCCCATAAGAGTATAATTCTATGTTTTATGTTTGAAATATGGGTGCAAAGGTAATATAAATCCAGAAAATATGCAAAACTTTTTGCGATTTTTCTACATTTTTATGTATATCGTTTCCCTTTGCACCCCTAATTTCTGCTAAAAATCGGCTAAATATCTACTAATAAGACGACTGCTTCCTAGAACTTGTATTGCAACCCCAGACTCATATCAAAGGTTTTAGACTTCACATCGTCATGATATGAGTAATGGGTATCACGCCAATAGTTGGACACATTGAAGTCCAGGTTCAGCCGATTGGACAATGCCAGACTGAAGCGGGCATTCAGCACCAGCAGAGATGCATTTCCCTTGTCGCCCTGGGCATTGAGATAGAGCGGATCGGTCGTTGCCAGATCCTTTCCCTCATATCCCTTCCAGGTGAAGATGCGATAATAGTCGGCACCTATCTGGAAGGTAGCTACCTTGCCGAACTCCATGAAACTGATAGCCTTCACGCTATAACCACTACCCATGTTGTAGTCGCGGTCTATCACATTATAATAATCGGTCAGACTTCCACCCAGCAGGATACCATCCAGGAAGACACGCTGCTCAAACCTGGTGAGATTGCCCACCTGAGGAAAGCGGTAGATGATGCCAGGACCGAAAGAGGCTGCCTCGGATATGCGGTAAGGCACCAGACTGGTACCATCCTTCACCGGCTGCGAATCGTAATAGTTGAAGTGCTGGAAGATACCGAACTCCATCTCCGTGCCCTTGCTCACCTCCACCGGTACGCTCCATAATCTTCCCAGAAGATGCAGGCCGGTAATCAGAGGCTGGTTGCTGCTCAAGCCGAAAGTGGCATCCAATGTGAAGTAGTCGTATGGCTTGGTGGTTTCGCCATCAAACGGATCGCCATAAACCAGATTGAAACGGACGTATGGATTGCCCTCACCACGGAACAGCGTATTGTTGTCTGCGAGGTATCTGTAACCTGCCGATGCAAAGAAACTGACAGGACTGCGCTGGTAATCGTGATATTTATAATATTTGCCTCTCACCCGCCAGGCATCGCCACTCAAGATTCGATTCAACCCCTTGATTGGACAGATGAGGGTTCCCAGGAACTCTCGCATGAAACGAGGAAAACCAGACAGGCGGTCATCAAATACCAGATTGCTCACACGATGCGTCACCTCTCCGATGGCAATACCACCAAAAGTAGTAGCCATCAGATCGTTGATGGCAGGCGGTTCTATCTCGCAGGTAGTCTCCCACATCAAACTTCCACAGAAAGAGTATGGTACCGATTCCCAGAAATTCATACCATGACTTCTTGCAGCATTGAAATAGAGTCCGCCATGGTATGGATGGGCAAACAGATTGGTAGAGAACTGGTCGTTATCCCAAACAAAACCCGTTTCTATATTGTGCTTGATGCTATGGAAGGAAATCTTGGCAAACTCCTCGTTCATCACAAACTGGTCGAAGCATTGCACACCCACATTGATGGCAAAAGCTTCCAAGGCAGCCTTCCATGGATGCTTCTTCTGTCGCTCCGGATCATCGAAGGCAAAAATGGTTCCTTCCTTCCATGCCTCCATATCATATTCATTCTCCTTCCTGCCAGACACATTCCCAAAAGATGAAGTGCGCTGGAGGCGCACAGCCAAGCCTGCTTCCACAATGGCACGACGGCGATACCTGCCACCATGATAATAATGGGTATCCCCATAACCCACAGAGGCAAAGGCACTGGTATATCTGCCCAACTGATAGTCGGCATTGATGCGAGCCTGCAGCGAATAGAGCCGTTCCGGCTTATCCTGAGAATGTTCCTGGAATGATTCTACGTGATAGAAACCCAGATCACCACTCAGGGAGAACTTAGGTGATAACTGGAAATACTGACCGATGCGATAGAACAAGGCACCCGAAAACTTCTCATCCAATCCGAAATAATGGGTTCCGATACCCAGGATATTATACGTACTCCGGTTGCGGAATCTAATGGCAAGATTGGCTTTGGTAGCAGAACCGCCATAAAACATATAGTCGATACGCGTCTTTGGATTCACATTCACCAGTCCTATCTTATGGGCTACGGTATCCCGGCTATAGTTGATGACACCAATCTGCACTCCACGAGGATGGTTAAGGCACACATTAAACAAACCAATCTGAGAACCATTCAGGGTATCAGCATAATTGTAGCCACCCAACTGCATGCCACGCATATAGGAAGAGCTGACATTGGCTGCTGCAATCTGCAAGCCTCTCTTCATACCCATGGAAATATTGGAAAGTCCACTCAGTTGCACGCCGCGGAACGGAGAACTGGATACATTATTAAATAAAGACAACTGCACGCCATTGCCACCCTTCACCACATTGGAAACACCCGAAACCTGCACACCGCGCATATCATCGCCCACCGAATTGATGATACCAGCCAGGCTCACACCACGCATCTGCTGGCGAACCACACTGGAAAAGACACCTATCTGGGCACCCCTGAGTGTATCGGGCGAGCAAAACAGAGACACGTTGCCACAACTATACCCTTGGGCATAGACAGACTGACCTCCTAGCGAAAGTCCCATCAAAAGGGCTATGATCTTTCTCTTATTATCCATATACCTATCAAATTCAAAATGGCGAGAAGTCAGGATGACTTCTCGCCGGGAAATTGCATTATTCAAAGTTGGAGCTAAATAATGCATCAAAAAAAATATCTTTCAGAGGAATGTGCAGGCGAAGATTTCTCCTCCCCACACATTCTTATAAAGTTCAATTGCTTTTATTAATCCAGGTTCAAGCTCTTCTTGATAGCCTCGATCTTATCCATAGCAGCAGCTGTACAACGGTTGTAGCAGCCAGCGCACTTGAATGAAGGATCCTTTACCTCAATATAGAACTTGATCTTAGGCTCTGTACCTGATGGACGGACACTTACCTTGGTGTTGTCATCGCAGAACCACTGGAGTACATTGCTTGTAGCAGGCATATCGAGCTTCTCTACGCTGCCGTCAGCATGCTTAACCTCCAAAGACTGATAGTCCTTCCAGGTTACCACCTTGCTGCCACCCAACTTCTGTGGAGGGTTGGCACGAAAGTCTGTCATCATCTGCTTAATCTCGTCAGCACCGGTCTTACCTGGGCGAACTACATTTACTGTGAACTCCTTGCTGAAGCCATACTCTGCATAAATCTGCATCAGGAGGTCGTAGAGAGTCTTGCCCTGATCCTTAGCCCATGCTGCAATCTCGCAAATCAGACAGATAGATGCAGGAGCATCCTTATCGCGTACCTTATCGTATGGCAAGAAACCGAAGCTCTCCTCACCACCACCGATGTACTGCTGCTTGCCCTCAGAGATAGCAATCTCGCGTGCAATCCACTTGAAACCGGTGTAGCAGTCGCGCAACTCTACGTTATTCTTCTTGGCAATCTCAGCAATCACCTCTGTTGTAACGATGGTCTTTACGAGGAAGTCTGTTGGCTTCAACTTACCCAACTTCTTCTTGTTCTCGATGATATAGTAGCAGAACATCATGGCTGTCTGGTTACCGTTGATGATCATCCACTCGCCCTTGTCATCGCGGCAAACGATAGCCAAGCGGTCTGCATCAGGGTCAGTAGCTACTACGAGGTCAGCGTTCAACTTTGTACCGAGCTTCATACCGAGAGTCATAGCCTCAGCATTCTCTGGGTTAGGAGAAACCACTGTAGGGAAGTTGCCATCTACAACCATCTGCTCAGGAACTACATTGATGTTCTGGAAGCCCCAAGAACGCAGACAGAGAGGAACGATGACACGACCTGTACCATGCATAGCAGAGTAAACGATGTTGAGGTCCTTCTGACGGTTGATGACATCCTGGTCAATCATAGCAGAATGAACGGCTGTCATGTAGTCGTAATCCATCTCACCACCGATGATCTGAATCTTATCCCAGTTAGCCTCGAACTTCACCTGGTCGATAGTAACCTTGTTTACCTCCTCGATGATACCTGTATCGTGTGGAGCCAGAACCTGAGCACCGTCGCTCCAGTAAGCCTTGTAACCATTGTACTCCTTAGGGTTGTGAGAAGCAGTAACGTTGACACCAGCCTTGGCACCGAGCTCGCGGATAGCGAATGAAATCTCTGGTGTTGGGCGGAGGCTCTCGAAGAGATAAGCCTTGATACCATTAGCAGAGAAGATGGCAGCAACAGTCTCTGCGAAGAGACGAGAGTTGTTACGGCAGTCATGGCCTACAACAACAGAAAGGTTCTCCTCACCTGGGAAAGCCTTGAGGATGTAGTTAGCAAAGCCCTGTGTAGCCATACCAACGATATACTTGTTCATGCGGTTGGTACCTGCGCCCATGATACCGCGCAAACCACCAGTACCGAACTCCAAGTTCTGATAGAATGCATCAACGAGAGCTGACTTGTCCTCTGCGTCGAGCATTGCCTTTACTTCGTTACGAGTTTCTTCGTCAAAAGCAGGTGTGAGCCACTGCTGTGCTCTTTCTTCACACTGCTTAATCAATTCTGCGTTATTAGCCATAGTTTGATTCTATTTTGTTATTAATAATATTCTATTTGGAGGGTTGTGCCCGAAAACAGCACAATATTTCTCTTTTTTGCGTACAAAGATATATAAAATATTTGAGAAACCAAACAAGATTGGAGTTTTTTTTGTATTTTTGCACATTGAAACAAAAAAGTAATAAAAAAGAGGCTTATGGAATTATATTATACTGGCGTTATCATCGCCGTTTCCACCTTTTTAATAATAGGACTCTTCCACCCTATTGTCATCAAGGTAGAATATCATACGGGCACCCGCTACTGGTGGGTGTTCCTGGTTGCGGGTATTATCAGCGTGGGTGCAGCCTTCCTGGTTGCGAATGTTCTCTTCTCTGCCCTTCTCGGTGTACTGGGTGCTTCCTGTCTCTGGAGCATCGGGGAACTCTTCGAGCAGAAAGAACGCTGCGAGAAGGGATGGTTCCCTAAGAACCCGAAGCTGGAAAAGAAAGGATACTATAAAAGTTAATCGTTTACAGTTAATAGTTTATAGCTTACCATTTAAAAGATGAAAACTGAACTGATATTGGTCGGTAAGACCGTAAACAAGCATTTTATTGCGGGCATCAAGGATTATGCCGAGCGCATCACCCATTATATGCCTTTCAACATAACAACCATTCCTGAGCTCAAGAACACCAAGAGTCTCAGCGAACAACAGCAGAAGGAACGGGAGGGTGAACTGATTCTGAAACTGATTCAGTCTTCTGATACCGTGGTGCTGATGGATGAACATGGACAGGAATTCCGAAGCATCGAGTTTGCCAAATGGATAGAGCGCAAGCAGGCCACGGCAAGAAGGCTCGTCTTTGTCATCGGCGGTCCTTACGGCTTTTCACCGTCTGTCTATGACCGCGCCAACGAGAAGATCTCCCTCTCCAAGATGACCTTCTCGCATCAGATGGTGCGCCTTATCTTTACCGAGGCGCTCTATCGCGCATGTACTATTATAAAAGGTGAACCTTACCACCATGAATAAAGGGTAAAAAGGTAAAAGGGTAAAAGGGTAAAAAGAGCCTTTCCCCCTTGCGCCCCCGTCCCCAGCGATTCCATCGCTGGTCCCCTAATCTTAAAAGAAGAAAGAATATGCCAAAAGATAAATATATAGAAATAAAAGGGGCAAGAGCCAACAACCTCAAGAATATCGATGTGAAGATACCTCAGGGCAAGTTTGTTGCCATTACGGGTGTCTCCGGATCGGGAAAATCATCGTTGGCTTTTGATACCTTATATGCTGAGGGCCAGCGCCGCTATGTGGAGTCGCTCTCTTCGTACGCACGCCAGTTTCTGGGACGTATGAGCAAGCCTGAATGCGATTTCATCAAAGGGATTCCACCTGCCATTGCCATTGAGCAGAAAGTAAGCAGCCGTAACCCACGGTCCACCGTGGGTACCTCCACTGAAATATACGAATATCTGCGGTTGCTCTACGCACGTGTCGGTAAGACCTTCAGCCCGGTCAGCGGACAAGAAGTGAAGAAACACTCGGCAGAAGATATCGTGAAGTGCATGCTGGAATATCCGGAAGGAACCAGGTATACCGTGCTCGCCCCGATATTGCTGCGCGAAGACCGCACGCTGCAACAACAACTGGAGATAGACATGAAGCAAGGTTTCACCCGTCTGGAAGTGAACGGTGAAATGATGCGCATCGACGAATACAAGCCGAAAGCCGGAGACACAGTTTTTCTGTTGATTGACCGTATGACAGCCTCTTCAGAAAAGGATTCCGTCAGCCGCCTCACCGACTCGGCCGAAACAGCCATGTATGAAGGAGACGGTGCCTGCCTGCTGCGTTTCTACCAGCCCGACGGGAGTACCTGCCTCTATCGTTTCAGCACCAAGTTCGAGGCAGACGGCATCACCTTCGAAGAACCGAACGACCAGATGTTCTCCTTCAACTCTCCCATCGGTGCATGCCCCGTATGCGAGGGATTCGGGAAAGTCATCGGCATCGACGAGCATCTCGTGATACCCGACCGCTCCTTGTCCGTCTATGATGGAGCCGTTGTATGCTGGCGGGGCGAAAAGATGGGCGAATGGAGGGATATGGTGATACACGGAGCCGAGAAAGCCGGCTTCCCCATCTTCACTCCCTATTATGAACTGACCGACGAGCAACGCCGGATGCTGTGGGAAGGGACACCCTACTTTGAGGGCATCAACGCCTTCTTCAAGATGGTGCAGGAAAATCAGTACAAGATACAATACCGTGTGATGCTGGCACGCTACCGCGGAAAGACGCTCTGCCCCAAATGCCACGGCACCCGCCTGAAGCCCGAAGCAAACTACGTACGCGTGGGAGGACGCAACATCTCCGAACTGGTAGATTTGCCCATCACTGAGTTGAAGCTCTTCTTCGACAACCTGCAGCTAGACCCACATGACGCCGACATAGCCCGCCGCATCCTGACAGAAATCAACAGCCGCATCCAATTCCTATTGGATGTCGGTTTGGGATACCTCACGCTGAACCGCCTCAGCAACTCGCTCTCCGGCGGTGAAAGCCAGCGAATCAACCTCGCCACCTCGCTGGGAAGTAGTCTGGTGGGCAGCCTGTATATTCTTGACGAACCGAGCATCGGCCTGCATAGCCGCGATACGGACAAACTGATACACGTGCTCCGCCAGCTGCAACAGTTGGGCAATACGGTAGTGGTAGTGGAACACGATGAAGAGATTATCCGTGCTGCCGACTATATCATCGACATCGGTCCCCGGGCAGGCCGCCTGGGAGGGAAGGTCGTCTACCAAGGAGATATGAAAGACCTTCAGAAAGACAGTGACAGCTATACCGTGCGCTATCTGCTGGGCGAAGAAACCATCCCCCTGCCGGAACACCGCCGCCCGTGGAACAACTACATAGAAATAAAAGGCGCGCGCGAAAACAACCTGAAGGGTGTAGAGGCACGGTTCCCGCTGAATGTAATGACCGTAGTCACCGGTGTCAGCGGTTCGGGCAAGAGTACGCTGGTACGCGACATCTTCTACCGCGCCCTGAAACGAGAGTTGGATGAATGCAACGAACGTCCAGGCGAGTTCACTTCCATTGGAGGAGACTTGCAGAACCTGCGCAATGTAGAGTTTGTTGACCAGAATCCTATCGGGAAGTCATCGAGAAGTAACCCCGTGACCTACATCAAGGCCTACGATGAAATCCGTAAACTATGGGCGGACCAACCGCTTGCCAAGCAGATGGGATACAGTGCCGGATACTTCAGCTTCAACAGCGAAGGCGGCCGTTGCGAGGAATGCAAGGGTGAAGGCACCATCACGGTGGAGATGCAATTCATGGCAGACCTTGTACTGGAATGCGAATCCTGCCACGGCAAACGCTTCAAGCACGATATACTGGACGTGAGATATGGAGGAAAGGACATCAACGATGTGCTCAACATGACAGTGAACGAAGCCATCGAGTTCTTTACGCAACACGGACAGAAAAAGATTGTGAAGAAGCTGCAACCCTTGCAGGATGTAGGTTTGGGATATATCAAACTGGGGCAAGCCTCCTCCACCCTCTCCGGTGGAGAGAACCAGCGCGTGAAACTCGCCTTCTACCTCAGCCAGGAGAAAGCGGACCCGACCATGTTCATCTTCGATGAACCGACCACCGGACTACACTTCCATGACATCAAGAAACTGCTCGAAGCCTTCGATGCCCTGATACGCCGCGGGCACAGCATTGTCATCATCGAACATAATCTGGATGTGGTGAAGTGTGCGGACCATGTGATAGACCTGGGGCCCGAAGGAGGGGACAAAGGAGGAAACATCGTAGCTACCGGTACACCGGAGGAAGTGGCGAAGTGTGCGGCAAGTTATACGGGACAATTCTTGCAAGAGAAATTACCCCCTCGCTTCCTTAAATAGAACACAGAGGCACGGAGACACAGAGATATTAAATTCAAGGAAAAAGAATAAAACTCTATGCCTCCGTGTCTTTGTGCTTAATCTTACCGGGTGCTACTACTCCAATTTAAAAGTAACCGGAAAAGTAAATTCCACCTTCACGGCTTTACCCTGCTGCATCCCCGGTTTCCATTGTGGCATCAATTCTACAATCCGTAATGCTTCCTCATCCAGGGCAGGATACCTGCTGCGCATAATAACGGGGGCCGTCACACGACCATTCTCGTCAATCACCACGCTGACAGCAACTCTTCCTTGAATGCCATTCTTACGGGCTTCTTCCGGATAACGGATATTCTTTTGAATAAAATCCATTAAGGCTTTCATACCTCCCGGAAACTCGGGCATCACTTCCACTACTTTATAGACCGGTTCTTCCATTGGCTCTTCCGTTATCAATTGTGGGCTCCCGCCCTTCCCTGCATCCGAAACATAAGGGGAAAGAGATGTCTTTTCCGCCGTTCTCCATTCTTCCTCATTGTCCGTCAGTCTGAACTCAGCCATCATCAAGACAGGTTTCCTCCTGATGGTTATCTCATAAAAGTAACGGTAGCGTCCCGGCTTGTTGGGATGCACATCCGGATAAAGGGAGGCTTTCATAACCCTTTCCTCCCCATCTCGCAGCACATAGGCGATGTCCCAAAAGGCAGCGTTTATCGGCAATTCCCGCCAAGTACCTTTTTCGTCTTCGAACGTCAAGTAGTAATGCTCGCCGCAGATCAAATCTCCGCCGCTGTGATTGCTGAGGATGAATGTCGCATGGAGAGCTTTCGTTGAAAAGACCGGATATTCGGGACGGATATAGATGCCACGAATATGGTTCCTGCCTACTCTCTCGTTGATGACGGGGACTTCTACACCATGAAAACAGAAAACGGGGGAGTCCATTATCTTCTCCCGGAACTCT
>OHXE01000209.1_pt1 | contig 14534 bp, 10 predicted proteins | sample 1579981 | NCBI WGS metagenome assembly OHXE01 (sample SAMEA3882505, study PRJEB24775) | human gut metagenome | biome: human-associated habitat; feature: intestine environment; material: feces | place: Netherlands | collected 2009/2010 | reverse complement strand
AGAACGAAATCATCTACAAGAACGAGGGTACTCCTGAATATGCACTATGTCTCATAGCGGGAAAAGTGAAGATATACAAAGAAGGTATCGGTGGCAAGAGCCAGATTATCCGTGTCATCAAACCGATTGAATTTTTTGGTTTCAGAGCCTATTTTGCAGATGAGATATACAAGACGGCAGCCATGTCGCTGGAAAACTGCGTCGTTGCCCAGTTCCCGCTGGCAGTTCTCATGAAACTGCTCTCCAAGAGTTTCAACATCGGCTTCTTCTTTATCAAATATCTCAGTGTGGAAATAGGTAAATCGGACGACCGTACCGTGAACCTCACCCAGAAACATATCCGTGCCCGACTTGCCGAGGGACTGATATTTCTGAAAGACTCTTATGGGTTAGAAAAAGACGGAAAAACTCTTGACATCCGATTGAGTCGTGAAGATCTGGCAAATCTCTGTAATATGACAACGAGCAATGCCATCCGTACGCTCTCAGCCTTTACGGCAGAAGAACTCATCAAAACTGAAGGAAGGAAAATCAAAATCTTACAGGAAGAAGAAATCATAAAAATAGCAGAACTCGGATAAAGTTCTGCTATTTTTTATTTATATGTTTTACATTATACGTTTTTCTTGATACATTTCCCTTATTACGGGCATACTGGTTATACGGGTATCAGGAAGTTGATAACCTCCTGAATTACAGTAACCTGGAATGGGCCTACCGGTGTATTCATCAATCTGCCATCAATACCTATCAGGGCATGCTGGGCATCGAGCACCTCTACCTCTCGGGTACGGTAAGGATGCACACTCTTATGGTTGAGGAACTTACCTTTCACAAAAAGATAGATTCCCTCGAAGAGCTGGGTTGTCTTAGGATGAGATACCACCGACACATCGAGCAGTCCGTTATATGGCACAGCATTCGGAGTCTGTCCATATCCTGTTCCATTGCCTATACACATCGTCATCACTCTACGCTTGATAACATCCGAATTGATTTTCACATGCATCTTATAGTCCAGACGCTGGAATATCATCAGGATGAAGGAACAGAGAAACGACAGGGTACGTGAACCGAAGATATGATGGGTTTTTCGTCTCAGGTTCATGATGGCGGCAATGAGTCCGATATTGATACAGTTGAGGAAATAGCGACGGCATTTCTCCCCCTTCTTGTTCACATAGCGGATACAACCGAGGTCAATCTTTCTGATACGACGTTTTTTCAGCGACGCCACCGTCTTCTCGATATCGCTGTCGCTGAATCCCCAGAAGTGGGCAAAGTCGTTCATCAGTCCGTTAGGAATAACACCCAGTGCCACCTCTTCTCTTTCTTTCGGATCTATCTGCATCAGACAGTTTACGGCATCATTGAGCGCAGAATCTCCACCAACGATGACAATGGTCTTATAACCATTGTTGATAAACATTCTGATGAGCCGTTCTACGCTCTTCTGATTCTCGCTCTGCACAAAGTCGTAATCCACGCCTTGCTGCTTGAGCACCTTCTCTATTTTTTCCCAGCGCTTGTTACTTCGCCAGCCTCCTCTAGGGCAATAAAGCAGCCCCCATTTATTCTCGTTTACCATTGTCTCTTCTTTGTAATTTGAAAGTTGTATAAAATATCACTTCCGCCCAGCCACCGTTGCATCCGATTCCATCGGATGCCAGCCCTAGCCAGATTCCAGGCCGCAGCCTAGCTTCTCATCAGCTCCAAAACCGTCTCCACCTTTTTCTCCATTGGCTGCAATGCATCTACCCAATGGATAGTAAAGCCTCTGCGCTCCATACCTCTGAACCACGTCATCTGCCTTTTGGCAAACTGATGGATTGCTATTTCCAGACCGCGATACATCTCATCGTATGAAGTCTTACCGATCACATATTCTGTAATAAACTTATATTCCAAACCATAATAGATGAGATTTTCGGCAGGAATACCACGATTTAGCAGTCCCTTGATTTCATCTACCATTCCCTCATCCAATCGCTGTTTCAGTCTCCGTGAAATTTTCTCCCTTCTTGCGTCCCGGTCTATGCTGACACCGATAATCAGCGAATCAACCGCAGGGAGTTCACGTTCGGGCATCGGATGCTCCAGATTATAGCTTTCAATCTCTATCGCCCGGATAGGTCGCTGTGCTGTATCCACGTATGTGCGGTTGTGCATATTAGAACCCGTTTTCGCCTTCAGCTCTTTCAGTATCAGCGTAAGTTCCTCTAAACTCTTATGAGACAATGACTCACGGAGTTCCGGGTTCTGCGGAACAGGTGAGAGATGATAACCTTTCAGCACCGACTCAATATAGAGTCCTGTACCTCCACATAATATCGGAAAAGCCCCTCTCTTCTGAATATCCTGATAGGCATCATAAAAATCCTGCTGATATTCAAAGAGATTATATTTCGTACCAGGCTCACAGATGTCAATGAGGTGATAAGGTATCTGCTTGCCATGGATGGTATAGTCAGCCAGATCCTTACCTGTACCTATATCCATGCCGCGATATACCTGGCGGCTGTCAGCACTAATGATTTCAGCGCCCTTGGCAGGGGTACCCGACAAATGGGCACCCAGGCTATTGATCCTGGCTGCAAGAGCGGCAGCAAGACTCGTCTTACCACTCGCCGTAGGTCCCAATATGGTTATCATCGAATATTTCATGCCGCAAAGTTAAATGAAATTATTGAGAAAACAAAATAAAATGAAAAGAAATTCTCACTTATAAAAACAAAAAGCCGTCCAGCATTGAAAAAATACTGGACGGCCATATACTTAATCGTTAAGAGGCAACGAATTAACCGTTGTGCTTCTTCATGATCTTGATCAACTCAACAACCTTGTGTGAGTAACCAATCTCGTTGTCATACCAAGAAACAACCTTAACGAAGTTGTCTGTCAAATAAACACCTGCGTTAGCGTCGAAGATAGATGTCAAAGCGCAACCCAAGAAGTCAGAAGAAACAACAGCATCCTCTGTGTAACCGAGTACACCCTTCAACTCACCCTCAGAAGCAGCCTTCATTGCAGCGCAGATAGCCTCCTTAGAAGCAGCCTTCTTCAAGTTAACTGTCAAGTCAACAACAGATACGTCCAAAGTAGGAACACGCATAGAGATACCTGTCAACTTACCGTTCAACTCAGGGATAACCTTACCTACAGCCTTAGCAGCACCTGTAGAAGAAGGGATGATGTTGCCAGCAGCTGCACGGCCACCACGCCAGTCCTTCATTGATGGACCGTCAACAGTCTTCTGTGTAGCAGTTGTAGAGTGAACAGTTGTCATCAAACCTGTCTCGATACCGAAGTTATCGTTCAATACCTTAGCGATAGGAGCCAAGCAGTTTGTTGTACAAGAAGCGTTAGAAACGATCTTCTGACCATTGTACTTGTCAGTGTTAACACCGCAAACGAACATATCAGCCTGGTTACCGTTAGCGTCAGCCTTAGAAGGAGCAGAAAGTACTACATACTTAGCACCAGCCTTCAAGTGCTTCTCAGCCTTGTCGTAAGCGAGGAAGAGACCTGTAGACTCAACTACGTACTCAGCACCAACCTCATCCCACTTCAAGTTCTCAGGATCACGCTCAGCAGTAACACGGATGTGGTTACCGTTTACGATCAACTCGCTCTTCTCAACGTCAGCCTCGATAGTACCGTCGAAATGACCGTGCATTGTATCATACTTCAACATGTAAGCCATGTAATCAACTGGGCACAAATCATTGATAGCTACTACCTGTACTTCCTTTGCGTTCTCAGCCTCAACTGTAGAACGGAATACGAAACGACCGATACGGCCAAATCCGTTAATACCAATCTTAATCATTGTTCTAATATTTAAATTAAAAGTTTAAAAATTATATCTTTTAAGCTATCAAGCGAATCCGAAGGAGCTGATAACACCTTTTTTCATCCCTATCAAGCATTTTTTCTTCTTTTCGAGCGCAAAGTTACAAAAAATTTTCTAACTTTGCACACGAATAGAGTATTAAATAAGTTAAAAAAAGGTGATAGAACTCGAATATTACCTATTTTTAGCACTTTAAGATGCCATACTGACAACTCCATATAGCAAAATGCAATTATTAAAAGGAAGTAGAATATGACACCAGAAGATAAAGTGAAAGTTGCGACAGAAACTTACACCTTATTATATTAAGGGGAAAAAGCTTCATCGTACACTGAAAAGCAAAAAATGGATCATTTCAAGGAAAGTATTAATCATTATAAACATTAAAGACTATGGGTAAATTTTTGAATGAATTCAAGCAATTCGCCATGCGTGGAAATGTGCTCGACATGGCAGTCGGTGTAATCATCGGTGGTGCCTTTGGCAAGATTGTAAGTTCTGTAGTAGATGACATCATCATGCCTCCTATCGGATGGCTCATTGGTGGCGTCAACTTCTCTGACCTCAAAGTCACTCTTCCATCCGTAGAGGTGATCGGTGGCGAGAAGCTTCAGGCGGCAACCATCAACTACGGTAATTTTCTTCAGACCACTCTCGACTTCCTCATCGTTGCCTTCTGTGTATTCCTGCTCATCAAGGTAGTGAACAAGGTTACCGCCAAGAAGGAAGAGAAGCCTGCTGAAACTCCTAAGGCTCCAGAGCCTACCCAGGAAGAGAAGCTTCTGGCAGAGATTCGCGATTTACTGAAAGAGCAGAAGGGATAACCACTGTTTTTTTTCATGGCAGAATAAAAAAAGAAGACAGGAATGAGAGGATATGAATACCACTATCAAGGCTTGAGAAGTATTCCATCCCAACCATTCCTGCCCCTCCTTAAAGAAAAATATATTTTCCCTTAAGGGTTTTTATTTTTTTCCTTAAGGGAAAATATATTTTTCTTTAAGGGGGGAAAATACTATATATAAATAAGGTATAAAAGAAAAAGAGCCACAATAACTCCCCTACTTTTGAAAAAAACACACATTTTTTCACGTTTATTAGAAAATACTTTCATTTTTCCTTGCTGATTACATATTTTTTTTGTAGCTTTGCCCCCGAAATAAGATCTAAGTAGATACACTAAATCTTAATTAAACATCAACTCTTAACATAAACAATATGAGTAAGAACATGAAACCTAAAGACCAAATGAAGACAGCGTTGCTGATTTGTGCGCTGACTTCCATGTCTCCTGCGTTTGCAAATGGTACTATGGTAAAAGCTGACAACTTGAACCGCCCTACCACCAGCATCCAACAGCAGAAGAAAGTAGCAACAGGACGTGTTGTCGACAATCAAGGCGAACCTCTTATCGGTGTTACCGTGATGGAAGTTGGCACGTCCAATGGAACAGTAACCGACCTAGACGGAAATTTCTCCCTCAGTCTGAAAAATCCTAATGGCAAGATTACAATTTCCTACGTCGGCTTCAATCCACAGACTCTTACAGCTGCAAGCAACATGCAGATTACCATGAAGTCTGAAGACAAGGAGCTCAATGAAGTTGTAGTTGTAGGTTACGGTACACAGAAGAAGGTGAACCTCACCGGTTCTGTATCATCAGTAGATAGCAAGGCTTTGGAAAGCCGCCCTATCCAGAACGTTCAGAGTGGACTCCAGGGTATGATGCCTGGTGTTACCATCAGCGGTACCAATGGTGCTCCAGGTATGGACTCAGGTAGCATCAACGTACGTGGTGTGGGAACCCTCAACTCTTCCTCTCCTTATATTTTGATTGATGGCGTAGAGTCAGGTACCATGAGTAGCCTCGACCCTAACGATATCGAGAGCATCTCTGTATTGAAGGATGCTGCTTCTGCTGCCATCTATGGTTCCAAGGCTGCCAACGGCGTTATCCTCATCACCACCAAGCGTGGTAAGAGCGGCAAGCCTCAAGTTTCTTATAATGGTTATGTGAGTGTGCAGAATCCAACCAGCCTGGTTGACCGTCTGGATTCATACGAGTATGCTCACATGCTGAATGATGCGCTCGAAAGCGAGGGCAAGGCTAAGAAATTTACCTCTGAAGAGGAAATCAATGCACTCCCTAATACCGATTGGTACGACCTGGCTTACAAAACAGGTTCATTGCAGCACCACAACGTAAGCGTAAACGGTGGAACAGAGAGCGTAAACTATCTGGCATCTGTAGGTTATCTGAAGCAGTCTGGTATCTTGCCTCATGCTGGTCGTGAACAGATAAACGGCCGTACCAACCTGGAGATGAAGATTAACAGCCGCCTTACAGCTCGCTTGAACCTCGCTTATATCAAGAACGATTATACCGACCCATCTTCAGCATACGCAGGTGGCAGTTCTGACCAAATTATCCGTCAGCTCAACTTGATTTCACCATGGATTACCGCTCGTTATGACGACGGCACATGGGGAACTATCTCTGATGGTAGCCCTATTGCATGGCTCGACAACGATTTGAAGGTATATCGCCGCAACACCAACTTCACAGGTCTCTTTGGAGTTGATTACAAAATCATCAATGGCTTGACTGCTAAGTTGAGTGCATCTTATGTAAACGACAACCAGAACTACGACTACTTCCAGAAGTTCTTCGTTTACAATGCGAACAAGAAGACCGATCCAAATTTCCACGATGAACGAGTATATAAGTGGGAACGTAAAACCTTCGAGGCATTGCTGAACTACAACAAGACCTTCGGACAGCATACCGTTGGTGCTTTGGCAGGATGGCATGCAGAGGCTTACGACTATAAGTATTGGTACACTTACCGCAAGAACTTCCCTAACAATAATGTGACCGATATCAATGCGGGTGATGTATCTACCCAGCAGGCACAGGGAAATACCCGTGAGTTGAATATGCTTTCATGGTTTGGTCGTGTTAACTACGACTTTGCAGGCCGTTACCTCTTCGAGGCTAACCTCCGTGCTGATGCATCCAGCCGTTTCGCAGATGGTCATCGTTGGGGTTACTTCCCATCATTCTCTGCAGGATGGCGTGTAAGCGAGGAAGCTTTCATGGAGGGTACCAAGTCTTGGCTCTCTAACTTCAAGATTCGCGGATCTTGGGGTCAGTTGGGTAACCAGGAGGCTTTGAGCGACTACTATCCAGCTATCAATACATACAGTATCAACGCCAAGTATGCATTCGACGGCAAGGTAACATCCGGATACTACCAGAGTTCATACAAGATCAACACCATCACTTGGGAAAAGGCGACCACATGGGGCGTAGGTGTTGACCTGGGATTCCTCGACAACAAGATTACTGCATCTGTTGATTACTACAACCGTCTTACAGATGGTATCTTGATCTCTGTAGATGCTCCTTACGAGTTCGCTTTGGGTAGCTATCTTGACAATGTGGGTCAGATGCGCAACCAGGGTGTCGAGATGAGCCTCAACTACAACGATAAGTTTGGTGAGGTGACAGTAGGTGCTGGCTTGAATGTTGCATACAACAAGAACAAGATCGAGAGCATGCCTGGTAAGGGATACGTAGGTACTGGCTACAACCAGCGCAACGCTACCGGTCAGGAGTTCAACAGTTACTATGTATATAAGGCTGACGGATTCTTCCAGTCAGATGCTGAAGCAGAGGAATACATGAACAAATACTGGCCAGCAGACGGTTCAAAGGGTGCTTGTCCTTTCAGTGGTGGCAAGTTCAAGGCTGGTGACTTGAAGTATGCCGATATCAATGGTGACGGCAAGATTGATGCCGAGAACGACCGCTTCTATGCAGGTAGTTCTGTTCCTCGCTGGACCTTCGGTTTGAACCTGAACGCAGCTTGGAAGGGCTTCGACCTCTCTCTGTTCTTCAACGGACAGTTTAAGGCTTACCGCTACTTTGATGCATACGAGGTAGAAGGTGCCTTTGTAGGCGACAGCTCTCACCCGGCAACCATCTGGAGAGACTCTTGGACTTACAACAAGTCAAATCCTAAGATGCCACGATTGTTTACTGACACAAACTCTCCTAGCTCTTCACGTAATGTAATCTCTACATTCTGGCTCAAGAATGTATCTTACTGCCGTTTGAAGAACTTGCAGTTGGGTTATACACTTCCTAAGTCGGCACTTGAATTCCTTCATGTCAACAAGGTACGTGTTTACTACTCTTGCGAGAATCTGTTCACAATCGACAATCTCGACATCAACGTGGATCCAGAGGCAACCAGTCAGCGACTCAGCTCTTATCCATTGCTCCGCACTCACTCATTCGGTTTGAGCGTAACATTCTAATAACTTAAAAAGGATATTATCATGAGAAATCTTAAGAAATATATATTCATCGGCATGACCGCCCTCTTGGCAACCTCATGCTCCGATTTCCTCGATACAGCCCCAAAGGATGCCCTTTCACCAGTCAGCACCTGGCAGACTCAGGAAGATGCAGACAAGTTCCTCGTTGGCTGTTACAACAACTGGCAAGACCAGTACAACTCCGGTTGGGGTTGGGACGGTTTCCTCCTGTATTGGGATGGTACAAGTGACTTCGGTTACGACCAGTTCCCTTGGGAGGGTTATACAGCCATAGGTAATGGTACCTTGACCGCATCCAGCGGTAGAGACTGGTACGACTTCTCACGCATCCGCCGCGTCAACGAGCTGTTGGCTAACATAGACAAGTGTTCTATGCCAGAAACTGCCAAGAAAGACATTATGGCTCAGGCTCGTTGGATTCGCGCTTACCGCTATTTCCTGATGAACTGGAACTATGGTGGTGTACCTATCATCGAAAGCTATGCTACTGCAGAGGAAGCTATGGTTCCACGTAAAAGCGAACAGGAGGTGAAGGAGTATATCGAGAAGGAACTCGACGAGTTGGTAAACGATATCAATGTAACTCCTGCAGCCCGTGGTCGCATCGCCAAGGGTGCAGCTCTGGCTCTCCGTATGCGAGAGGCTCTCTATTATGGAGACTATGCTACTGCTAAGGATCGTGCAGAGAAGATCATTGCATTGAATCAGTATGAGTTGGATCCAGACTATGCTAACCTGTTCAATGTAGCAGGTCAGGATTCCAAGGAAATCATCCTTGCCGTTCAGGCTGTAGAAAACGACTACGAGAACAATGTGATTGGCCGTATGTACAACAATGCTGATGGTGGTTGGTCTTCTATCGTTCCTAGCTACGGCTTGATCGACACCTATGAAATGGCAAACGGTTTGACCAAGGACGAGCCGGGTTCTGGCTATGATCCTACCCATCCATTCAACAACCGTGACCCACGTATGGCAATGACTGTCATCTATCCTGGTTGTGACTACATCAATGGTAATGGTAAAGAGGCTATCTACAATTCGCTTGACAAGACTGTAAATGGAGCTTCTAATGCCAATTTTTACACCGCAGCCGACAACAGTTCAAAGACTGGTTTGACCTGGGGTAAGTACTTGGCACCTATGAACCAGTATTCTGACATCTGGAACACCACTTGCCAGCCTATCGTCTTCCGCTATGCAGAAGTATTGCTTACTTACTGCGAGGCAGAGAATGAATTGAACGGTCCTTCTGCTCAGGTTTACACCTATCTGAATATGGTTCGTAACCGTGTAGGTATGCCTAATGTGGATGAAGCTAAGTACAATACCAAGGAGAAGCTTCGCGAGTTGATTCGTCGCGAGCGTGGTGTTGAGTTCGCAGGTGAGGGTATCCGCCGTGCTGATATCTTACGCTGGAAGGATGCCAGTGGAAAGATGTTGGCAGAGACTCTGTTGAACTGCACATTGGAGCGCCAGGTTGGTACTGTGAGCATGGATAAGTCTGTGGCTCCTGGTATGCGTGCCACTATCAATGTAAATGCTTCTGCAGCTGACAAGAAGATTGAGGATCGTGTATTCAAGACCACCAACCGTTATCTCCCTATCCCACAGGGTGCACTTGATGCTAACTTGCAGTTGAAGCAGAACGACGGTTATTAAAAACAAAAAGTACTGAGTACATCATCTAGGTACTCAGTACTCATCAATAAAAATAAAGACCACCATCTGAGTTGAATATCAAACTCAAATGGTGGTCTTTTTACATAGATGTGGGTAAGGAAATTTCCTCAGCCCATCATCAGGATATTATTCCCACTCAATTGTCGAAGGTGGTTTTGAAGAGATGTCATAGCAAACGCGGTTAACACCCTTTACCTTGTTGATAATCTCGTTACTTACCTTGGCCATGAAATCGTATGGAAGATGAGCCCAGTCGGCTGTCATCGCATCAGTACTGGTTACGGCACGCAATGCAACTGGGTGCTCGTATGTACGCTCATCACCCATCACACCTACTGAACGGACAGTAGAAAGCAATACGGTACCAGCCTGCCAGATCTGATCGTAGAGAGATACCTCAATCTCGCCATTCTGCATATCAGCAGGAACACCGGCAGCCAGGACGCGGCGAGCTTCCTCACCACTCAACTTCACCTTATACTCACGCAAGCCACGGATATAGATATCATCTGCATCCTGGAGAATGCGTACCTTCTCTGGAGTGATATCACCCAAGATTCGGACAGCCAAACCAGGACCAGGGAATGGATGACGGGTAATCAGGTGCTCAGGCATACCCATAGAGCGACCTACTCGACGAACCTCGTCCTTGAACAACCACTTCAAAGGCTCGCACAACTGAAGGTTCATCTCCTTAGGAAGACCACCTACATTGTGATGACTCTTGATTACCTTACCAGTGATGTTCAAACTCTCGATACGGTCAGGATAGATAGTACCCTGAGCCAACCACTTGGCACCAGTCTGCTTTTTAGCCTCAGCATTGAAAACCTCTACGAAGTCGCGGCCGATAATCTTACGCTTCTCCTCTGGATCTGTAACACCAGCCAAGTCTGCAAAGAATTTCTCTGATGCATCAACACCGATAACATTCAGACCCAAGCACTTGTAATCCTCCATTACATCACGGAACTCATTCTTTCTGAGCATACCGTGATCTACGAAGATACAGGTAAGGTTCTTGCCGATAGCCTTGTTCAGGAGAACAGCAGCTACGCTGGAATCAACACCACCAGAAAGACCGAGGATAACCTTGTCGTCACCCAACTGTGCCTTCAACTCTGCTACCGTAGTCTCAACGAAAGAGTCAGCACTCCAGTCCTGCTTACTTCCGCAGATATCAACCACGAAGTTCTTCAAGAGCTGTGTACCCTGCAAAGAGTGGAACACCTCTGGGTGGAACTGTACTGCCCATACAGGCTGTTTGGTAGAAGCATAAGCAGCATACTTCACATTAGCAGTAGAAGCGATGCACTTGTAATCATCAGGGATAGCAGTGATGGTATCACCATGGCTCATCCAAACCTGAGAGTTCTCGATGAATCCCTTGAACAAAGGATTCTCCTTATCGAAATGCTCCAAGTTGGCACGACCATACTCACGGCTGTCAGCAGCTTCCACCTTACCACCCTGGGCGTAAGAGAGGAACTGAGCACCGTAGCAGATGCCGAGTACAGGAATGCGACCGATAAACTGGCTCAGATCTACCTTGAAAGCTTCCGGATCATGAACGGAATAAGGGCTACCGCTCAAGATGACACCAATGACAGATGGGTCATCCTTTGGAAACTTGTTGTAAGGCATAATCTCGCAGAAGGTATCAAGCTCACGAACACGACGGCCAATCAGCTGTGTGGTCTGTGAACCGAAATCCAAAATAATAATCTTCTGTTGCATATTGTCTAATTTATAATTTATAATTTACAATTCATAATTCTTTCAGGAATGCTTCCGCTTCTTTCAGCGTCTCCTGCTTTCCCACATCCATCAGCTTGAGGTCGTTCTTTACATATCCCTCTATGCGCACCTTGTCGCAATGCTTCAGATAGAAGTCCATGATAGGGAACTTGTCCGGTTCCTCCTCCATCAATGGAAAGAGCGATGGGGCAACCATGTGGATGCCCGAGAAAGCATACATCTTATAATCTTCTGGATTGAGATCAGGATAAGGACTCTTCACCTCGCCCGTCTCTATATTCGTCCATCCCACCAGTCGCATGCTGTCATCAAAGAGCAGATAGCGCTTGGTCTTGCGTTCGCTCACCATCAGGCGGGCAGCAATCATATCCCTGCTCTCCATCTGGTAGAATTTCTTCAGATCTACATTACTCAGAATATCCACGTTGTGGATAAGAATAGGCTCTGACTGGTTGAAGAGCGGCCATGCCTTCCGGATACCTCCACCCGTTTCGAGCAGCTTTTCACTCTCATCACTGATACGGATGTCCATACCGAAATTCTTATTATCACGAAGATAATCGATGATTTGTTTAGAGAAATGATGCACGTTCACCACAATACGAGTGAAACCGGCATCCTTCAACTGAAAGATGACACGTTTGAGCAAAGGTTCTCCCCCGACACTTACCAATGCCTTCGGAATGCGATCAGTAAGTGGCTTCAGGCGAGTGCCCAAACCTGCTGCGAATATCATTGCTTGCATCATTGCTAAATAGCTATTTTAAAATGTGCGTGCAAATTTACTAACTTTTTGCGAGATAGCCAAATTTGCACGCTATTTTCTATTGTTTTGCCGGCAAAACCTGTTCAATATGCTGTTCACGATGACAAATCTGCACTTCTACACCAAACTTCCCGTGAATATGTTCGGCAAGATGCTGCGCAGAATATACACTGCGATGCTGACCGCCTGTACATCCGAAACAGAACATCAGAGAGGTGAAACCACGCTGCATGTAGCGGTTTACATGATGGTCGGCAAGTGCATAGACATGATCCAGGAACTTCAATATCTCACCATCATCCTCCAGGAATCGGATAACAGGCTCATCCAGACCCGTCAACTTCTTATAAGGCTCGTATCTGCCAGGGTTATGGGTACTTCTGCAGTCGAAGACATAACCTCCACCATTGCCCGACGGATCCTCTGGAATGCCCTTACGGAAAGAAAAACTATACACTCTTACCACAAGCGGTCCCTTACCATCATATTTAGAATAGGTGGCAGGTCCGTCCTGCGGATGCGCACGATAGATATTATTGTCGGTAGTCTTATAGCCGTCTGCACGACTCAGCGCCACACTCTCTATCACCTTGAACTGTGGCAATTCGGTCAGCCTTCTCAACATATCCATCATATAAGGATAAGGGAATACCTTGTCACCCATCTTCAGAAGATCTCGCAGATTCTGGATAGCTGGCGGAATACTGTCGATGAAATGCTTCTTGCGTTCGAAATAGCCGCGGAATCCGTAGGCGCCCAAAACCTGTAAGGTACGGAAGAGCACAAAAAGACTCAACCGGTTTACAAAATGGCGCACCGATGGTACCTCGGTATAATGCTTCAATGACTGGTAGTATTCCCAAACCAGTTCTCTGCGCAGTTTGAACGGATACTTAGCAGATGCCTGCCAGAGGAATGAGGCGAGGTCATAATAGAACGGTCCTTTTCTACCACCCTGAAAATCAATAAAGTATGGATTCCCCTTATCATCCAACATGATGTTGCGCGCCTGAAAATCGCGATAAAGGAAACAATCCATCGGTTCTGATGTCAGATCCTTGGCAAAAAGCCGGAAGTTGGCTTCGAGCTTCAGTTCGTGAAAATCCAAATCGGTAGGCTTCAGGAAACAATACTTGAAGTAGTTGAGGTCGAAGAGTACACTGTCTACATCGAATTCTGGCTGCGGATAGCAGTTCTGCCAATCCAATCCTCTTGCACCGCGAATCTGGATATTCGGAAGTTCACGAATGGTTTTCTTAAGGAGTTCCTTCTCTTTCTGATTGTAACGTCCGCCCGCATCTCGTCCGCCCTTGATGGCATCGAAAAGCGAAGTACCGCCAAGGTCTGTCTGAAGATAGCAGAGTTCATCATCGCTCACCGCCAGAATCTGGGGAACAGGCAACTGTCTGAGCTGGAAATGCTGAGCCAGATATACAAAGGCATGATCCTCATCACGACTGGTTCCTATCACACCAATTACCGTATCACCATCATGCCCAATGATACGGAAATACTGCCGGTTACTCCCCTGCCCTGCCAATTTTATGACATCAGCCGGTTCTTCACCCGCCCATTTCTTATATAGATCAATCAGCTTTTCCATCATTATTCAGTTTACGTCGTTTCCGATCATCATCAATCTTCTGTGCGAAGTTATCTCCGATAAAGAGAAGCAATAAGATACCCAGCGTAGTAAGGAACGAGTTTGTAGTAGTCATTCCCAACTCTGCCTTTGTAATATAAATGAGTCCTCCGATAACAATCAGAAAGACCACTGCTTTTTTCCAATCAATATTGTTCATGCTATGAATTTTCTATTATGCTGCAAAATTACACAATTAAATTGAGAAAACAAAATAAAAACAAAAAAAAATCGGATGTCTCACGACAACCGATTTCCAAAAACAAACTACTTAAAAACTAATCTACTAAAACAAATCAAAAAAATATCTTTGCCATCCCTTCGGATGATACTTTCTTTTATTTACGATGCAAAGTTACAAAAAAAGATTATTCGAACCAAATAATTTTGCTATTTTTTGCATCTTTATGACTAAAAAAACAAAAAAATAGGGATAATTCTCTGAGAATCACCCCTATTTGATATTTTCGCTTTGCAAACTCGCAGTC
>OHXE01000203.1_pt1 | contig 14799 bp, 17 predicted proteins | sample 1579981 | NCBI WGS metagenome assembly OHXE01 (sample SAMEA3882505, study PRJEB24775) | human gut metagenome | biome: human-associated habitat; feature: intestine environment; material: feces | place: Netherlands | collected 2009/2010 | reverse complement strand
CAAAGCAGCCCGCCCAGACAGACAGCCATTTTTCGTTTCATGTCTTTTAAAATTTTAACGTTAAATAAATCGGATAGTTTTCTTTCCATTTACAGGAGAACCGGAGTTCTCCTTTTTCTTATGAATCATCCGCACGTACATATATCCCTTCGGTAGCCAGCACTAGACGGTCTTCCTCCCGGTCATAAGCGAGCTGCACCCTTCCCAGAAGATCCGCCCAGATGATGCCGCCGCTTTGGTGGATCGTGCCGACCACCACCGCATCAAGGTGGTAGGTCAGGGCAATCTTGTATGTACCACCATCACGGAATACGGTGACGGGCGGCGACTTGCGGCTGCTTTTCCACTCCCCGCATATCCAGTAGAGCGGAAACAAGGTTTCATACTCCATAAGCACTTACGGTATTTCATTGTTTTGATTCCGTTTCTTTTCCGCAAGCCTTCGGATAGCCAGTTCGATATTGCCGCCCAGCTGTTTCGCCAGTTGTTCCACTTCCACTTTCTCGCTCTCTTCGGTCGTGTAGCACAGATATTCTTCGGGCGATACCTCTGTGGCGTACACCGTTGACTGTACGCCCCCCAATCCGAACCAGACCTCCTTGTATTTGCGCCTCGGATCATTAGACATGTTCACCGACAGGATCTGCGCCTTTTCCTTGTCCGTCAGCCCCAGCAGGGACTGTATCCGCGAGAACTTGTTAAGATACTTCCTCTGGTCAAGCAAAATCTTGCAATCGCTATTGTTTACAATAGACTCCTTCACGATAGGAGAGGAAATGATGTCATCGACTTCCTGCGTCACAACAACCGCCTCTCCGTAAAATTTGCGGACAGTCTTGAACAGGTAGCGGATATAGTCCGCCATCCCTTCTTTGGCAATGGCCTTCCACGCTTCCTCTATGATGATCATCTTGCGTACCCCTTTCAGACGACGCATCTTGTTGATAAACAGCTCCATAATAATAATAGTCGTCACCGGAAAAAGAATGGGATGATCTTTGATCTGATCAATTTCGAAGACGATAAACCGCTTACCGAGCAAGTCAAGCTGCTTGTCGGAGTTAAGCAGGAAATCATATTCTCCACCACGGTAATAAGGCTCCAGCACGTTCAGGAAACCGTCGATGTCGAAATCCTTCTCGCGTACCTTCTTTTCCGCTATCATCCGGCGGTAGTCACCGTCCACGAACTCGTAGAAGCCGTTGAAGTCCGGCCTTGCCTCCCGATTCCCGGTAATTTTACGGATATAGGCGTTCACCGCTCCCGAGAGCGCCACCTCTTCCGAACGTTTCGGTGCCTCGTCCTCCCGTTTCCACAAGGTCAGTATCAGAGTCTTGATGCTCTCGCGCTTTTCCACATCGAACTGTCCGGAATCGGTGTAGAACGGGTTGAAGGATATCGGATTGTCCTCCTCATACGTGATGTAGATGCCGTCCCCGCCGCGTGTGCGGTCGTGGATCATCCGGCACAACCCCTGATAGCTGTTGCCCGTGTCCACCAGCAGGATATGCGCTCCCTGCTCGTAATAGTTGCGCACCAGATGGTTGGTGAAAAAGGACTTGCCGCTGCCGCTTGGTCCCAGGATAAATTTGTTGCGGTTGGTGATGATGCCCCGTTTCATCGGAAGGTCGGAAATGTCCACGTGCACCGGAATGCCGTTCTGCCGGTCCGCCATGCGGATGCCGAACGGACTGGGCGAACTTCTGTAATTGGTCTCCCCGGCAAAGAGGCAGACCGCCTGCTCGATGAACGTGTAGAAACTTTCCTCTGCCGGAAAATCGGCGGCATTGCCGGGAATGGCAGCCCAGAAAAGCGTCGGCGTATCGACGGTGTTGTGGCGGGGCTTGCACTCCATTTGTGCCAACTGACTTCCTACCTCGTTCCTAATCCGTTTCAGTTCTTCACGGTCATCACTCCACGCCATCACGTTGCAATGGCAGCGTACCGAAGTCAGCCCGAAACTATGCGCCTCGTTCAGATACTCGTCGATCCACTCCTTGTTGATTTGGTTGGAACGGCTGTACCTCGAAAGCGAGTGCATATTCTTCGCCATCTTCTCGAATTTCTGCAAATTGGCGGCACTGTCGTCGATAAACACATATTGGTTATAAATATGGTTGCACGGCAGCAGCAGCCCGATGGGAGCCGCAAAGGACAAACGGCAGTCGCTCCGGTCGGTCGATAACTTCTCGTACCGGCTGTCGGTTGCCACTTCACCCGGCAGGTCTTCCACGTCCGAGAGGGTGTGCAGGCACAGGTAGTTGTCCCCGATTTTCATTTCGTCCGCTTTCAGGGTAATATCTTCCAGCGTGGTCGTGTCGGTCTGAGACAATGAAAAGTATTTCTCAATAATACCCGCTTCGGTATCCGTTCCGGTTATTTCCTCATCGGTGAGCTGCCGTAAACCGAGATAGCCGCTTTCGTTCAGGATGCTGGCGAACCGCCTCCTTGTCCTTTATCTCCTTCGGGACGATGAAGCCCCGGCAAAGGGTGCTGAAATTGCTTTGGGTGCGGCTGCGCTCCTTTGTCGTTTTCGTCAGGGACAGGTAACAGTAATGGTTCAGATACGGACGTTCATTGAAATGACGCTCGAATGAACGGCTGAGAAAACTCATGTCTTCCCTGTCCGTGTCCGGCTTGTAGGTTTCACGGATGAAGATGTCCTGCTTGTGGACGATGCAGTAATCCGGTAGCACCTTCATCGCCTTTACCCATGTGGCGTGTATCGCCTCGTATTCCGCCGAAGTGACGGTATAGAGTTCGGGTAGTTCCACCCGGAAACCCACCGTGATGTCGGCATCCTTGCTGACGATGCAGCCATGTTCCACTGAAAGCAATGGAAATTTGCTCTCCAATGTACTCGCTTTTAATGTATTTCTCATTTCTTCCTCCTTTTCTTGAATAGCTTGGGGATTTTACGGCGGTTGATGATGTATTTGGGATGGCTGCTGCGGGCTTGCACTTTCATGAAGCCGTGTTCGCCGTATTTGGCGTTCAGGGCGAAGGTCTGCCACACCAGAACCGATGCGGCGACCAGCCCGAACCCAATGCAGAACCATTGGTTAATGCCAACCAGATACATGATTATAAAGAGGATAAAGACGGCAAGCAGACCTCCTATAAATATAAATAGGTACTGCGCCTTTAACCCTTTGAACTCAACCGACTTTCCAATCCCCCTGTTGATTGGAAACTCTGACATAACGCTGATTATAAGAAGAATGAACGCAATATAGTGGCGGCTACAATCAGGAAGATACACGCACCGAACCAGCTGGCGGCAGTCTTTGAGGTATCCGGGTCGCCTGACGAGAACTTGGAATAGACCTTCACGCCTCCGATAAGGCCGATAACGGCACCGATGGCGTAAATCAGCTTGGTGCCGGGATCGAAATACGAAGTGACCATGTTGGTAGCTTCCGTAATTCCACCGATACCGTTGCCCTGGGCAAATGCCCCCATTGAAACCAGCAGCGTCATGGCTGCCAAAAAGAATCTTTTTTTCATGTGTCGAAACTTTTAATTAGTGAGACAAAAAATGATTTCGACTGCGAATATATAATGCTTAATTTATTGATTTACAAACTGTACGATATGTGACACCGTATGACATTACGTTACATCGGCAGGGAATTTTCAATCATTCAAAAAGGGTTTTCCTGGCAATATGAAACAGTAAAAACAGGATAAGGAGAAAGCGGCATTTCATTTCTTCCGGCAAAGGTAGCCCCGTGTCCTGAGAAGCCCGGCAAGGCGGCCCTGCGGGCTGGTTGCCGTGAAATAATCATCCTCGCTGCGCTTGCGGTATTTTTTCACGGCAAGCCTTGCGGGATTCCGGACCGGGGCGGAAAAGCCTTCAGGAAATAAAATACCGTTCGGTTTGAATGGATATATGTAAAACAAAAAACAGAAGATAACATGGAAACAAGAAACAATCAGACAGTGGCTTTCACGGGACACCGTAAGGAACGTATTCTGCAAGGGTTTGGAAACGATCCCCGGATACTTGCACAAATCAGGGAAGCTGTGGCTGGAATGGTAATAGAACTGTACGGGCAGGGATACAAGGAATACTACACCGGGATGGCCAGCGGATTTGATATGACTGCTGCGGAGGCGGTCTTGCAGGTCAGGGAGAGATACGAAGGTATCAAGCTCATAGCGGCAGTACCTTTTCGGAAACAGCCCTTGTGGTTTGAAGCGGAAGACCGGCTGTTGTATGCCCGTCTGTAGGAAAGGATGGACCGGGTGGTCATGGGATCCAGAGCGCTGGTCATGGTTTCCGAGAATTACCACAAGGGATGTTACCTTCGCAGGGATGAATACATGGTGCGTAAAGCAGATACAGTCATAGCCTATTGGGATCTTGTGCCGAAAGGGGGAACATTCTACACGGTGAGCAAGGCGTTGGAAAGCGGCAAGCCGGTCATCAATCTTTATGAAAGGATGAAATAGCGGCTGTCTGTATTGGAATGGAAAAGCGAAGTGTGAAAGCCGATCGGCCTTCACACTTCGCTTCTTGTATATTATATTATCTATTCCTCAGAACCGGAAGAGAGGGCACGCTGTTTCCTCCGTTCCTCCTTCTTCGCTTTCTGTTGCTTCTTCTTGACCTCCATTTCAGCCATAATCTGCTTTAAGGGCTTGACCGTTTCCGGCTCTTCCCGTTTGAACCGCTTGAAGTAGATATCCTCGATAAACTGCGGAAGCGGGGTTTTCCACACCTCCTGCCGGTGGTTATCTATCTTGCCGAGCTTGTCGGGATTCAGACCCAATTCACGGGCCATCTGCACCTGCCTGTCTGAAAGGCGGTGACGCTTCTGCGCCACCAGCCATTTTTCTAATATCGCTTTTGTCATTGCCATCGTTCATTTTTTTTGCAAAGATAGAGTTTTTGCATTGATTTCTCTTAAATACCTATTTGTCAGCATTATCTTATAGTCCATAATATATAAGTGCCAATATTGGCAGAAATTTAATATGACGATGGAAACAAAAAGAGACAGTTTGGATATATAAATCTCCAAAAACAGGAAAAGGCACACCGATATCACATCGACATGCCTTCTGAAACTATGACAGCAAAAAGAAACAATTAAACGAATTCATCTATATCGAATGCTTCTGTCTTATTTTTTGTATTATCCATTTCTGAAATTTGTGAGTCATCACAAAGCATACTATCAATAAGATTTCCTATCTTCTTTTTAATAGCGGCTTCTTTCCGCATAATTCTGATGATTTCTTCTTCAGATAGATAGATGCGTGGGGCACGAATTGCAGGATTTCTTTTTATGCCGAAAGATTCTGCTTCTGACTTCGGCATTGCTTGTTGTTTTTTGTTTTTCACATTCGATCCCATATTTACATATATTTATTCCAATCAATTCTAATCTGTTCCAAAGACTGTTTTGGCGTCTCTTTTCCATTTGGCATATTTTCCTTGAGCAGTTTTTCCAATTGGCTTTGAGTACTCAATTCGGTTGCAAAGAACCTGAACAGGTCTGTATCCTGAAGTTGGTACAAGGTTTCGGCTGCATTTCGGATTTTCTTTCTGTCATCCGTCCCCGAAATAAGTACATCAGCGACATTGTTCAGTTCTTCAAAAGTCAGTGCCCTTGAAAAATCCGGGTCAGGAACACACCCGTCATTTGACATAAGTTCCCGTTTTTCCGATTCTGTCAGTCCCTTTTGTGAAGAGAAACCATCTATCACATCATCCGGATCTATATCCTCATCTTCCTCTATAGGCTCTTTCTTCATAGGTTCAGAACGTGTGGGAGTTTTTCTCGCCACGTCCGGGTCTTCAAGATAGACTATTTTTGTCTTTCCGATAACTTCATTGTACTCGTCCAGTGGATTCGGCTGCGTTTCGGTTTTCTCTTCATGCCCGACTTTAAGGATATCCTTCTCCGCTTGTGCGATCCACGCTTCAGCCTTGTCCAGTCTTGCCCTATACCGGGCTTTCCTTGCTTTTTCCGCCATCCGCTTTTTGCGTGATTTCCATAACCGGATACGTGCAATACGCATATGACGAAGCTGACTATCCCAAAAATTATAAACTTTCGGACTGAAAATGAACATCCATACCTTATATAATATGTAGGTTGCCGACAGGACTTTTACTGAAAAATAAATTAATGTTGTTTCCATGACTATTGAATTTTAGGGGGTGAAAAACGGTCTTTATACATTCGGGTGATTTCCTCGATGTTGAGTTCTATATGCTCGGCGATGATGTTACTGATATAGCTCGCAATACTTACTTCGGGAGCTATCACATGGAGATAATTCTTTATCTCGTCGTACAGCTTGCGGTTCAGGTATACCTGGATGCGTCCGGGCATGGGGGTATTCACCAGATACTTCTGACGAAAGTTACTGTCACATTCGGGCATATTGCAAGGTTTGGGATTTTTCCGGGCAGTTTCTTTTTCCGTATCCTGCCTTTCATTGTTTTCCTCTTCCGGAACCTCAACCACTATGATATCCTCGTTCTCGATGGCATCAGGAATGTCACCGACCATATACCCCCTGATTTTTTCTTCATTCACTTTTACAATTTTCTTTGCCATATCTCAATTACAGGTTAAATTTTACAATCAGTTCGTTTGCCAGTTCCTGCAATCCGCTGCCTTTAAGCTGTCCTGCCGGCGGGGGAAGGAGTGAACATCGGAAATAGGTGCGGGTCCGGGATGAGAGTTCCTTGTCATAGCGACAGAGATCGGGAATCATTGAATCCAGAATTTTCAACCCCTGTTTCTTCATCAGTGCCATATAATTGTCAAGCACTTCGGTATTGCTTCTTTTCTTGACCTTGGTCCAGAACAGGAACACGTCTTTCAAGGGAATGTTCTTCCGGTTTTCCGCACACTTCATAACACTTTTGGCAAAGACAAAACTGCTGTCCATAACGAAATTGTCAGCGGCAATGGGGGTCAATACATAATCCACATTGAAAATGGTCTGCAAAACGCCGGATATGTCCATAGACCCCGGCAAATCTATGAAAACGATATCAAAATCTGCTTTTGCCGCCAACTCTCCGGCCACCTGGCGTGCATTCTCCGGCTTTGCCTGCCTGATAGGATAAATCCTGCATCCCCTGAGCCTCTGTTCCTCCAGCAACACCATGTACTTTTTGTTTATCTCCACCATCTCCATGTCCCGTTCCCTCAGATTGAACAGGCTGCGCTGGGTGGCGTCACAATCAACGATAGCCACATTCTTGCCCATCGAATAATTCAGGAGACTGGCAAGTGTTACCAACATTGTACTTTTGCCGACCCCACCTTTCTGGTTGCTGACCGCAACGAATAACGGATTCTTCTTCATAACTGAACTTTTTTAATGGTTTATTACACTATTGTTTTACTTGTCTGTTGTTTGCTTTGTGACAAGGTTTGTTAGTGATATGGTTACTTTGTGCTCACCAACCGGCAAACCGACCAACCGATAGTTATCTGCCCTAACAAAGCAAGTAAACAATTACTGCCCACCTGTTGCAACAAGTGTTTTCGCTAACCGACAATACAACGGACAGTCACTTGATTATTGGTTTGTTTTACCGTTTACGCTGCAAATAAAAGGGTATTTTTTCATACCTGCACTATGTTTTAAGGGAGGTGACGACCTGTGTCATCATTTGTCATCACGTTACATATAACCCGCTATTTTACAACAGGATAAACCGCCATAACTTTGCACCGACAACGGAACGGATACCGCTGCGGAGGTTTCCCGAAGCCGAAGAATGAGGCTGAAGGTCAAAACTTAATTTGACGAAGGAAAATTCATGTTCAAGCGAACATAGGAACATAGCAAGTTGTGTTTTGAGGCACCCGAAATAAATTCGGGCACTCAAAACAACTTGCCGCTCGCCTGACGGCTCGGGAGGGATTCACTCCAAAGTCGTGAATCCGGGACGGAAAATCAGAAACAGGAAACATCAATGCGTATGGAAGAAAACAGAAAGAAAAAATCGACAAAAGGTGTGGGGCGGAAGCCAAAATCCGACCCTGCCGTGCACCGTTATGTAGTACGGTTGAACTCGGAAGAAAACGGGCGTTTCAACATCCAGTTCCAGAAATCCGGATTGAAAGAACATTCAAAATTTATCAAGGCGATGCTTTTCGGACACGAAATCAAGGTGGTTAAAATCGACAAGGCAACGATGGACTACTACATCCGCCTGACCAATTTCTACCACCAGTTCCAGGGTATCGGCAACAATTACAACCAGACGGTCAAGGCGGTCAAGACCAATTTCGGGGAAAAACGGGCATATGCCCTGCTCCGAAATCTAGAAAAGGCGACCATAGACCTGGTAGTGCTGAGCAAGCGGATTATTATGCTTACCCACGAGTTTGAAGAAGCCTACCTTATCAAAAGGTAGTGCAAAAGGAAAAGGGAGGAAGGATGATATGGTGGCGAAAATCAACAGAGGCGTTTCCCTTTACGGGGCAATCGTCTATAACCAGCAGAAAGTGGATGATGCCACGGCACGTATCATTTACGAGAACCGCATGATTACCGATGTCACGGGCAATCCTGAACAGGTCATGCGGCAGACGATATGGGCGTTCGAGAATTACCTGCTTGCCAACAAGAACACGGAGAAGCCCGTACTGCACATCTCGTTAAACCCCTCATTGGATGACCGGCTGACAGACAGCCAATTTGCCGACCTCGCCAAAGAGTATATGCAGAAGATGGGATATGGCGACCAGCCCTACATCGTATATGTACACGAGGACATCAGCCGCAGGCACATCCATATCGTATCCACTTGCGTGAACGAGAAAGGGGAAAAGATTGACGATGCCTACGAGTGGAACCGCTCGATGAAAGCCTGCCGGGAACTGGAACGGAAGTTCGGCCTGAAACAGGTGGAAGACAAGCGGAAGGAACTGCTGGAACCGTATCTCAAAAAAGCGGACTACCAAAGCGGTGACGTGAAGAAACAGGTATCCAATATCGTCAAGAGCGTATTCGGTACCTACCGTTACCAGTCTTTCGGAGAATACAGCGCGTTGCTTTCCTGTTTCAATATCGAGGCGAAGCAAGTGAAAGGCGAATTTGGTGAAGTACCCTATAACGGTATCGTCTATATCATGACAGATGATACGGGAAAACCGGTATGCACACCCATCAAGTCTTCCCTTATCGGTAAACGCTACGGTTACGAAGGGTTGGAAAAACGTATCGGTTACAACGCCCGCGAGTATAAAGCAAAAAAATGGCAACCGAAGATACGGAACGAGATTACCCTTGCCATGCACGGCTGCCGTGGCAACAGAGAGGAATTTGTCCGTCTGCTTGCCGACAAAGGCATAGACGCGCTGTTCCGTGAAAACGATGAAGGACGCATCTATGGAGCGACCTTCATCGACCACAAGAACCGCGAGGTCTATAACGGCTCCCGACTTGGCAAGGAGTTCTCGGCGAATGCCTTTGAACGGCTCTTCAATAATCCTGACAACATCCCCAATGTGGATGCCCACATGCCGGACATCGGTCTGCAAAGCGGATTCTCCTCCGATATGGAAAGCGCCATCGAACAGGCTTTCGGTATATTCGCCATGGAGCAGAACGGTCCCGACCCACAGGAAGAGGCTCTTGCCCGAAGACTGCAACGTAAAAAGAAGAAGAAACGCCGCTCACGCGGAATTTCCTAATTACCGATTTTTCTAATATTAAAATTAGTTCATTATGCAACAGGAAGATGATTTGAGAGGACTGGCCAAAGTCATGGAATTCATGCGAGCTATCTCCATTGTGTTTATTGTCATTCACGTGTACTGGTTCTGCTACCGGTCATTTGTGGATATGGGTATAAATATAGGTGTGGTCGACAGGATACTGCTCAATTTCCAACGGACGGCAGGACTGTTCAGCAACCTGCTTATAACGAAAGTATTTGCCGTCATATTCCTTGCCCTCTCATGCCTGGGTACCCAAGGAGTGAAAAATCAGGAGATGACATGGGGCAGGATATACGCCGCTTTCCTTTCGGGATTGGTGCTGTTTTTCATGAACTGGTGGATGCTTGACCTGCCATTCAGCCCGACGGCCAACGCTGTCATATATACGGTAACACTTACCGCAGGATATATCCTTCTCTTAATGTCGGGTATGTGGATCAGTCGTATGCTGAAACACAACCTTATGGAAGATGTCTTCAATACTGCCAACGAGAGTTTCATGCAGGAAACAAGGCTTATGGAGAACGAGTATTCCGTCAACTTGCCCACGAAGTTTGTCTATCAGGGCAAGGAATGGGACGGATGGATCAACGTTGTAAACGTTTTTCGTGCGTCCATCGTACTGGGAACGCCCGGTTCGGGGAAAAGCTATGCAGTGGTAAACAATTACATAAAACAGCAGATTGAGAAATCCTTTGCCATGTATATTTATGATTACAAATTTCCGGATTTGTCCGAGATTGCATACAACCATTTGCTTAAGCACAAGGAGCATTACAAGGTAAGACCGGAGTTCTATGTCATTAATTTTGATGATCCGAGGCGCAGCCACCGCTGTAATCCTATCAATCCCAAGTTCATGGCGGATATTTCCGATGCTTATGAAAGTGCCTACACGATAATGCTCAATTTGAACAAGACCTGGGTGTGACCTGTAAAGTCACGTAATTGATTGTTAGACAGTGATATTAATTGCATGATTTAACCCGCTGTTCCGTCAGCGGTAGCCTACTATAAGGTGCATCTCCAGTGATGGGTTGTGCCAAGCTTATAGGACAAAGTACACTTTCCGAAAGGACAAGACTGAACCGTGAGGGAATGTCAAGGACGGTTAGTATCATACCGTTGAGTGGCGAGGCTGGATAGCATGGTTAACGTAAGTGAACTGACTTTAGCCGTCGTAAGGTTTGAAGGAGCGCAAGATACTTTAGCTCTCACCAAAAGGTAAGCAGTCGGATAACCCTTGCCCATGTTGGGGTTACACGGACACAGCACTGCCGGCGGACTTGGCAGAACCTAAACTATCCGTTTGTCAATTACGTGGAACAGGGCAAGCCTGTATCTCTCTCGTAAGAATGCGAGTAAGCGAACCGCAAGGCAAGCCGAATGGGGTGCAGGTATGAGATAACGGAAAAAGCGAATGCCACCCTGTAATGGGGTGGATACGGATTGAATCAACATCACGGGTTGTTATTGGTGACATCATCCGACACGAAAGTGGGCAGACTTCCGTATATGGTAACTCTTTACAAGATAACTTTTAGAACTTTCAAAAGGAGGAAAGCAAATGAACGAAACTAAAACATCGTGTGCGCCTGCTGATAGTAGGAATCTAACTTGGGACGGCATGGACTGGTCCAAGTGTGAAGCCTATGTCCGAAAGCTACAAGCGCGTATTGTAAAGGCTCAAAAGGAAGGCAGACATAACAAGGTGAAAGCCTTGCAGTGGATGCTGACCCACTCTTTTTACGCCAAGGCATTGGCGGTAAAGAGGGTTACTTCCAACAAAGGGAAGAAAACGTCTGGAGTAGATAAACAGCTTTGGGATTCTCCCAAGCGCAAGTACAAAGCAATCGGTGAACTGAAACGTCGTGGTTACAATCCGCAGCCGCTTCGTAGGGTTCACATCAAGAAAAAGAACGGTAAACTCCGACCGTTGGGAATACCGACAATGAAAGACAGGGCGATGCAGGCATTATATCTCATGGCATTGGAACCGATAGCCGAAACGACAGGCGACCGCTTTTCTTATGGTTTCCGCAAGAAACGCAGGACAATGGACGCTATCCGTCAGATTGATACGGTTCTAAACCGCCAGCATTCCCCCGAATGGATTTTGGAGGGAGACATTAAAGGCTGCTTCGACCATATCAGCCACGACTGGCTTCTTAATCATATCCCTATGGATAAGACGATACTCAGAAAATGGCTGAAATGTGGAGCTGTATTCAATGGCAAACTATTCCCGACAGAAGAGGGTACACCACAAGGAGGTATCATATCACCGACACTTGCAAATATAGCACTTGACGGACTTCAACCACTCTTGGCTGAAAGATTCAAAAGATTATGGCGCAACAATAAGACATTCCACTACAAGGTAAACCTTATTCGTTATGCGGATGACTTTATAATCACAGGTCGAGATAAGGAGCTATTGGAAAACGAAGTCAAACCTATCGTGATAGAATTTCTCAAAGAAAGAGGGCTGACCTTATCCGAAGAGAAAACTACCATTACGAACATATACGACGGTTTTGATTTCTTAGGTTTCAATGTGAGGAAGTTTGGCAAAAGGCTATACACATCCCCGTCCAAAGATGCACAGAAACGCTTCAGGGCAAAAATCGGTGACATCGTTAAAGGACATAAAATGTGTAAGCAGGAATCGCTGATACGAATGCTTAATCCTGTAATCACAGGTTGGGGCAACTATTACCGATATGGTGCATCAACCGATGCTTTTCATGGTTGTGACAATCACATTTACAATCTCACGAAGAAATGGGCTTTACGTCGCCATCCAAAGAAACGCAAGTCTTGGGTTGCAGACAAATATTGGCATGAAATTCGGGGGCGTAAATGGACGTTTGCATGGAAATATGAAACCAAGAGCAAGAAAGTGAACTACCTGACCCTTAAAAGGTTGTCGGATATACATTATACCCCGTACAAGCAAATCAAAGGTGAGGCAAACCCTTTCGACCCGGAATACGATGATTATTTCTTTCAGCGAAAGGAGCAACAAATGCTGGAATCTCTCAAGGGACGTAAGTCTCTCTTATATTTATGGAACAAGCAGAACCGGATTTGTCCGTTATGCGGCAAGGAAATAGATTGTACAAAAGCATGGAACGTCAACGAAATATCTGTTGGTGGTTCGATTGTACGGCAACTTGTCCACAACAACTGCTACAAGCGAAATAAACGAAAATGTTGAAAGTATGAGCCGATTTCTAACAACAAATAGAAATATTGAGTTGCTTGAGCCGTATGAGGGGAAACTCTCATGTACGGTTCTTAGGGGAGAAGGGGGCAGCAATGCCCTTGACTTACCCGATATACAGAAGCAGGGTGATTTTTTCGTGGAATCACCGATTATCCTGCTCGCGGCAATCATCTGGTATCTGCGAATTTACAAGGACGGCAAGTATTGTACCTTCCCTCACGCGATAGAATTCCTTAACAAGCCGTATGCTGATATTTTCACGATTCTCACCTCTTACCCGTCCCTCGAAAACTATCTTTCCCCCTTTATGGATGCCTGGCAGGGCGGAGCACAAGATCAGTTGCAGGGCCAGATAGCGAGTGCTAAAATCCCGCTTTCGAGGATGATTTCACCGCAGCTTTATTGGGTCATGACAGGCGATGACTTCACGTTGGATTTGAATAATCCTGAACATCCGAAAATCCTATGTGTGGGAAATAATCCGGACAGGCAGAATATCTACTCGGCGGCTCTCGGTCTGTATAATTCCCGTATAGTGAAACTGGTAAACAAGAAAGGACAGTTGAAATCCTCCATCATCATAGATGAGCTACCCACGATATATTTTCGGGGTATTGACAATCTGATAGCCACCGCCCGAAGCAACAAGGTGGCAGTCTGTCTCGGCTTCCAGGATTTCTCCCAGCTGACCCGTGACTACGGTGAAAAAGAGGCGAAGGTAATCCAAAATACGGTCGGCAATATATTCAGCGGCCAGGTGGTAGGTGAAACCGCAAAGAGCCTTTCCGAGCGGTTTGGTAAAATTCTGCAACAAAGGCAATCCATCTCCATCAACCGGCAGGATACATCCACCTCCATCAACACGCAGTTGGATTCTCTGATACCGGCATCCAAAATAGCCAATCTCTCGCAGGGAACATTCGTGGGCAGTGTGGCGGACAATTTCGGAGAAGAGATTTTCCATGCGCGGATTATTGTCGACAGTGAAAAAGTGGCGGCGGAAACAAAAGCCTACAAGAAGATACCCGTCATCAACGAGTTCAAGGACGAGGACGGCAACGACATCATGCAGCAACAGATAGACCGCAACTATTCACGCATCAAGGCTGACGTACTGCAGATCATTGAGGAAGAGATGGCAAGGATAGCCAATGATCCGGATCTGAAACACCTGATTCCGCAGAAGGAAGATGATAAAAAAGACGAATAGAACAAGTCCGCTTTTTTATTTCAGCCTGCAAAGGTAGTCCCGTGCCCGCCAGGATTGAGCAAGGCCAAGCCCTTACGGGTTTCCGCAAAAATCTTCCGCGCTCCGCTTGCGGTATTTTTCCGGAAAGCCTTGCACAATCCGGCACGGGACAGTGATGCAGGCAAGAAATAAAATATCGGCTCACGAGCCGGTGAATGTTTAACTGAATAAAAGAAATATGGCTATGGGCAGAACAAGAGTGGTCAATATCCGCAAGGAAACCTGTGACGTGTACATTGGCAGGGCTGGATGTGGCAAGGACGGTTATTTCGGGAATCCGTTCAGACTGGAAGCAACGATGGCAAAAGGCAGTACGCTTGGCCGATACAGGAAATACTTTTATCATCGCCTGAGTACGGATAAAGAGTTCCGCAAGCGGATCGGGAATTTGCAGGGCAAGACATTGGGATGTTTCTGCAAACCGGATCCTTGTCATGGGGACATCATTAAAGAATACCTAGACCGGATGGCTGAAAATGCGAATGAAGCAATCGTCATCGGGCAAATCCATTGGAAAGGATGTGTCTATCCCGTCAGGGAAATAGATGCCGGCAACCATATATTCAGGGTGTCAGTGGAGAGCCTGCGGAATGAACTGGCAAACGATATGCAAAACG
>OHXE01000183.1_pt1 | contig 15425 bp, 8 predicted proteins | sample 1579981 | NCBI WGS metagenome assembly OHXE01 (sample SAMEA3882505, study PRJEB24775) | human gut metagenome | biome: human-associated habitat; feature: intestine environment; material: feces | place: Netherlands | collected 2009/2010 | reverse complement strand
TTAGTGCCTCAATTCTTGATGCAGCATAGATAAGAATAGCTGTATCATCCATATTTGTTAAGTCCGTAGTAATCTGATATTCTTGTCCGGCTTTTGCACGTACCTGAGTAGTTTCTGGTGAATTACCATAAAGTACAGAAATATACATATCAGAATAAGGAATGATCTTCAGAGTATAATCTGGTTTAACTACAACTTTCTTAGGTGTATTACATCTGAACATAATCTGATCAGACTTTACATCTGTATGTAAGAATTTCGTTCCCATATAAATATGCTGGTCACGTTCCCATTGTCTGAGATGATATTTTCCACGCCCATTCATCATCTCATTAAGGAATCTTACTGTTCCAGCACGATATGTTCTTATATACAATCTTTCATAGTGGATTCTCCACAGTTCTTCTGGGAACTGATTCTGCCATGCTTCATACTCATTGATTAAGTGGGAGTCTGACCAACAGTTAGAGTCTACAGACTGATACATGTTTCTTAATTCTTGTGTAAATACATCACGTATTCTGCACCACAATACAGATTCAGCAGCATTGAAAACATAACCAGATGAAGGATTTCCTTCTTCTTTATAGTCAGTATCTTCCTTACCATATGGGAATGACAGCTCACCTGAATTATTAATACCAAGCTGAGTGTCCATATCATATGCCCATAGATCAAATCTATAACCATTATGCAGAGCAGCCGCATCATCATCTATAGTATAATATTTAGCTTTATCACCCATAGTTGTAGCTTCTTCCTGAGTGATATAATGTTTTGCCCAATGCGGGAAAACATTCTTGGCTCTATTATCAATCATACTATATCTGAGTGTAACTAAATAGAAATAGAGCATTGCATCCTGAATACACCAATCTTTCAAGCCATCTTTAAATTCTTTATCACTAGACGTAATTACAAACTCATAGAAGTCTCTCCAAATCTGTTTGTTATCTGTACGTATTTTCTTTTTTGCTTCATCAGAAGTAAGAGCAGAACCATCCTTAGAATCGCCGCAACAATCATATCTGAATTCAAATGATCCATCCCAGTTATTATACAGAGCATCATATGCTGTATTACCAGTTTTCCATTCAGCTTTACTGATAGGATATTTCATAGTTCCATCTTGGTTTGTTATACCGGTCTGGAATGCAGAGTTTGGAAGAGTATTATCACTGATCTCAATACAGAATTCTTTCATATCCTCTGGATCATAAGCTCTTGTAATATCAGTCTTCTTTGAATCTCCCATATTACCGAGAGAGTAGAAGTGCCAGTCTGTATCCTGAAATTCTCTATGAGTAGTAATATCAGGATCAGATTCTTTAATAAAGATTACACAGTTGACAAATTCCATAGAGTTTTTAACTTTAGGATCTCTACGTACCGCAGGACTTTCATATGGTAAAAAGTCGTTGAATCTCTTCTGTCCTAATGCATTAGTTGCCATATTTGAAGATGCTACATTTACTTTAAAATTCCACCAATTATTTGGAACAGAGTTTCTTGTAAGACTAATCTTACCATTTCCGTCCTCATATTTCGTCCCATCACCAAGAACTAACTCTGTCTTATAGTTAGGATCAAGAGGAATCTTACTATTGATCTGATGTACACCATCCGCACAACAAATAACATCAATATTTCTGGCAGCAAAACCATATTCATTACTTGTAGTTCCCTGTCCGGCGTGGAAACAGTTAATAAATTTCCAGTTATCTAATTTAGGATCCCCATTCTTATAAATACATTCCATAGAAGTATTTTTAACAAAATCCTTCTTATCATTTGTAAAGTGAGGGGCTTCAATTTTTATAATTCTTAAATTCGGGCAAGCATTAGCTACAGAATCTGGAGTAAGAGCATTATTGTCATTGTAGATCTGGTTTCTATTATATCTTGCAATCATTTCATCTGAATCTCTGGCATCTGCAATAAAGTTAGCAAGAATGTCAGAATCTGTGAGAGAAGCAGAATAAGCTTTCATTCTATAAATCAACACATCACAATCCGGAGAACCAATAGAAATTGGGGCAGGAGAATACTGGTGCAGTCTATGAGAATTATCATAAATAAGAGGTCTTCCTCCAACTCCGTCTTCATAAGTCATAATGATAGAAGTTGCAGATGTGTCTTTTGTATCAATTGTATTGATATTATATTCAAATTCAATAATATCCTCTTCGCTATATGGAAAATATAAGCTGTCAGTAGAAGTGTTCACGTATGCTTCATGAACATCCATTTTAATACCTACGTCAGAGCCTTCAGTACCATCAATACATGATAAGAAAGTAGCAGAAGCATTGCGAACATTCTGAGTCTTAAATACAAATTTGAATTCAGAACCAGTCTGTTTCGGGTCTTTTCCGAAGAGATTATAATTAATCTGAGCAGTTGTTCCAGCTTTTACACAGAAATACTGGTTTCCATAAGCATCAATCTGGTATCCACCATTATCCCAGTCAAAGTTATCTGATACTGAAAGAGTAATAGCAGAGTTATTTTTATCAGTCCAGAGTCTGTCGGTATCTCCATTGGATTTTCCAACAGGGTTAAAATCAAATGCTAAGTTGGCTGTGATTGGTTCAACATCAATATCAAGTTTAGTGATATTAACTGATAAAATCTTAGTCACTTTACGACATGAGATGGTCAGGTTATGTTTTCCTTCAGTGGATGACTTATAACTCCAGATTTGAGTAGAACGATTTACAGAAAGAGTACTCTGTACTTTACCATCAATTGATAGTTTTACAGAGGCTGGATTGTGATCAGGATCATATACAACATATTTAATACTTGTTGCCTGGTACTGTTGTGCTGTAAATTCCTGTTGAGCACATCCAATAATAGGAGTTCTATTTGTAGGATCAACACAAATAATATCCTTACAAATAGTATTTGAGGTTATTTCTTTATTGTTAATTGTCGCAGTCATATATACTTTGAGTAAATGGCTGCCATGTTCCTGTTTAGGAATATTATAAGACATAATTCTACCGGAAGACTGAGTTTCAACAGTGCCTAAGTCTTCACCATCAAGAATAAAATGAAGAGTCTTATTAACGTTTCCATAAGGTGTATATCTAAATACTACATCTGTATTTGTATATAACAAAGTATCATCAAATGTGCTTTCAAGTTTGAATTCTACAATAGTAACAGTCCATGTCTTAGTGGCAAGTGTTCCAAAACTGTCGGTAATAGTTAATCTAATAGTATTTGCACCGACATTAAGATATTCAGTGATATCAAAACTATTGTTTCCTTGCGCAGCCGTATTCGTAGCTACAATAGTATTACCAACTTTCCACACAGCAGTACCGGCTCCAGTTGTATCACCAGTATTATCTACAGATGAAAAACTATATTCAATAATTGCTTTTGAACCAAGTAAGAAAATAGCATCTGCATTTGTGATTCTTTCAATAGTAATAGTAGTAGTATCTGAGGAAGATCCTCCACCACCTTCAATTTTAAAGCTTTTCTGGATTTCTCCATCCTTTAAAAATGTAAAAATACTATTTTCGTATGTAACATCGTACTCTGCAGCCGCAGGATTTTTCTTGATTTCTTCAATAGCGGCCTTAACATCTGTAATATCTGTATTAATTCCTTCAAACTGAGTATCATAAGAAGTCATATTTTGTTTCAAGATATCTACAGCATTTTTGGCCTCATCAGATTTTGTAGTAGCACTTTCTACTTTCTTCTCAATGTTTGAAATAGTAGTTTTTATCTCTGAGACAGCAGCAGTATTGGCATTTACATTCTTTTCGATTTCAGTTTTAGCTGTTTCAAGTGGACCAATTCGATTAGAGATTACTGTATCTTTCTCGTCCATTTCTGCTTCAAGTTCCTGCTTCAATGCAGCTCTCCACTCAGCAGATGGCTCAATAGAACTAAGTTCTACAGTCTGAATAATAGTTTCTCCATCTTTGAATACTAATGAACCTTTTCCATTGACAACAGAATACTCAACTATAAGGTTTGCAAGACTGTTAATAGTAATAGGTTCTCCAATAGGTTCCGTTCCATCTTTAAACACTAAATTTCCAGTTGTGTTGTCATATTCAACTTTTAAGTTCTTCAAACTGTCAATACCAGAAATAGCAGTGTTTAATTCTTTGACTTTTGTATCAACTTCTGTTTTTGTATAATATGCTTTCAGAGATTCAGTTACTGTTCCATTAAGATCATTCATAACAGATGTTTTTACATCTGCTTTTATATCATCTACATTAATAGAAGCAGCGGAAGCTTTTGCTTCATCTGCGTATTGTTTTGCTTCGGCTACATGACCAAGAATCATATTTACAAAACTTGTATACCAATCTTCAGAAGGTTCAATGATTCCGTCATAATTTAATCCTTGAAGAACAGTAAACTTACCATTTGGTCTGGTTCTCCAAATATAATTGTTTCCTTTTTCATTTACGCCAGTAGCCATAATTTCAAAAATTATATCTCCGGCATTTGCTGTAACAGCAGCATCAATCAACCAACCAAATCGAATATAAGTATTGTTGGAAGCTACATTGATAACTGTCGCTACTTTACCTTTTTTCTCAGCTATAGATTCATATCTTATCTGGATGAGCATATCCATAAGATCCATACCATCCCAATATCTTGGAATCCTAAATGGCATATACTGGCTGTTTTCTTCCTGCATAATATTAATCTGTGTAGCATCAACGGTAATATTTTTTAAGTTATCCACTGTTGAATATGCATCGTCTTGATATTTGGTATATACTTCATAACGACCATCAGTACATAATGTATATTCCTCAGTGTCTACGGCTAACTCAGCACTCAAAGTCATTGCCGAATTAGCCGCAGCAGCAATTTTAGAATCTTTAAATGACATATCATGACTCCTTTACTTTAATAATTTATCCAGATCGACAACCTGATCAAGATGAACAACTCCATCCTGTGTGCCATCAGGATCTTTACCTGTCATATCTTCGGCTACCATAGCAGAAAGATCTTTTACAACGATACCATTTCCAGTATCTTCACCATTTCTGTCTGTTAAAGTGATTTTTCTGTCTTCTGTATTAAGACGAATATCTTTTACCATACCTTCATAAGTCGCTTTATTCTGAGCATTGAGATCTTTAATCATTCCTTCCATAGCAAGGAGCCTCTGATCAATTTCAGTAAACAATTCAGAAGGTTCATATTTATCAAATTGTACAAGTGGAGTAATATGAATAACACCTGATGTGGTTTTTCGAATATAAGAAGTGTATGTTCCATCTTCATTAGCAACAAGTTTTAAGAACGTGAAAGATACTTCGATATCCCCGACTTCAGCAGTAAGTGCTGCATCGACAGGAATTAAATACTGAATATAATTCTGTTCATATTCAAGATTATTTATAATAAGTTGTGTCATTTTAATTTTGTCTGACACCGGGAGCTTATACTTCATATAAACAGTTGTATCTGACATATCAATCTGTTCCCGGTACATTTTACTTGTTACAATCTGAATCTTATCTACATAATTGCTTCTTTCCACAATTGATTCTTTGACTGTTGTTACAACAGTATTTTCATCTGTAATTTTTAGTGTATACATAACTGCCTCCTTCCTTATTTAGTCTGAGTTTTTTCTAAAGCTTCAATTCTAGTCTGTAGTGACTTAATAGTTTCCTGCAGTGTTGTGACTGACGAATTCGCATTATCAGCACTTTTCTTGATCTCAGCAGTATTCTGAGTCAAAGTAGTAATATTGTTCTGTATTGTTTCGATATTATTGGTCATGCTAAGTAATGATGTATTGATCTGTTCAATTGAAGTGTTAGAAGAAGAATCTGCAGACTGCAGATCAGAGATAGATTTCTGTACGGCAGTCATAGATTCTTTCAATTTATCCACATCAGCTCCCAGCTGAGTAAGTTTTCTTCCAACAACAAGGGCATCAGCGAATGCACCCTGTTTAGATAATGTCATATCTGATTCAGGGAGATTAGCCAGATAATTATAATCATACTTAACAACACCAACAGAGGTTTGAATTCCCTGAATATATGTTGCCATTATTACTCACCTTTTTCTACAAATTCATATAGTACTGTCATATCAAGCATAGACAGTTTGTCTTCATTAGATTTAAGCATTTTCTTGAGAGATTCCTCTGGGATCATCTCAACATCAAGTTCACATGTTTTATCATAAATTTTCTGCAGACCTTCTTGAATTTCAGGGATGATTTTATCTTTTATGTCATCATTAAGAGCACGATTTCCTGTTTCATTACCGTTTTCGTCAACAATAGAATGTGAGTTTTCCTCTGTAAAATAAGAATCAACTAACTCCTGCTCAACCTCTGAGATTTTATCTACCTGCGCCTTAAGAGTCTTCAGGTTCATTGTATTCGCCCAGAATACATCAACATCTCCTGCGATTAAATCCGCACGACTCTTCATAGAATTTAATGTTTTATACATTGCCATAATGTCTGCATTTACAATAACTTTTTTCATAATCCTTGTACTCCTTTTATATTAATATGTAACTTTATTTTCTCTGACGAGTTCTTCAATAGCATCATTTAGATATGCTTCAAAGTCAGAATATAATGTTTCGATAGCCGCTTTAGAATCTTCTGTAATCAAAGCCTTAGCTTTATCAATAGCCATCTGTTTAGCAGTTTTCTGAGCTTCTGCATCAAACTTACCTTCCTTCTTCAAAGCATCTACATAAGTCTGATTAACTGTGAGCACTGCTTTACTAATAGCATCAGTAGCAGCGTCTATATATTTTACGAGCTGATCATTTTCCAGGTTCTTTTCCTGTTCTTTAATCTTTACTTTTAGGAAGAGGATTCCATAAGTGATTAAAAGTGGAAGAATACCAGTAATGATCAGATATAATACATCCTGAATACCCTGTTTGATGTCCATAGTCATACCTCCATTCATCCTACAGCCTCATCTTCAGATACATGATCGAAGACTGGCTTTTCTTGTGCTTCTAAATTGCACATTGCAGTATCATAGGTAATACCTCCGACCTGGTTTTCTTTACTAGCTTTGGCATAATATCCTAAAATTGTAGGAATCAACGCTGCCGGAATACCTATGAGCGCATACATATAACTCGTATCTCCAGTGAGACTTATCATATGTTCACTAAACCAAAGAATCTGTAAGCAAATAGCAAAGACTACAAACACAATAAGCTTACTTGTATTTGGTTTTTTAAAATTGAATCTTTTAACCTTTGCTGCTTTCAGATTTCGTTTCATTTCAATCTGCCGATTTTTGGCTTTGATTTTCTTTAATTCAAGTTCATATTCTCGACTGGTCAAATATTTCACCTTCTTTGCATAATAAAAGACCACGATTGCTCATGGCCTCTTATTTATTCAGGAATAATTCCATATACGTATGTTTCAAACTCTGTAAAATCTTTCAGGACAGCCTCTTTATTTGTTTTAAATGCTTCACTATCCTGAATAGATTTATTGATATTTACATTTCCATCTTTACTAACAGATGCATTAAGATAAGCAATCTGCTTTGAGTTTTCACCTTCACCGATCATAACCTGACCGGATACATTTCTTGTTTCACTAATTTTTAACATAACTTTTCCTCCATTTTTTGTAGTCGTTGAGTAATGAGAGAGAGCTGTCCCTGAAGCATAAGAATTTCATTCTTAAGGGATTGATTTTCAGATTCGAGAGAGTCAATACGATGATGGGCTTTCTGTGTCATGTGAGTGTTGAGAGCAATAAATTCGCCATATCTTAATGCGTATTCAACAATATTACCTGCTTTATTTGGTTTGAGTAAAATGTCTTTACAAATTAATCCATAATCACTTGTATCTAAATTATTATCATTGAATATTTTTTCAGTTTCTCTTGCTCCAAATCCAAAATGAAATCTATCATGATCTTCTTCTGAATCAAAATTTTTATATTTATATTTTATTGGATTTAATTTCATATAAATAGATTCTATATTTGGAATATCGTTAATTTTTGACATTTGTGTTTTTAACTCTTCATCAGAGCCTGTTATATTTCCATTTTTCCCCCAAATATTTTTCCATTTACAACTTGTGTCTCCTAAATTTAAACTTTGATCATAATTACAACCAAAATATCTTGCAGACCCATTTGATGTAACTCCTGCATAATATGAAGTATCCGAACTATGATATATTTTTCTTACATATAAATCATTATAATCAACAGAAATAGTAGTTCCGGAAATAGAAATGCCCGAACCAGCATAATAAGTTGTTCCACCACCAGAACCTTTAGGAGCAAAATTATTAGATACCCAACTTGTAGTAGCATATCCATAAAGAGATTGATGCTGAGTTAAATATCCTTTACCAGTCACCCAATCTTGCGTTGCGAGGTTATAATTCGTAAATCCAGAACTACGTGTAGCTCCATCAATTTTAAGACTAATTGAACCACCGCCTGTAGAAATCTTATTTCCATGTTCATCGTAATAATTCTTAGCATATACAGCATTCCAAGGCGCATCTGTGCTTCCGAGGTTACAAGTGCCACCCTTTTCCAATGAATATGTATCAACATCTGTATAGCTAGTTGATGTTTTTAATTTATATGGAGTCAATGCGGGTGTACCATCATTATTAATTGCAATCCACATATTATGATTACTATTCATAATTACGGTATGGCAATGACCAAATCCTGTATAACCTACAGGAGAACTGTTATTTAATTTAGAATGAGAATGTGATCGTGCAGCAATCCCTAAATTAGATAATGTATTATTTCCACTTGCTAATTCAACATTATTAATTTTAGGTTTATTTGTAAGTCCATTATAATTAGTTGTACCACCATTGCCTAAATTAGCCAGTGAGGTATAAGCTTTTTTATCACCAGTAAGATAAATGGCATCTACATAAATACATGCATATGGATTAGCTGTTGCTCCAATGCTTATCTGAGAAGTAGTATCTTTAGTTTTACTTACTGTAATATTACCATATGCATCGGTTTCAGTTGATAACAAATATGGTAATAAACTAATAGATAACATTCCTGTAGTCGTACTTTCCATACCTACTGCAAAATTACCATTCTTATAAGGAAGAATAGTGTGATGATGATTATAACCATTAAAGTCAAATATGTCTGTTGGTTTCCACATAATTGATTTATATGGCACTCCTTTATACTGTCCGAATGAATCAGTAATATTAAGTTTATTAACATTTAACCATCCATTTGTATTAATATCATCTGCAATTAATGTTAGAACTCTTGCGCCTTGTTCTTTTATCAGAAGCATTCCATGCATTTTTGAAGAGTCTAAAGATGAATCTATCAACCCAAATCCAATTTGAGTTGTATTAGTTCCCCAGTCAAATGCAGTAATTACTTGTACTGAATCAGTTGGTTCACCAGTTCCAACATCGTTATAATAAATAGAATATGATTGCTTTGCAGTAATAGATGTAGCAATAACACTACCTGTAAAACTTCCAGTTGCACCAGAAAGTTCTCCTTTAAAACTACCTGTTGCAGCTTTTAAATCCCCAGAGAATGTGCCAGTAGCAGCTTTTAATTCTCCAGAAAAGCTACCTGTTGCTGCAACTAATTCACCAGAAAAACTTCCGGTAGCAGCTGATAGTTTACCACCAAAAGTTGCATTCCCTTGATTATCTACATTTAACTGATTGCCAAGTTTTAAACCATCAGGATTTAAACTTATGGATCCGTCTCTGTTGCTTAATGAATTTGCAGATATATTCCAACCGCCAATAGTTCCTCCATCAGCGTAAATAGTTCCTGAGAATGTACCAGAGTTAGCATAAAGCTTACCATTTGAATCAACTCTGAAGTTTCCACTACCAAGAGCAATTCCGTCTGTACCAATATATACATTTTTATCCTTTGATACTGATGTTGGTTGTTCAGGAAGGCTATCCATACCAGAATACAATTTTCCCGCTTCAATATGGAAACCGCCAATACCACCAATATAACCTTTATTAGCTATAATGGTTCCCTCAACAGTGCTGTCACCACGAATATAAGCATTACCATTAGAATCAACAGCAAAATTTTTACCTTTAATAGCACCGTTCTCTGATAAATCAAACCAGATACCTTTTAGTGAATAATTAGATGTCAGATCATCTTCAAATATTTTTGATCTGATTGCATCAACTTTAATAGAATCAGCAGTAATAGTATTGGTTTCAATAATACCACCGTCGATTTTAGTTTTACCTGGTCCAGTGTGTGTATTCATTGCAGTGATAATACCATTAATGTCAATGGTGCTGGCATCAATGCTAATATGGTCAGAAATCATCTGAATAAATTTATCAGTAACTGTGAACTCAGACTCTTTGTCACCAGTTACCATAAAACTGATTTTATCTGCATTCTGAGTAATAGAAGAGGTGTTTGCTTTAATTTTTTCTTGAGCTTCAGAAAGATCTGTTTGCATACTGCTTACAGTAGATGTAATCCCAGAAACATTTTGTTTGATATCAGAAAAATCTGTTCGGATAGATTCCTGGTCTTTAAGATATTGAGTATTACTAACCTTAGTTTCGATTTGTCCGGTCAGAGTATCTGTAACATTCTTAATCTGCTTTGTGTAGTCATCTGTAATAGTCGTCTTTTCTATTCCCCACCATTGATTTCCTTTGCCATCATAAATATTAGTGATGTCAATACCACCTTGTTCATTTGGTTCTATGATTTGAAATCCAAGTTTGTCTTTGGTAATGGTGGCGTTATTAATCATGTCTCCAAGAATTGTATTATCTGGAATACCTGTCTGGGTAATACCATTTTCATCAAATAAAGCGGCTCTGTCTCCATTTTTAACAATAAAGTTGAAATCCCCTTTACCATCCATACCAATCTGCACACGAACATTTCCTTTGGAATCATAAAACTGTTGGGTGCTTTCTTGAAATGCAATAGTAGGTTTATTGTCTTTAGAGATAAGTACAATTTGATTTGCAAGAGCATTTTGAGCCATTAAATCTCCAACTGCAATTTTCTTTGCGATGAGATTAGTAATAACAGCCTGATCAATTTCTGCATTTTCTACAGTAAGATGAATTGTATGTAATTCTCCAATTCCTGCATGACCTGCAAGAAGATTTTTTACATTAATCATATCAGCATTAATCTGGTTAGATTCTATAATCTTAGCTGACAGCTTTTCAATATTTGCCTGTTCCGCTTCGAGAATACGAGTTGTGATCTTATCTGCGGAAATAAGTTTTACATCGAGATATTTCATGAAAGCAGTATCAACAGTAAGCTTATCAAATACACCTTCTTTTGCTTTCACGAGTTCTGCAATAATTGTATCAGCAGTAATGGTTCCGCCAGACCCGGTTCCTCCAGTGACAGTTCCACCTAACATTGAATTGAATAGAGGATTTGAAAAGATTTGTTTAATAGCTTCTGATGTGATGACATAATCAGAAGTAGAAGATTTGTTGACTGAGTTAACACGACCACCGGTTCTGTCAGAGGTCTGATTTAATGCATTTGTTAAAAATTCATTATCATTTGTTAATTTTGATTTATATTGGACCATGTTGGAAAAAGTAACTTCCATCGTTTCATCCATATCACAAGGATTATATCTGATTTCTACAACACGAAGTTTTACATATCGTGTATCAGATAGTCCTAATCGAACAAAATCATTTACTGCAAGCTGATCATGATATTCTCTGAATTCTGGAAGAGCATAAATATTTCCAATTTCATCTGTATAAGTATATTGCGGATGAGATTCTACATACAATTCTTCTACAGCATCTTTATATAATGTAATCGCTTTATCGACTGCATCAACTGTGCTATCAAGAGTCGTAATAATAATATTTTCATTTGAATAAGTTGCTTGATTATATAGGCTCTTAATAATATACGTTTCCTTATCTGTAAACGCTGGATATTTTTCCTGTACCTTACCAAAATTTTCCATTAAAACATCTTTGGCAATCTGGTTTCGTTTTTCTTGAATTTCAGGTTTCTTAGCCGCATCATATTCAGCTTGACGTTCCTTTAATGCAGTTTCAGCCTGATCTTTTAAATTCAAATAATCCAGATATTTCTGATGCATTTGAGTAAAATATGCCTCTTCGTATCCAGAAAGAGGATTATATCCATCTGCATATCCATTCTTTTTTAGTTCTTTGATACATGAATCATATATGGCAATTTTAGTTTTTAATTCTGCAATGCCGTATAATTTCCAATCTGTTTCATACGCTTTCATAATTGTTTCAGACTGAGTAAAGTATCCAAATTGAGATGGGGCATCTCCCATTTCAAGCTGCATACCACAGACAGTAAAGTCAGAACTTCCTGTAAATGCCACATCAATAAGATGTGATGTTAGATTGAAAGAAGTATAAACTCTTGTCCAAGAAGATGTGATGTTATAAGAAATATTCTTTCTGTCCTCTCCGGTGTTATTATAACCAAGATAAAATGTACCGGATCCTTTTACAAAACAACTAAGAGTATATCTCTGAGATGGTTCGATACTGATATTGTGTTGATAGATACCACCATCTGTACCGGTTACTTTAACTCCACGAGTAATTCCGTATGCAGGTGCGTCATTAATTTGTACTGTTTGGAACGAAGAAGTTCCGGAACCTACCATATACCAATCTTGACCTAATACAACTGGATTTACACATGAGATGATGTTTCCCTTACCGAAACCCTCTATAGTTTCGTCTTGAGCTTGTAACGCAGCCACAATGGATGGAAGCGTATAGTTCATGATTGATTCGTACATAGGCCAATCGGATGAATTTTTCAAATCTTCAAGATCAAAATTTCCTTCTTCATCAACATGAATAGACTCAAAACCTTTGATTATAGCCATGTTTGAATCATATGCATCTTTTAGATCTTCAACTTTTTGTCCGAACCAATTTGTCTGAGCAGTATCAATAGGGACTCTATTCATTAATTCAGCAAGAATTTCAAGATTTTTATTATATTCCCTAGATAAATTACAGTATTCATCTCTTCTTGATTCTATATATTTTTGCCAAGCTGTATATTTTTCTTGTAGGACGATGTTCATATATGGTTCACGACAAAAATGAGAACAATCTGTAATGACAGAGTTTCCAAAATTTGCGAGATCGATATTGTAATCGTCAAGTCCATCAACATAAAATTGTGTTACCAAACTGTCGTCTCTTGATATTGTTACACTATCTTGAATATTACGAAAACCAAGTACTACATTTGTATCTTTACCTAAACTATCCGGCTTATATACATTAATTAATAAATTTTCGGTATCAAATTCAAAAACACATTTATATGCAGGAGCAGCAGTTTGGGTGAAAAATGCATATACATTTTGATCGTCCACATCGAAATTACAAATTTCATTCGGAAGTAATACCTTATCATCATCCAGAGTGATGTTATCTACATATCCGATCTTCCATCCAGGTACATCCGCATGTTTCAGCACAATATGTAGAAAACTTAGGTCTTCATTTTCTGGATTATAAAATTTAATTTGATAAAACTTATTAATATCATGATTTTTTTGGTACATCATTTCATAAGAATCTTCTTCGCCCATGTTAATTTTAAAATTTTTTAGTTTATATTGAGTAAGAGAGATTTCATATGATTCGGCGGTAATATCCTTTGTACATTGCATTCCGTCATTTGTCTCTGTTGGAGGATCCATAATTTTATACCAGATTCCGTCACAATACAATTCCATCATTTCATCGAGTTCTTCATATCCCTGAGATTCTACGCCATCTACATATTTATCAACTGTAAAAGTTAATTCTGCAGTATTATTAGTTCTTAACGTAACAGAAACAGTAGAAGTATCAATTCCACCTAATGCACAAAAGAATCGTTTTCCAGGTTTAGCCAAATAAATGATTGCAGATTCTGTATTTCCATAAATATCATAATTATGAATCATTCTCATGCAAAGGCACCAACCTTTCGTGGTTCTCTATATGAGATTTCAAATGTCGCGTCACCTGTAAATTCAAATATATTTTCTCCATAAGCAAGACGAGGCCAATAAATGTCATCTATATCCTCAATCCCTAAATCTTCAAATGAAACAATTGACTTTGTGATGTCGTAGATTTTTAAATTTCTACAATCTATATAGAAATCATCACTTTTTAATGCATTAATTTTCATTGTTCTACCATTATCGGTTTTATTCTTTATAGTAATTATCCCATGAGATTTTGGAGAAACTTTAATTGTGGGGTATACATAATCTTCCCAACAATCAGAATTGTTCTGAATAGAATATTCTCTAGGAAGAGTAGAAGAGGAAGTTGTTTTACATAAAATAAGAGGAGTATATCCCCATTGACTATCACAAGTTACTGTGTATGTTAGTTCATATGGAAGAGATGCATGTTCTGTAGATACCTCTGTAATTGTAGCAAAAAATTCGATTTCTTCTGAAAAATAATCGTCTCCAATAAATTTAAGAAGCCTTGGATATTGAGGGGATGTTAACCATGCATTAATGATTCTAATATTATTTGAAGTTAAATAATCAGAATCATTTGGAATAATAATTCCATTTTTTATATCAGCTGTATAATTCATAGAAAATTTTAAAATTCCATTATCTAAATATGGAGTATATGTTGGATCGTATCTTAAAATTCCATTTTTTAATTCTGGAACTACATTTTTGTTTCTGCATGGATTTCTCATTACGCCCATTTTGAATGAATAATTATCACCATATAATGTTCCGAACTGATTTTCTTTTGGCCGATATTTGTTCTTTTCTCCTAATTGCAAAGAACGATTTACAAGAGTATCATTTTCTTCTATTCTAGTCACAATCAATCCATATTCATCAGAAGTATGACCATTAAATTCAAATTGTAGCATTTTTTCACCTCTTTCATATATTTTAATATTAAAAGAGCTGTCTTAAAGACAGCCCTTTTAAATTAGCGAACTTTTTTCCAGTCACGTTTATTACGTTCAGTAATAATATCACCAATTTGATAAGCAAGTTTCTTAATATCTTGCTCATTATTGATTTTATCAACATTGATTGTAATATTACACTCACTATTCACACTCGTATCATTTGAAGACGATGGTAGAATAGTGGTAATTGGTTTCGCCATTCTAGCATTAAATTCATTCAGAGTAGCAACTGTAGGTTTCAGTTGATCTGTAAATTCTTTTGTCAGAACAGTTTCACCCGGATTTGCACCGATTAGCATAGAATCTCCACGCGGTATTAAAGCATCTCCGCCGATCATATCAAGTATGTTGGCAGGAATACCTTTCCGTACAACACCACCTTTAGAGAATCCGTAGGATTTATATGCCTTCAGGATTTTATTTTTCAGAGTAGATCCCCAAGAATCATATTTCT
>OHXE01000182.1_pt1 | contig 15495 bp, 9 predicted proteins | sample 1579981 | NCBI WGS metagenome assembly OHXE01 (sample SAMEA3882505, study PRJEB24775) | human gut metagenome | biome: human-associated habitat; feature: intestine environment; material: feces | place: Netherlands | collected 2009/2010 | reverse complement strand
AGGCTGCGAGCGAGGCGGAAGAGGCGCACAATGAGGATGAAATCCGCATACTGATGGAAGAAAGCCACAAGCATGGCTATATTGATAAAACAGAGCTTACTTATCTGGATAATGTCTTCGACTTTTCCGACCGTCGCGCCAGCGACATCATGGTGCCGCGTACCGATATGATCTGCCTGTATCTGGAGGATTCCTGGGAGGATAATATCAAGACGGCGCTGGAGGAGCGCATGACGCGTTATCCTATCTGTGATGAGGACAAGGACCACATTATCGGCTTTTTGCATATCAAGGACTTGCTGCGCAGCTTAAATGCCGGCGAGCGTCCTGATTTGCGCAGTCTGGCGCGTAAGGTGCTGCTGGTGCCGGAATCTCTGCCTATCAGCAAGCTGCTGCGCATTCTGCAGAAGCATCGCAGCCAGCTGGCAATCCTGGTTGACGAGTACGGCGGTACCGCAGGTATGGTTACCGTTGAGGATATCCTGGAGGAAATCGTTGGCGAGATCAATGATGAATATGATGAGGAGGAGAAGTTCTATTCGAAATTAAATTATAATACATTTATCTTCGAAGGCAAGACCTTGCTTTCAGACTTCTGCAAGATTCTGAATGTAGATGACGAAGAGTTCGAGGAGGTTGAGGGCGATGCTGATTCTCTGGCAGGTCTGCTCTTGGAAATCAAGGGTGATTTCCCAAGCATGCACGAGAAGATAGATTATAAGAACTATACTTTTGAGGTGATGAATATCGAGGAGCGTCGCATCAGCAAGATCAAGGTGACGGTACATCCGGTAAGAAACGAAGAGGAGAATTCCTCCAAGTAGTTCCTCCTCCTTATATTTGTAATATTTTGATTATATAGTATGGCAGTTGTCAATATACGAGAAGTTTATCCGGGAGTGAGCCTGGGCTTATGGCAGATGGATGAGACAGTAGAACAGTTGTTTGAAGCATATCCACTTCTGCAGGCTTACCGTTCCCAGATGGAAGAGAAATATAAGAACGATGGCAGGAAACTGGAGTTTCTTGCCATTCGTGCATTAATGTATGAGATGCTCAAGACGAACGGAGCTTCCAAGGGCTTGCTTTCTCATGCGGGTGACATTACCCACAATGAGGCTGGCAAGCCATTGTTCCGTGGTTATCATATCAGCGTTTCGCATACCAAGGGTTATGCTGCGCTTATCCTTTCCAAGAATCAGGAAGTGGCGGTAGATATCGAATACTTCAGCGATAGGGTAGAGCGCATCGCTTCCAAATTCCTGCGAAAGGATGAGAAGGCGGAAGATCTGGATGCCAAGCTGGTGCATTGGTGTGCCAAGGAAACGGTCTTCAAGTTATTCTCTGAAGAAAAACTGATGTTTGAGGATATGCGGGTGAAGCCGTTTGATACGATGGCAGACTGGTCGTGTGATGTGGAGAATCTCAAGAGCAGAAAGACGGTGCATGTGGATTTCGAATTAACCATGGAGTTTGTTCTAACCTATGCTGCGTTGTAGTATCCTGTCCATCTTCCTGGCATTCAGTCTGTTGGCTGGAGCACAGGATTGGAAAGTAGTGAGAGAGAATCCTCAGAAGGCTTTTCCGAAAACCGTGGCTGCGGGTAACTACAGTGGCATTGCTCATCTGCATGATGATATCTATGCGGTGGTAAGCGACAAGTCGGATAGCGCCCTGTACTTCAACTTCCGAATTCAGGTGAATCCCAAGACTGGCGAACTGGAACAGGTAGAGAACCTTGGGTTTACCGAGAGAACAGATGGAACGCTGAACGACGGCAAGCCTTGGCTGGGGCTGGAGAAGGGATTTGACCATGAAGCCATCGTGAAGGTTTCTGATTCTACCTTGGTGATAGCAAGCGAAGGATATTGCCGTTTAAAGGAGTATCCTTTTCTGCCTATTTCGGCGGATACTGCCAAGGTTGGCTATCCGCAGAACCTTTGGGAAAGCAGATGGCCTTCTTCTGATTTTTATCCCAATTATAATTTTGAGTCCCTGGCTTTTGATTCCGTCCGTCAGTATCTCTGGACGATTCCTGAGAGCACGCTCCGCAAAGACGGGCAGCCTGCTACTCCTCAAAACGGATTGGCCAATCGGCTTCGTTTGATGAGGTATGATTGGGGAAAGATAAAGGAAAATCGTAACAAGGAAGAGTATAGCGAGGAAGTGAGTAGCAAGAAAGCCTCTCGTTACATGACAGCCTATGCCTATCAGATGGATCAACCTTCTACCCATAAGAAAGCAGATATCTATGTGATGGGTGTGAGTGAGCTTTGCGTCTTGCCCGATGGTCAGCTTCTGGTTCTGGAGCGTGAGGCATTTATCCCGAAGATTAAGATTGGGGCTTTTTGCAAGTGTAAACTCTATCAGATTAATCCTTTGAATTCTGAGGAGTTTGCTTTGAAAGAGAAGTTTTCATCAGATACTCCTTTCTTGAAAAAGAGATTGCTCACGGAATGGAAAACCGGCTTGTCACTTTCCAAGCGTTCCTTTGCCAATTACGAAGGTATGTGTCTTGGTCCTATGCTGGAAGATGGTTCCCAGGTTGTCATCCTGCTGTCTGATTCGCAGGATCAATATGCTGGAGTATTGAAAGACTGGTTCAAGACGATTGTCATCAGAAAGGAATAAAGTTGTTATGACGTAATTCTCAATCTCGTCCATAACCATCTAGGAATGAGTCGCCAGAGGAAGACGAGAATATCATATCTCCAGTCTATCACCTTAACTTCCTTTCCGTTTTCGATAGCATTCACGATATGTTTCGCCACGTCTTCCGATTTGAGCTGCAGCGGATAGCTACTGCCTGCGATGAGGTCGGTCTTTACGAAACCTGGTCGGATATCTGTAATGGCGATGGGGAGATGACGCATCCGTGCCTGCTGCGACAGGCACTCCAGATAATGGTTCTGGAATCGCTTGGTGGCAGAGTAGGCAGGGGCAGCACCGAGACCTTTGGTTCCGGCGATGGAAGTGATGCAGGCAATGCGGAATTTCTGATAGGCATGGTTTGCCTTCTTCTTACTTTCAGAAACAGAATGTTCACTCTTATTGGTTGGAGTAGAAGACTGGGCGGCAAACCAGTTGAATGCAGTATCCACCATTCTCGTGAATCCCAAGCCGTTGGTTTCCAGGGTCTTCATTTCCTTTTCTATATCCAGCGAGTTGTTCTGCCAGCCAATGCCGGAACTATGGAAGTAGAGGTCCATACCTCCCAACTTATCGATGAGTTCGAGAAGTTGGGCAGGAGCATCGGGAGAAGTCACGTCTATTTGCTGGTAGCAGGTAATGCCGCTCTGCGAAGTCAGAGCCTGCAATCTTTCAATTCTTCTTCCGGCAATTCCGACCTGCCATCCTTTTGCAGCAAGCAGTTTTGCCACTTCCATTCCGATGCCCGATGTGGCACCCATTACAATTGCTTTCTTTGCCATATAGTCCTATTATATAAGGTGAAATCTTGATAGTTCTATTTATATAAGGTGAAGTTTGGTCTAACTCTATCTCTATCTAAATTTAAATATCTGAATCTGTTTTGCTTTTCAGCAAATCTTCCGCCTTCTTTACGCTTCCAGCTTTCAGTATCAGTTGCTTCACTTTCTCGTAATCCGTATATTCCGGATTGCGTTCCATGAAGATGCGGCAGGCGCGGTCGATGAGTTTATGATTGATAAGCTTGGCGTTCACCATCTTGTTGCCTTCCACTCGTCCTTGTCTTATCTGAAGAGAAGTACTGATCATATCCAGAATCATCTTCTGCGATGATCCTGCTTTCATACGGGTACTTCCCGTCACGAACTCCGGTCCCGTGATGACTTCTACGGGATAATCGGCAGCCTGGGCGATGGGAGCGTGGGGATTGTTGACGATGCAACCCGTAGGAATGCCTTCCTCCTTGCAATGCTTCAGGATGGCGAGTACAAAGGGAGTAGTGCCACTTGCCGAGAAGCCCAGCACGAAATCTTGCCTTGAGATATGCTTGTCGCAGAGCTGATGCCAGCCATTCTCCAGGTCGTCTTCTCTTGATTCCCTGGTTTGTGTAAGGCAGCCGATGCCTCCGGGGAAGATGGCTTGTATCTGTGAACCGTCGATACCATAGGTGTTCTGCACCTCGATGGTATCGAGCGTAGCCAGTCTTCCGCCCGTTCCGCAACCGGCATAGAAGAGCCTTCCGCCCTTCTTCAGCTGCCCTTCGATGGCGGAAATCAGTTGGTTGATGGCAGGCAATGCTTCTTCTATTGCCAGAGCCACCTTCTTGTTTTCTGCATTGATATGAGCGGTGAGTTCAGCCACGCTCATCTTTTCCAGATGTTCGTAGAGCGAGCTCTGCTCAGTTATTCTTTTATCTACTTTGTTTGACATATTACCAAAATCTTTAGATTGTAGAATGTCTTGGAGTATCCTATGTATTATGTATATTGCTGATAATCCTGATGCAGGTATCTATTTTTCTGCCAGGAAATAAACCGGAGCATTTCGGGAACCTTCTTTAATCAGGAACCCGGATTTTTCCAGTTTCTTCAGCCAGTTGAGTGCCGTCTGTTTACGGATATAAAATTCCGTTTCCAGTACTTTTCGGTTAATGGAACGGTTATGCTCCAGATACTCTCTTATTTTCTCCTTCAAAGCATCTTCAGAGAAGGGGTAGGAGCGGGAAGTATATAGTGATTTCTCGAAATGAGTATGATGTTTCACCTTTTTCAGAAGGTCTGCATTGGGGCGAAACTTAATGCCTCTTACGCTTACATATTCAGCTCTCACTTTATTGTCTGGCTTCAGTTCATCCATATCCAGATCTACCGAGAGCGAGAGATAACCTATTTCCGGAATGTTGATACGTTTTCCATCCTGCAGGTCTTCTTCTATGATATCACGCAGTTTCATGAGTACGGACGAAACTTCTCCTTCTCCCAGACAGCTATGTCTGGCGATTCGGCTGATCATCTCCTTGTCAGTCATAGCTGTTTGCTCAAAGATATGGGCGAATCGGCGAGTCTCTTCATTTCCTCCCGCATTGGGAAGATAATGGATTTCATATTTTATAGCCACCGTTTTCTTCTTTCTGTTTAGCGATACAAAGGTAATCTTTTATTCTTAAACTACCAAATAAAAATGGCACTAATATGGATGAGCGGTTGGATTGATAGGAGTGAGCGATGTTATTGATATATGTGAGCGATGTTATTGATATATGTAAGTTGTGTCATTGATATATGTGAGGACTGCTTATTATGTATGAACAAGCATCGAAAGAAGCTTTGAAAGTTGTCTGAATAAACAATAGAAGTTGTCTGAATCATTAATGTCTGTCGTCGGGATTATAGCATTCGCCAGTCGCACAACAGCTGTTGTGCGCTTGCATATCAGCTGTTATGCGCTTGCACAACACGTGTTGTGCGCTTGTAATCCAGCTGTTGTGCAGTAAGTAATGATTAAGCGTCTTTTACGGTTAATTATCTGTAAATAAACAATACGATAGAGTTGTAATCAAATAAAAATATGTATTTTTGTATTCGAATAGCGTATTTAAAAAGAGATCCGATGGCTTGCTGAATCGGAGAACAGATAGAAAGAGTAATATTCAGAATAGCTTATGAATAAAGAAAAAGAAGATTTCTTCCTCCATTCCAACGAGGTGAATCATATCAACAGAGAAGATTACGATAAGATTGAATTATTGGTGAATGCGGCAAAAGCCTTTGCCCGCAGCACCTACCAGTGCGTCTATATCATCGACTATTTTCATCAGGACTTCATCTATGCATCAGACAACCTTGCTTATCTCTGCGGATTGGAACCGGAGCAGTTGATGGAGGCTGGCTATCAGATGTATATAGACCATGTTCCGGATGCCGACCTGCAGATGCTGCTCGAAGTGAACAAGAAAGGTTTTGATCTTTTCAATGAATTGCCTGTGGGCGACCGCCTGGACTATACCATCTCGTACGACTTTCATCTTACCAATGGCAGGCATAGCCGATTGATTCATCATCACCTCACTCCAATACTTCTTTCTGATGATGGAAGAATCTGGCTTGCCCTCTGCACCGTATCATTGGCAGCAACCGATGAACCGGGACATATCATCATGCAAAAGAATGGTGAGCGCGGCTATTTTGAATATTCCACATTGCGCCACAAGTGGGAAAAGAAAGAAGGCATAACCTTGAGCGAGACTGAGAGAGATGTTTTGAGATTGTCTGCCCAAGGTTACACGATGAATGATATTGCCGACCGACTATGCAAGTCGGTGGATACGATAAAGGCTTGCAAGCGCAACCTTTTCGCCAAGATAGGCGTGAAGAACATTGCCGAGGCGCTGTTTCATGCCACTAACTATCAGATGATATAATCAGAATCATATCTCTTCCAACAATGGCGAGAGATAGAACTTGGGGAAGTATTTCACCTCCTTGCCTTCCGCAAGGTTTACGAGGATGTTGGCACAATAGCCGGCGGCAATATATGCTCCGATGCCCAGTTGCGGGAAAGATTCCTCAGAATAATGCCTGATGGCTTCATCTATCCAAGGCACAGGCATCTGCCAGAACATACCGTACTGCGAGATATACTTGCCTAATGAGCAACGGAAATCATCCGAACCTTTTTTCACTACTTCGCTGAATGGATAGCCTTTCGGTTTCTCTACAGCGAGAAAGGCTGCCTTGCCAAGATTGACGGCATGGATAACGGGGATGCCCTGCTCCTTGCATTTCTCATCGAAAGCAAACGAGGCTTCGTTGTCATGCAAGGTTGCATTCACCGCATACCGGATGCCCGACAAGTCGCATGCATCCACATCTTCCATCGTTAGCGTATCCTTTTCTATGCGATAGATTTGAAATCTATCTTCCTGCAGAGGGCTTTCATGGAAGTCATGGCGCAAGGCACAGGAGGCTATCAAGCCTCCCATGTCTGCGCCACTAATCAACAATTTTATTGGGTTGTTCATTTATAGAGAGATTTATTGTCATTACACCATTACTGGATACTGCAGCCAGACAGATTACATTCTGTTCTTCTGGCTTTCTCCTGCACCCGTACCCTTATATTTGCTTCTTGTAGTGTTGAACTTATACCGTACAGTAAGCGACACTTTGCTTGTTGACAGTCCATCATACACCATTTCCTTTATTTTGCCAAAATGAGCAATCATATGGCTATCGTTTGTCCCGAACAAATCATAGATGAAGAGCTGAAACGACAAACGATCCTTCAAGAAAGCCTTATACGCGGAAACATTCATGCAAAACATTGGCTTGTACAGATACAGGTTCTTCTCATGGCCTTTCGTGATATACGACATCATCCACGTAAACATTCCTAATTTGGTGTTGAGGGTGTTGTCAAAACGGAATGAAGCCATTGGCTTATTGAGCGATTTCCCATCGTGCGTCTCCATATCAAACCATTGCTTGTCAACGGATGCGGTAAACGAAGGATACCAAATGCCAAACGAAGGGCGCAAGTTGATGGATGCCTCTACGTCATTATACGAATTCCCATTCACAGGCTTCATCAAGCCTATTGCTGGATTATCCTTATAAGTCTCCACTGTTGACATAATTGGATGTGAAGTATGACTGTAGGTCATGTCGAAAGTCAACCACTTGTAAGCCAATTCGTAGTTGAGATTTTTGCTTATCTCAGACACTAAGAATGGATTTCCCGTTTCATACGTGTAGCGGTTGTCATACTGTATGCCGCTGCGCAAATTTTGATAGGAAGGGCGATTGATGTCGGCTGCATAGCTCAGCTGCATCTGTACCTTGCCCACAGGCAGCGACACGCTGAGCGATGGGAACCAATTGCCGTACGACTTGCTTTGCTCTGGCACATACTTGCCATACTCATAGTAATTGAAGTCGATGTACTCGTATCTCAATCCTGCCTCCATGCTCACGTTTCCGAAATCTCTTGAATAGGTCAAGAATGAAGAAGTCATGCTTTCTGTAATACGGCTGTCATCATCCGACACAAAGTTGGTTGGCACAACCTGATACTTTGAGGTACGATGGGTGTTGGAATATTCGCCACCCAAAGACAATTCACCACCTAATAATGGATAAGAAAGAACCAGCTTGGAAGCGAGCAAATGATAGTTCTTGTTAGTCAAGCTATGAACCGTCTGGCTTTGTGCATTCATCCCCACTTCCTGGTATTGCTCTTTGGTAACATCGTTCTGGTATTCCTTCGACCATAGCCAGTCGGTATTGAAGTCGATGCCGAGTTTGCCAATCTTTCCCACATAGTAAATGTTGCTTGAAAGATTATTCTTCTGCCAAAAGAAATCAGCATGACTATCAGAACTTTCAGACAATTCTTCGTCTTGCAATATCAAAGAACTCATATCGCCGTTCCATGTTTGTTTTGGATTTCTTAGAAAACCAAAGTTGGCACCTATCGAGTTGTTGGCATCCAACTGGTAGCTGGCATCCAATCGAAAGTTTATGGCTTCGATAATACCTACTTGTCTTATCTCACTTTTCTGGTTCCAGGTCTTGTCAAGATAAGTCTTCTGCTGTAAGTCTTTGTTGTCGGGTTGGTATTGTCTTGCCCCAAAGGCATATGCGCCAAGCTCCAAGCCATTCTTGCGGTAGCTCATATTCAATCGGCTATATCCACCGAAGTTTTCCTTTTCATCGTATTCTCCTGTGGTTGAGGCATCAAATCCGAAGCCCTCGCCCTGTATCTTCTTCGTTGTGATACGGATGATCGCCTTGGTGCTGGCAGCGTAATGGGCACCAGGGTTAGTGATGACTTCCACCGACTTGATGTTGTCTGAATGCAAACGGTCCAGCTCGCTCTTGTCTCTCATCTGTCGTCCATTGATATAGATAACAGGCTCACCGCGTCCGAATACCTTGATGCTGCCATTCTGGGCAGAAACGTTAGGGATGCGGTCGAGCAGGTTCTCCATGGTACCTGCCTTCTCAAGTACGGATCCGACAACGGTTGTCGTCATTCCGCCATTCTTCAGGATAGTCTTAGGCAGGGATGACTTCACGACCACTTCGCCGAGCATCTTGCTGTCTTCTTCCATCTTGATAATGCCTACATTCTCACCAGTGCAATCCTTGCAGATTGTCTTATAGCCTACGGAGGTCACCTTGATGATTCCACCGTTGCAGGAAGAGTCGATGACAAAGCTGCCATCCTCTCCACTCACTGCACCCTTGACGAAAGCCGAGTCTGTTCTATTCAATAATACTACATTGGCAAACGCCAAAGGTTCTCCCTTGGTGTTCATCACCTTGCCGATGATATTCTGCGCCATCATCGGAGTCATAGCCGAGAGGCACAACGCTGTGGTAAAAATTACTTTTTCCTTCATATTGCTACAGTTTTGCTTGTTTTTTTATTTTTCTGCTGCAAAAGTATAGCTTTATAGGAAAAAGCCTTTGACACAAAAGTGTATTTCTCAAGAATGTGGCTTGAGAATTACACTTTTGTGTATAAAAAGAAAGAATAGATAGCGCCTGGTGATTGATTTTTAATTAATTTACCTTATTTTTTCATTACCAAATCAGCGAGCACGATGGCGGATTCCTTCTCATCCCTCGGTGCATCCTTTGACTTCCATGCCACGATGAAGCGGATTCGGGCAGCGGTTACCTTGTAACCTTTCAACTCCCATTTGCCTAGTTTCTCTTTCATCTTGATGGAGAGCTGGGCTATGTCTCTGCCTGTTGATGGGAGACAGAGGCAATGGTCGTGATAGGTTAGCGGCATACCGCTTCTTAGGCAAAGGATAGCATCCTTGTGAGGCTTGGAGAAGCCCAGGTTTACATCCTTGTGTGAGAGCTGAAGCACTATTTCGTTCGGCTCATCGTAGGCTTGGGCATCATAGAGATGCTGGGCACTTTTCAGGCTGTCGAAGAGATTGCCGTTGGTGTGGATGGCAAGCGTACGCTTGGCACGGGTCATACCTACATAATATCGGCGCAGTATGTCATCTGTAGGATGCTCGGGATGGGTAATGAGCATCAGTACATGGTCGAACTCATGGCCTTTTGCCTTGTGGATGGTGCTGACCACGATGTCTGATTTCGAGATGTCACAGAAATCTTCTACTGATGATTCGAACACGAACTCCCTCAGGTCGCTGTAGTACTTGGCACGATTGGTCTGCTCAAATACCTGGAGACTGCGGCGCAGATATGGCAATGCCTGGCTGGTGGCATACTTTTGGAATGTCTGCTGCTTGGCTGCTTCCCAAATATCATCAGAGATGATAGGGGATTTCGTCTCCTTGATGCCTTGGTCTATCTTCTTCAAGAAGTATCTTACCTCTGCCAGATTCCAGAAGCGCAGGCCGTCCATTGATTGCACCAGCTTGGCCTTGATGCCATGACTGTGAAGAAGAGCCAGCATGATGACAGCTTCCTCATTGGTCTGCGTGAGGATGCTGATGGTTTCGTTCTTCTTGCGGGAAGATGCATCGGCTTCTTTTGAAGTGTTACTTCCTAGTAATCGCGTAACATCTTCTAGGATAGGCTGATACATATAAACCTTTTTCTCCTGAATCTCGTATGGATGCTTCACGATTCTTACTTCTCCATCTTCTTGACTCATGGAGATGATAGGGGTAGATTTGATTCGCTGACGGATGTTGCGGGCGAAGTCGTTGGCAGCATTCACGATGTGGCGAAGGCTCCGGTAATTCTCGGTCATCTCAATGAAACGGCTGTGCTCTGTCTGGGTCAATTCATAGAGATACTGCGAGTTGGAGCCCCTAAACTCATAGATGTTCTGGTCATCATCGCCTACGGCTATCACCCTCATCTCTTCGTTGGCTTTCATCAGAGCAGAGACAAGGGCATAGTCATCCTTGCTCATGTCTTGCGCCTCGTCGATAACGAGTACGGTCTTGCTGATGCGATTGGGCTCCACTTCTCCATTGTTGATCATTTCGGCGGCTTGCTTAACCACATCTCCAGCCTCATCCAGATTGCCAACCCTGCCCAGCAGGTCGAAGCAGTAAGAATGGAAGGTTTTGATTTCTACGAAATGGGCGGCATTGCCGATGAGTTGCATCAGTCGCTGCTTGAACTCGGTAGCGGCTGCACGCGAGAAAGTGAGCATCAGAAGTTGTTCGTGCTTTACATCTTCCAGTAGCAGGAGAGAGGCAAGCTTATGTACGAGTACACGTGTCTTGCCGCTGCCAGGACCGGCAGCGACTACGATGCAGCGAGACTCGTGGTCGTCGATGATTTCCTTCTGTCGCTTGGAGAGCATTCCGAAGAGTTGCTTATACTTCGAAGGTGTTACGTTGCGCTCTATCTCAGTCTCCCGGTTGCCCTTGAAGTACTTTAAGATGAAGCGGTGGTAGTCCATCTGGAAGTAATCCTGCACATATTGCAGGGCGGCGTCGTAATCCCTTACCATCAGGTTGGCATATTCGCCCACGATGTGAATCTGCTGAATCTTCTGCTTGTAGAACTCATTGAGCATGCGATAATCCTCCTGCTTATAGCGGAGGCGAAGTTCCTTGGTGCGCTTAATCGCCATTGCATTGTAGAGTACCAGGAATCCTCCTTCCAGCTTCATGGCTCCTATCTTGGAGAGATAGAGCAAGGCTTCCTCCACGTCCTCCAACTGCAGGGAAGAGAAGTCGGAGAAGAGTGACTGGTTGCTGGATTTCAGATCGTTCAGAAGTTCGACTACCGAGAATTGGAGAGGCTTCTCTCTTGAATTTTCTCTAGAATTCTCTTTTGAATTCTCTCTAGAGCCAGAGGCTTTTCCTAAACCTTTTTCTTCAGAAGGATTCTTTTCTTCAGAAGAGCTATTGTTGCTCTCTTCCTCAGCCAGGCTGTATAGTCTTTCGATGATGAATCGGCAAGCCTCAATTCGTCTTTCGAATCGCTTGATGATGGTCTCTATATCCTTGTCTCTTGTCACGATGAGATTGCGGACGCCGTCTTCCTTCTTGTGCGCATATCCCTTCACTGCCAGGAAGTATAGCAGTGTGCGGATTTTCTTTTCTGTAGAAGTGTTGATACCGTCATGTACGGCATTGTCATTGAGTTGCTTGTATGTGATGTGCAGCGATTCATCCGGGATATGTTCCAGAATGTATCTTTCCAGTTTGGCGAAGTTCTCCAGCATCTGCTGAGGCTTGCGTTGCTTGTCGCTGATGTCTTGCAGATAGGCAGAGATGTCACGGGTATCGGCAAGGATGCCTTCCTGGCGCATTCGGTCAACGGAGGAGATGACGTCTCGCTTACTGAGTCCTAGGATATCGGCGAGGTAATCGATGCGGGATTCAGCCTCACTATCCTGTGCCTTGGCTATATGTTTCTGGGTGATGAGCGACTTGATGATGCGGATGGCATTCTGCATCTCATCTTCCGAGAACAGGGGTGATTCGGTGAGGCGCAGTCTTGCCTCGTCCATGTTCTTGACGGTGATACCTGTGGCATAGACGTGCGGAATGTTGTTGCCACGCTCTATGTATCCGCTCTGTTCTAGAGCAGATAGGGCGGTGCGAACACGGGTTTCTATGTCGGATACCGAGTCATCCCAACCGGCTTGACGGGCTATCTCCAGTGCCGAACAACTTACATGTGGACGCTGCTTGGTAAAATCCTTAACGGCTTTCCATACCTGTTGTATCTCGCTGATGCTCAGTTTGGTTTGGTTGAGCAGGATGAAGTGCTTGTCCAAGTCCTCGTCGCTATAGAGTACATAGCATTTGGCATTGAGGTGTGGATCTCTTCCTGCACGTCCTGCCTCCTGTACATAGTTCTCCAGAGAGTCAGAGATGTCGTAGTGGATAACCAGCCCCACATCGCTCTTATCTACTCCCATGCCGAAGGCGGAGGTGGCAACGATGATTCTTACCTTGTCGCTCATGAAGGCCTCCTGATTGTGTATCTTCTCATCGGCATCCATCTTGCCATTATAGGGCAGGGCGGATATACCATCACGTGTCAGTTTCAGGGCGAGTTCCCGGGTTCGCTTGGTGCGGGATACGTAGATGATGGTAGGGCAATCTGTCTGCTCTACCAGCGAGCGCAGTAGATTGTATTTGTTGCCGTCACTATCTACGTGGATAACGGAATAGTGCAGGTTGGTACGTGAGGCTGATGAGGCGAAGAGCTGGAGGTCGGTGCCCAGCCAATGCTTGAAATAGTCGCAGATGTCCTGCACCACCTTCTGTTTTGCAGTGGCGGTGAAGCAAGATACGGGTATCAGGGTTTGACCATGGTTGCGGGCCATAGCATCCTTGCCAAACTTACGTTCCTGATATTCCTTGATAAACTTGCCGATATATAGGTAATCCACCCGGAAGTCTTGTCCCCATGCAGAGAAGCAGTGAGCTTCATCAATGACGAATCTCACCACATGCCGTGCCATCAGAATGCGCTCGATGGTTTTGGAGCGCAACATCTCTGGTGCTATATATAATAAGGTGGCATCTCCGCTCTGTACTCGTTCGATGGCTAGGGAGCGGGAGATAGGGTCGAGGAGACCGTTGATGGTTACGGCATCGGTGAAACCGCGGTCTGCGAGGTTATCTACCTGGTCTTTCATCAATGATTGCAGAGGCGAGATAACCACGGTGAGTCCATGAATGGTTCTGCCATCCATCAGGGCTGGCAACTGGAAGGTGAGCGACTTGCCGCCACCCGTAGGAAATATCGCCAATAATGACTTGCCATCCACTGCTGCCTGCGATGCCTGTTCCTGCAGCGGTTCGCCGTCATAGGTACGGAAGGCATCATAGCCAAAGAGTTGTTTCAGGTTGTGATGAATGTCGAGCATGCGGTTGCAATACTCGCAGCCATCGGTGCATTGAGTATGGCAGAGCATATAGATGATATGTTCTACTTCGGGATAATGGCAGAGTACCCAACCTGGGGTTACAGATTGGTAATCGTCTGTGCCTATGAGGGCCAAGGCGTATGCCAAGCCGCAAGGCGACTGGGCTGCAAGAGCCGGAATGTCGGCATGGGCGCAAATATGATTCTTGTATTCCGAAAGAATGAATTCTGAAACTTCTATGATTGCATGATTAGATATGGTATCAGCTGATATAGCGTTAGCTGATATAGTATAATCCGTGTCGATGGCTCCCACATACATCAGGAATCCTCTGAATTCCTCTTCATGTTGGAGCAGCAAGGTGAAGATTTTCCTCTTCCTTTCTGATAATTGATTCCATGCAGCGATTTCATCCATCAAAAGCTCCTTGGCTTTCTCGCAGTCATTTACAGGATTGTTCATCTGCTCGCTCATCAGTTTGTCGTCCTTTACAAGATGATGGTAAGGGCGCTTGGGGAAGAGGAGCGGGGAGAGATAGAGGGTATCTATCAGTATGCCGTTGAGTTGGAGATAGCGGGCATCGTGATGAATGAGGTTATGCCCGCAGATATAGTCAACCTTTCTTTCCTGCAGGAACTTGTTAAGTGCCGTCTGTGATGCTTGATGAAAGGTAGCTCCATCATAGCTTAATGCCCCGATATCGTGTATTTTATGGTCTTTCAGTCCCACTTCGGTATCCACGAAGGCAATGTTCCTGCTTCTGGCATCTTTCTTCTTGATGTCAGAGCTTACGGTGAGATTGTTCTTCCTTCCAAAGAGGCGACTGAATATTGACATAATAAACTTTTCTTTTTTGCTTTTTAGATGTATCAGAAAGCTGTCTTATCTATGCATAGACCATACCTTCCTCTATGATGTCGCAGACAGATATTCTTATCTTATGCTTTTTCGATTATCCAATTTTCGATATTCCCAGTTTTACTGTCGAAGTTGATGCCGACCTTGGTCATTGGCTTGCCGCTTAGCGCAAATCGTTTGTGATAGTTCTTCAGGTTGATTTGCTGCATCGCAGACTTCGCACTCTTGTCTAACTTAATCTCCAACAGGAAAAGGTCTGTATGGGTGAGCAATACGATGTCAACTCTGCCGTTGGGTGTATGAACTTCAACGTCAACCTGATAGTCTGTAAGCAGAGAGAATATGATGAAGAGCATCTGCTGGTAATGTCCCTCATAATTCGTGTTATCACAATACGTAACAGTAGAAAGGAATTCCTGAAGAAGACGCAAGGCCCCGTCCATATCTCCCCCGGCTATCGCAAGATACATACGGGCGATGGTCGTATTGCCTTTCAGCGTGTTATGGGCCAGATAGCCAGGCAGCAAGCTGCGCATCAGCCCGATCCGTATCTCACCGTTCGGAATGTCCAGCGTATACAGTTCGGCCAGCTTGTTGTAATCCTTTATCGTAAAGTAACCGCTCTGATAGAGCAGAGGAACAATGCCCTCCATTTTCTCCGTAGGCGCATCGAAATCAGCAGCCATAGCCTGCATACTTCCCCCTAACTGGGAGGGAAGGACGTGGAACTTGCGTAGCATCTCTATCAGATAAGTGGGCGTGCCGCTGCCAAACCAGTAATTGTTCAACTCGTCATTGGCAAAGGCATTCAGCAGGCTGAACGGATTATAGATATCGGGCGAAGGCCAGGTAAAATGATAACCGTCATATTTC